>Ga0207422_1002252_pt1:7500-27357 | contig 27357 bp, 18 predicted proteins | sample MarCyaLeptolynsp_FD_187757 | JGI IMG/M metagenome (GOLD analysis project Ga0207422, IMG submission 187757) | Marine cyanobacterial communities from Panama - species 1 Leptolyngbya sp. (SPAdes) | ecosystem: Environmental > Aquatic > Marine > Unclassified | place: Panama: Panama City... | reverse complement strand
GCCGCGAGACCGGCTCGTGCAGCGGCGCCGTCAGTCCGGATTGCGCCATGATCGCCTCGATCTTGAGGATCGCGGCGTCGCGGTTGCGGCTGAGCGAGAACAGGGATTCCGAACCGAGCAGGATATTGTCGAGGGCGGTCAGGTTCTCCGCCAGGGTGAAGTGCTGATGCACCATGCCGATGCCGGCGGCCAGCGCAGCCTGCGGCTGGCCGAGCGGCAGCGGCGCCAGCGCGCCGGCCGCGTCGGCGACCAGGACCTCGCCCGAATCGGGCAGATAATGGCCGAAGAGCATGTTCATCAAGGTGGTTTTGCCGGCGCCGTTCTCGCCGAGAAGCGCCAGAATTTCGCCGCGATGCAGATCGAGGCTGACCGAATCGTTGGCCAGGATCGTGCCGAATCGTTTGCTCAGGCCGCGGAGCGATAGAACGGGGCTGTCTGTCATGACCGGGACACCGCGCACAGGGACCGATTGAAGGAAACGTCTCTCTGTACCGACTTCGAATGACGGTCGATTCGGTCGGCTGAATTCAAAGCGGGCATCCTTGCCCGGCTCTGGAACCAAAGAGGTCGAAGGGACCGGGCGCAGGCCCGGCCCCAATTGTCTATTTGTCGGATACGGGCGGCGCGTCGTTGACGTTGACGCGGAAGAACCCGTCGAGGATTTCCTTCTCCTTGGCGCGCACCTTGGCGACCATGTCGGCCGGGACGAGCTTCTCATCCATGACCAGGGAGGCGCCGCCATAGGCGACAAAGCTGTACTGGCCGTAATCGGCCGGTTCGAAGGTGCCGCCCTTTACCGCCGCAATGGCGCGGTCGATGGTCGGCTCCATGTGCCATAGCGCGGACGCCAGGATGGTTCCGGGATAGTCGCCGGACGTGTCGATCACATTGCCGATCGCCTTGACGCCGCGTTCGACGGCCGCATCGGAAACCCCGAACCGCTCCGCATACATGATGTCCGCCCCGGCATCCATCATGGCAAACGCGCTTTCCTTGGCTTTCGGCGGGTCGTACCAGCTGTCGATGAAGTTGACGAGAAACTTGACGTCCGGATTGACCTCACGGGCCCCGTCCATGAAGGCGTGCATCAGGCGGTTGACTTCTGGGATTGCATAGCCGCCGACCATGCCGATGACATTCGACTTCGTCGCCGCACCGGCGACCATGCCCGACAGGTAGCTCGGTTCGTGGATCCAATTGTCGAAGACGGCGAAATTCGGTTTGGCCGGTCCGAAGGACGAACCCATCAGGAACGATGTGTCGGGATAATCGGCCGCAACCTTGCGCGCGGCGCGTTCGACCGCGAACGCCTCGCCGACCACCAGGCTCATGCCCTGTTCGGCATATTCGCGCATCACCCGTTCATAGTCGGTGTTCGCGACATTTTCGGAATAGACATATTCGATGTCGCCGCGATCCTTGGCCGCGTTCAGCGCCTTGTGAATGCGTCCGATCCATTGCTGTTCCACCGGCAGCGTATAGATTGCCGCCACTTTCAGCTTTTCCGCCAGAGCCGGTCCGGTCTGCGCGGCCATCGCGCCGACCGCGAGTCCCCCCGCCATCACTGCCAGCGCGGCCCGCCGGCTCCAATGCGATTTCATAGTCATTCAACGTCTCCCACTCTTATCATTACCGGGATAATGCACAAATTTTGCCCAATTGGTCAAATTTTTTGTTTTCTGCTGACGCAGGGGGAGCCGATGCACCATGCGCATTGCTCACCCGCCCAGTGACGAGGCCAACTTATAATCAACTTGTTCGGGACGTCATCTGTTACGTCGACCCGGTGGGGATAACCGGGCTAGGACAGGTCAATTCCGCGGCAAGAAGCTTTGCAATTATCGCATCCATTGCGGCGGTGCATTGTGGATCGTGCCGAACATAGCCAGCCAGAGGCTTTGAGCGATCCGGTTTGCCGTCGCAATGGCTATTTCGGCTGCGGCCGGTTCGAAGATCGATTCCGCCACCGGCCGGAAGGTGTCGAGCCAGGCGCGGAAATCCTCGGACTGGACGTTGGAGAGCTGCATGTGGGCCGGGACCGGTTTTCCCTTATAGTCTCCCGTGCGCAAAAGCACCGAGGCCCAGAACAGTTTCATCTTGTCCAGATGCGGTTCCCAGTTGCCGCCGATGCGGTCTTCGAACAGGGGCCCCAATCGCGGATGGGCCCGGACCTCGGCATAGAACGTGTCGACCAGTTCGGCGATCTGGGCACGGGTGATGGAGGGATGGGCCGGGATCCTGGCCGGTTTCGGACGGACGTCAAGCTCTGGTCGGGTCATGTTGAGATCTTTATTATGCATTTAATATGCATTTTTTAATAATTTGAACCGCAGCGGAAATCAAGACCCTGGTCAGCTCATCCGGTTGTACGCATCGAGAGCGGCGATCTTGTAGGCTTCGGCAAGGGTCGGATAGTTGAAGGTGTTCTCGACGAAATAGTCGAGCGTTCCCTGCAGGTTCAAAACCGCCTGGCCGATATGCACCAGTTCGGTTGCACCTTCCCCAACGATATGAACGCCGAGCAAACGCCGTGTCTTCAGGGAAAAAATCATCTTCAGGAGGCCGGTGTCGAGGCCCATAATGTGGCCCCGGGAGGTTTCGCGAAAGCGGGCGACGCCTGATTCGTAGGCGATGCCGCGTTCGATCACCTCTTCCTCCGACATGCCGCAGGTGGAAATTTCCGGGACCGAATAGATGCCGTACGGGAAAAATTCCGGCGGTTTCTGCATCTGGGCGTCAAACGCATGGCAGGCGGCGATCCGCCCCTGTTCCATCGATGTCGAAGCAAGGCTCGGGAACCCGACCACGTCGCCGGCGGCATAGATATGCGGCACAGCGGTCTGAAATGTCTTCGGATCGACCGACAGCCGGCCGCGATGATCGGCTTCAAGGCCGCAGGCTTCGATGTTGAGCCTGTCCGTCGATCCGATGCGTCCGGCGGCAAACAGAACCATCTCCGTCCTGATCCGGCGGCCGTTTTCCAGACCGACCTCGCAGACGCCGTCGGTTTTGGAGACCGATTTGACCGCGTTGCCGAACATGATCTTCATGCCCCGGTCGCGCAATTGATAGGTAAAATCCTCGATCAGTTCCCTGTCGACGAAATCGAGCATGGAGTCGCGCGGCTCGACCAGGGTCACGTGGGTATCGAGGGCGGAAAAGATCGAGGCATATTCGATGCCGATCACGCCGGCGCCGATCACCGTGATCGACCGGGGCAGGTCGGTGATCTCGAGGATCTCGTCGCTGTCGATGATCGACGTGCCGTCAAAGGGGATGTAATCGGGCCGAAACGGCCGGGTGCCGACCGACAGCAGAAACCGGTCGGCGCTGAAAGTCGTGGTTTCGCCTTCGCCGCCGCGCACCTCGATCGTATGGGCGTCGAGGAATCGCGCCTCGCCGGACAATGTGTCGACCTTGTTGCGGGCGAACTGATGTTCGAGCACCTCCACTTCGTGGTTCAAGGTGATCAGGAGACGTTTGCGCAGATCGTCGGCGCTGATGTCCTGTTTGACCCGGTAGGCGCGTCCGTAAAAACCGCGCTCGCGCCAGCCCGACAGGTTGAGGGCGGTTTCGCGCAGGGTCTTGGACGGGATCGTGCCGGTGTGAACCGAAACCCCGCCGACGCGGCCGCCGCGTTCCACGACAAGCACGGACTTGCGCAGTTTGGCCGCCTGAATGGCCGCGCGCCGTCCCGCCGGGCCGCTGCCGATCACAATGAGATCGTAATGTTCCATAATGTGCCCCCTCCCGTCATTCGAATGAGGACAGTATTGGGACCAATGCCGGAATTTCTCAATGGCTGAATTTCGCAGGGGTCGGGGCGGGGTTTCCGCGTTCGGGACCGATGTCGGAGCGTGCTGAACTATGCATACCACCGCCTGTTACCGCGCCGGGGTTGCCCTTGCCTACAGTCACAATTGTTGCGCGGACAGGGTTGGTCGCAGGATTCTGCGTTCCGTTTTCCTGACGTTCGATCGATTCGATCGTATCGGCATGAACAGGCAGTACGTCACAATTTTGTGAGCACTTGGCTGTGCGATTGTCTCAGTTGGTGAGAGTGCGAACACAATCCGGTGTCTGCGGTAGCCGGCAGATCAAGTTTGGGATGTCGGGCGCCTTCAGATCCATTTCCGCAGGTCATCGCCCGCAGCCGGCGTGCCGAGTTCGGCACGGGTGTGGGCTAAATCGAATATTGTCCTTTTCGCTTCGGGCGGGCGAAACCGTGCCGGAAAATTTGGCTCAGCAGAGGTAAATCGATGTTCCAAATCTGGATTCCCGCGCCGGCTCGACGTGCCGATCCGTCGATCGCCAGCCGTTAATCATCTGTCAAACTTTCAGATTGACTTCTATGGAGGGGCAAACATATTTGGCAGCATGTTGAGATTCAGATCACCTCAGCTAGGCCTTGCAAGACTTGCCGTCATCGCGACGACAATCATTGCGTTTTTGCTGTTCCCTGTGTTGATGACCAACGCATCCGCCCATCAGCACCACCACGGGGCGAATGGGCCCGTTGTACATGATGCTGTCGCCGGCGAGGCTGGCAGGCACATTGCTGACCATTCAGCCAAAGTTTTGCACGCCGATGAAATCCTGCCGGTTGCAGATGTGGACGGCCCTTCCGATGATGATTACGAGCATGTCAGCGAGAAGTGCTGTTCCAGCTTTTGCTCGAGTTTCGTAATTGCCGACGTTTTTGACGGTGTTTCCAAGATCTATGGGGGCGACTATGCCGCTCGGCCCGCGAAAGCGCTTGTGCCCGGCGAATGGGTCGTTCCGCACCGTCCCCCCAATTCCTGAAAACCTAACGCTCTCACTGTGAGAGCTGCGCGTTTGTGTGCCGAACATGGCAGCAGACAGTCCAAACGTATGTTTTCAGGTTACCACAACAATGAAAAAACTGCTTGTTACCGGGATTCTGCCGGTAATTCTCGGTGGCTTTGCGTCGGCGCTTCCACCTGAGGTGTCACCCTATTCCTCACCGGTCGACGCGACCAATGCCATTCGCGATACGCAACATCGCAATGCGACAGGCAAATACACACATCGGCAAGCCGTCGATCCGAAGTCCTGGCGTCCGCTCAATGACAGGCAATCTCCGGACAGGGGAGGACGCTCGTGATTTCGTTCAGGTTTATGCGTCCAACAGCCATCTTCGTTCCCCTCGGGTTAGCGGGATGTGCCACGTCCGAAGGCATTGAACAATATTCCGCATTCGATGCGGGGTTTTCAACGGTCTCGGCACGGGTTGGCCAAGCCACCGGCAAACAGACCGTGTGGGTACAAAACAGAGACCAGGCCCAAAGGCTCTCCAAGCGGGTTCGCGGCCTTGTTCACAAGAAAACCATCAGTGCGGATGTCGCTGTTCAGGTGGCATTGCTCAATAACAAGGGACTTCAAGCCGCCTATGCCGATATCGGCATGTCCGCAGCAGAGGTCTGGCAACAGACCATGCTGGAGAATCCCACGGTTTCCATTGGCTTATTCGGGATAGCTGCTCCGGAACTCGGTGTCTTTCGCACGATAGAAGGTATGATCGCCAACAACATTCTGGCGCTCGTTACGCGCAAACGCCGGGTCGACATCGCAGATACGCGGTTTCGTCAGGCACAGTTGAAAGCCGTGGTTGAGACTCTGCGCCTGGCCGGAGAGACGCGCTCGGCGTGGATAAATTCGGTGGCTGCTTTCGAAACGGTCTTCTACCTGAACCAGGCGCAAGCCGCTGCCGACACGGCATCCGAACTTGCCAAGAAACTTGGTGAAAGCGGAGCCCTCGGCAAGGCGGGCCAGGCGCGGGAACACGCATTGTGAAATCTGAAGAAGTGTCGGCGGAAAATCGGCGAACGCCAATTTCCCGCAGCGAGGAAGGTTCGCATCGATTTCCCGTTCCGCCTTTTGCCCGCGGGAGCAGGGCCACTCGTTTTCCGCTGCTTTCAACATTCAATCAAATCGAAGGAAACCCCTCATGCTCAACACCTTCAAACGCCTTGTACGATCGACCTTGAAACCGCCGATACACCGTCCCGACACCCGGTTGCCGTACGATCTCTACGGAGAAGGGTACTGTTACTGGCCATTGCTGCGCGAGATCACTCCAGACCAAGCGCTGGTTTACTCCTTTGGCATTGGTGAGGATATCAGTTTTGATCTGGCAGCGATTGCGGCCTTTGACTGTAAGATCCATGCGTTCGATCCGACCCCCAGAAGCCGGAACTGGATGGACATGCAGGATCTGCCAGGCCAATTCAGCTATCATCCGATTGGGATTGCCGCCACCGATGGTTTGGCGGAGTTCTTTGCGCCCGCGCGCACGGATCATGTTTCATTTTCTCAGGCGCCGGATCGATCGGCGGGGCCGTCGGAATCGATAACGGCTGACGTAATGCGGCTGCAATCGCTTATTGGTCACCTGGGAACGCGGGTTCCGGATGTGTTGAAGATGGATATCGAAGGCTTCGAGTATGAGGTCGTTAACGATATTGTCGATAGCGACATCATGCCTGCACAGTTTTTGGTCGAGTTTCACCATGGAATGTACGGTATTCCGGATCAACGGACCCGACAGGCTGTCGAGAAATTACGGGTTGCCGGTTATGCACTGTATTTTGTTGCGCCGAGCGGCCGTGAATACGGCTTTGTTCGAAGAGACAGGATTGAATAGGGATCTTCCAACTCCCGCCGAATGCGGTGTACACACGACGTTGAAATCGGGCGCAACTGTTGAAAAGCAAAGGATAGAAATCTCCGCCTTGACAAAAGGCGCGTGTCTACAACCAAAGCAGCGTTCATCCGTGGACCTGCCGGTTCCAATTCGAGTCCGATAGGGTTTGTTGGGACAAAGATTGCCAAAAATTTCACATACAACGAACGTGGGCAATTCAGATTGCTCTCCAAAATCGCCTGGTAAGTTCGAAGCCGTCTGTGGTTGAAGGTTATCTAGGGCGTGTACTCATAAAATGGGGTATAGTTTGCTTCCTATCGGTCACCGGACACTTGAAAAGACGGACTGATTCCGTGGTGCCCAGTCATTAAAAAGTCGCCACATCTCAGCACGATCCGCCTCAAAGAGATGGTTGAACAAGACACATAGAATAGGGTGGTTTTGGCGGTTCGTGTGGATTGCGGTTTCGGATGTTCCACCCCTATGTCGGGTGCAAGACCGTTCACATGGCCGCGCGGAGCCAGCAACGACGCCGCGCGAGCCTTTCTGACATGTCAGTTCATCTTTTCAAGTGCCCTGATGCCGTAAGTCCCGTCAGGACCTTTTTCCAGCATGATCATGACTTTGTCTCCGCCCGCCACGCTGCCGGTCTCAGCGCCCTCCAGCAGAGGCAGATCCATCCGCATTGCCGGCCATCCGATTTCGGGAATCGGTTCGTGGCTGAGATTTACCTTTCCGCCATCGATGGTGTGTACCTCTCCTGTCGTGTGAACCCCCTTCGTCATACCGGCATGGCTTCCGTGTTTGGAATGATTGCTATGATCGGTGGTTTCGCTTGAGAGCGCCGGTACCGCGAGAGTGAGTGAGCAGGCTAGAGCGAACAATAGATTACGCATGGGAATCCTCTTTGCTTGGGGTGAAAATGTACCAGGGACTATTCCGCCGGCACGGGTATCGCGGTCGCTGTTTCGGACAGCGTCCTGTTAACTCTGGTGAGCACAAAGCACTTCCAGATCACGAAAATGGAAGGAATGACGAAGAGCGTGAGCAACGTGGCGGTCGCCATGCCCCCGATCATCGGCGCGGCGATGCGCTGCATTATTTCGGAACCCGTCGCATCGCCGAACATGATCGGGATCAGACCGGCAAAAATCGTCGCGACAGTCATGATTTTGGGCCGCAAGCGTAACAGCGCCCCCTCGAAAACCACGTCCTCGACATCCTGACGCGTGAGCAATCGCCTCTCGTTTTCCACAAATGCCAAACGGCGATTCCAGGCAATATTGAGATAAAGCAGCATTACAATCGCCGTCTCCACCGCGACACCGGCGAGCGCGATGAACCCGACCAGTACGGCAACGGAAATGTCGAAATCGAGATACCAGATCAGCCAGACGCCGCCCGAGAGCGCCAATGGCAGTGCGAGAAGGATAATCGCAACTTCGGTCGCCCGATTGAATGCCATGAACAGCATGAGTGTAATAATAAGCAGCGTAGCGGGCGCAACGATCCGGAGCCGCTCCTGCACACGTTCTATGTACTCATATTGCCCGGACCAGGCCAAAGAATAGCCGGGGGGAAGTTCAACGGTGTCGGCGACGACGCGGCGCGCTTCCTCAACGTAGCCGCCCAGATCGCGACCGGTGATGTCAATGAAGACGAAACCGGTCCTTCGCGCATTTTCCGATCGAATCATGCCCGGCCCGTCAACAATACGAATGTCAGCCAGCGCTTCGAGCGGGATATGTGCGCCAGAAGGCGCGACAACAGGGAGTGACCGAAGGCGTTCTGGACTGTTTCTCCAGTCCTGCGGATAACGCAGATTGATCGGGAACCGTTCTAGTCCCTCTACACTTTCCGAAATCTGCATCCCGCCGATCGCCGTCTGCACCACGTCCTGAACATCGCGAACGGACATCATGTATCGGGCAGCCGCCTCCCGGTTGACATCGATTTCAACGAAGCGCCCGCCAACCGGCCTTTCGGCATAAGCAGATGCGGTGCCGTCGATCCCGGCGACTGCCTGTTCGACCTCGATGGCGATCTGTTCGATGACATCAAGATCAGAACCTGTGACCTTCACACCAACTGGTGTCTTTATTCCGGTTGCAAGCATGTCGATCCGGTTCTTGATCGGTTGGATCCACACATTTGTAACACCCGGCACCTGCACGGCTTTGTCGAGTGCGTTTCGGATGTCATCCATCGTCATGCCCGGGCGCCATTCCGAACGTGGACGAAGTCGTATGGTTGTTTCAATCATGGTCAGCGGTGCCGGATCGGTTGCTGTATCGGCCCGACCAAGCTTGCCATGCACCGTCATGACTTCCGGGACGGTCGCGATCATCCGGTCAGTTTGTTGCAGCACCTCCCGCGCCTTGCCGATAGATACGCCCGGATAAAGCGACGGCATGTACAAGAAGTCGCCCTCGTTGAGTTCGGGCATGAACTCCGAACCGACCTTTTGCATCGGCCACCACATCGAGGCGACGACGGCGGTTGCGATTGCCACGGTGGCCCAGGGCCATGCGACAGCGGCATCAAGAAAGGGGCGGTAGACGGCGATACAGATTCGGTTCAGAGGGTTCTTCCGCTCCGGCAGGACACGCCCGCGGATAAAATAGCCCATAAGCACCGGAACGACAGTAACCGACAAGATGGTAGCCGCTGCCATAGCGTATGTCTTCGTGTACGCGAGGGGCTTGAACAACCGGCCCTCCTGGCTCTCCAACACAAAGACCGGGAAGAAACTGACCGTGATTATCGCGAGCGCGAAAAACAAAGAAGGGCCGACTTCCGATGTGCACTCAGCGACAACCCTCCATCGGTTTTCTGCCGTCAGTTTCTCCTTTTCCATTCTGCGATGCATGGCCTCAATCATGACGATGGCGGCATCGACCATGGCCCCGATCGCGATGGCGATGCCGCCAAGACTCATGATGTTTGCGTTGACCCCCTGCATCTTCATCACAAGGAATGCAGCCAAAACTCCCAATGGCAGTGAAAACAGGATCACCAGCGATGACCGCAGATGCAGCAAGAAGGCCGCACAAACCACCACGACCACGAGAAACTCTTCCGAAAGCTTTTTGCTCAGGTTTTGAATTGCGCGCTCGATCACACCTGACCGATCGTACGTCGTGACTATTTCTACGCCCTCGGGCAGACTTGGGCGGAGTTCCGCGAGGCGTTCTTCGACAGCCTTGATGGTGCTAAGGGCATTGCCGCCCCAGCGCATTATCACGACCCCGCCGACGGCATCACCTTCGCCGTTGAATTCACCGACCCCACGTCGCATTTCCGGGCCGAGACGGATTTCGGCAACGTCACCAAGCATTAGGGGCGCACCCCGCTCATTTGCGATGAGAGGTACTTGGGCAAGGTCTTGGAGTTCGTCTACATAACCGGTAGCTCGGACCATGTATTCGGCTTCGCCCATTTCGATGACACTACCGCCTGTTTCCCGGTTGGAGGCGTCGATCGCCTCTCGCACCTTTGGCAGCGGTATTCCGAATGCCCGGAGCTTGTTCGGATCAACAACAACCTGATATTGCTTGACCATACCCCCGATCGTGGCGACCTCAGACACGCCATCAATCGTTTGCAATTCATATTTTAGCCACCAGTCCTGGAGTGTCCTCAACTGCGCGAGGTCGTGATTGCCGGTCCGGTCGATAAGCACATATTGAAAGATCCAACCGACACCGGTCGCATCAGGACCCAGTTCGGGTGACGCGCCGGAAGGCAGACGCGATTGTACCTGCGCGAGGTATTCAAGCACTCTGGAACGGGCCCAATAGAGATCGGTACCGTCTTCGAACACGACATATACGTATGAATCTCCAAAGAATGAGAAACCGCGCACATCCATGGCGCCAGGTACGGCCAGCATTGCTGTCGCGATCGGAAAGGTGACCTGATCCTCGATCACCTGGGGCGCCTGTCCCGGATAGGGTGTCTTGATGATGACCTGGACGTCCGAAAGGTCCGGGATCGCATCGACAGGTGTCTCCCGCACGGCCCACAGACCGGCCAATGCGAGCATGATTGCCATCACAAGGACAACGACGCGGTTGGCAATGGAAAAGCGAATGATCGCGGGAATCATGATCCGACCTCCGCAAACCCGATCAGCGTGAACGTAAAGTCCGGGTTCTGCTTGAGGTGCAGTTCGATCTGAACCTGCTGAGGCAGGCTCTGCGCATCGATACCTTCGTCGATCTCGAAATCCATGGTCATGCCGGGCATACCGACATCGGCCAGCGGGCCATGAGTAATGTTGGCGATGCGATTTTCCGGATCGATTTTGTTGATCGTCCCGGTCGCCTTCATCGGCGGCTTCTCGGCCTCGACCGTGACGAGCAGCATGGTGCCCCCCTCATCAATGCCGATGGCAACCGTCGCGGGTCCGATGGGTACTTCACTAGCGTCCAGACTCTCCGCCAGTTTGAAGTCCATGGTCATGCCAGGCATACCGATTTCCATGAGAGGTCCGTGGCTGACATTTGCCATCCGACGTTCGGCATCGACGGCGTTGATGGTCCCGTTTGTCGACATCAGCTTGATCTTTGGCTTGGTCTTGGGTCCGGGATCTTCCCCTGCGTCCTGCTCTTCTTTCGGCTCGGTATCGTCTGCACCAACTTTGCGGACAGCCACGACCGTAAACAGTCCATCTTCACCTTTGACCAGGTCAAAGCTCACATCTTTCCCGAGCGGAATGTCGGCTGTTTTGACGCCAACGACAGGCATGTCCATCTGCATCGCGGGCCAGCCCAATGAGGGAATCGGGTCGTGACTCAGGCTTAACAGCCCCTCATCCGTTACTGCATGCACGACACCGGTCCCGGTCGCGTCGATGCCGTCATCGGATTTCAATTCGTGCAGAGCCAGGAGGCCGTCAGCGCCGCGCAAGACGGAAAACTTGATAGTGTCGCCAGCCACCAATCGATCAAGGGACGCGGAACCGGCCAGTGCAAACCGCGTGGTCATCGCGGGCCAATCGAGGCTTGCGATCGGCTCATGAGAAATTTCCGCAATCCTTCGATCAGGATCCAGAGAGACCAGGGTGCCATTGCCGGCAGCAGGCTCCTCGTCGGTCGGAGCCATCCGCATGATCCCCGCATTCAGCGCACTTTCGCTATCGAGTAGGAATTGTGCCGACGCAACGACTTCGTCGCCCGGCAACAGACCTTGGACAACCTCGGTTCGACCTCCGGTACCAAAGCTGTCGGCGAGCCCTGTTGTTACCAGGCGCGGCTTGAATGTCCCGTTGCCCGTTTTCAGGATTACGCGTTCGGCACGCCCCGTGCGGATGACTGCCTCGGTGGGTACAGTTATAGCATCGCGAGCATGGTCTGACACCAATTGTACCTGACCATACATGTTCGGTCGGAGTGTTCCGGCGCTGTTGTCGAAATTCAGTCTGATAGGGAGTGTGCGAGTCGTCTTGTCTAACTCCGGATAGATGTAATCGATAACGCCTTCAAAGGCCTGACCCGGAAGGTGTTCAAACTGAGCCTTTGCGGTTTTGCGCGAAGACAGTTTGCCAATATCCCTTTCAAAAATATCGGCCAGCAACCAGACTTCCGAAAGGTCAGAGATCGTCATGGCTCTGACATCAGGTTTGAGGAACATTCCGTCTGCCGCCGCGAGAGCCGTGACGACGCCATTGCGGGGAGCATAGACCCCGAAATAGTCAACGGGTTCCTTGGTCTTGATCATCTCATCGATTTCAGCTTCGGAGACATCGTAATTCCGCAGTTTGCGGCGGGTTATTTCGATATCAGCGGAGTCACGTCGACGAACGGCACGAATGAATTCCGCACTGGCGATTCTGATTTCAGGTGCATAGATCGTGAACAGCAGGTCGCCCTCAGCGACCCGGTCACCAACCGCCCGAACGCTCAGGTCCTCGATCCATCCCTCGACACGGGTGTGGACGTGGCTCGTGAGATGCTCGTTGTATCTGACGAATCCAACGGTCTCGATTGTTTGCGATAGAGGTTCCACGCGCGCCACGGCTGTTCGGACCCCGATCGCATTCACCTCGGTTCCGGAAAGCTCAACTTCAGCGGGGTCTCCGCCCGCATCCTGCCCTTCATAGACCGGCACCAGATCCATCCCCATCGGGGACTTTCCCGGTCCATCGCGCCGGAAGTTCGAATCCATAGGCGCAACCCAATAGAGGATCGCGGGTCCACTATCACTTCGGTCCGAAGGTATGCTGAGATAAAACCGCTCTACTGAAAGGCCGGCGCCGAATGCTCCGGCGAGGCCAATCGTGAACAATGCTATATAACGGCCACGCATCAATCATCCATCCATTCAAACTGGGAGAGCACAGGCCTGCTGTCGCGTCATTGCCGACAAGCTTGCCTATGCCATTCAGGCAGTAAGTTTCGCGGGGATGATTGTTATCGAGGAGGTTGGAAGGGACTTTCGACAGCCAGCCGTTCAAGCAGACCGGCATCAATATCGAAATACGCTTTCGCAACCCGCCTTCCACCGTCGCACTTTGCTTCCAGTGACTGGATAGCTGGGCAACAAAGTTCGGCGTCGCATGCGAGTTTGTGCGGGTCGCCAGGAACTTCGTTGTCGGTTTCCAACGAATGCGAGGGTTTTTCGCTATGAAAATGATGGGAGCCGTGATGGCTGCCATCGGTTGTCGCATGGGCGACATGCGGAGCCGCCGACAGGTCGCCGGTCGCCGACGCTAGGACCCCGGACAGCATGATGACGACAGCCAGAAAAGCTACTGTAGCGCGTCTACATGCTGATAAAAACGGTTTCCTCATACAGCCCCGATACATCGTCTGACTTGTCGGCACAAGCGTCATAATGACACACAACAGTTAATGACATTCAAAAATCCTCCAACAGGGCCTGCAGGAAGATTTGTCAAGGATAAAGCAATACGAGACGCGGCCGCCAACTTCCTTGCATTCGTGAAGCTACCAGCGATACGGCTGTGGCTCAGCGTCAATGAGTCCATGGCCTAATCAATTGCGCAGCCGCATTCTTATGCAATGGCTCACGGAATGTTTACCCCGCCCGATCCATCCAGTTGACCCAGGTCAAGATCGCTACACGGAAAGCAGTGTTCTGTATTCAGTACCAAGTGCGAGAAGGAGATCTGCTGTGAAAAACGTTATCGCGGTTGTCACCCTTGGCAGCATGCTCGGATTGTCGGCTTTCTCATCGACATTCGCACAAATGAACAGGCAAGCCGGGCCCGGAATGGGAATGATGGGAGGACAATGTCCAACCATGGGTATGATGCGCCATGGCGCAATGGGTGGCGGTATGATGAGGGGCGGTCATTCCAGAATGGGCGCCATGGTCGCTGGTCGGCTGGCCTATCTGAAATCCGAACTCAATGTCACCGATTCCCAGACGAAGGCTTGGGAAGGGTATGCCGATGCTGTCAGGAGCCGCGTTGAAACGATGAAAGGCATGCGCGAATCCATGATGTCTGTGATGCAGGACGGTAACGCCGTGGACAGAATGGAAGCTCGCATTGCAGGCATGCAGGCCATGCTCGAGGCCATGAAGGCCGTCGCACCTGCCACGGAGGCACTGTACGCGGTTTTGTCGGACGAGCAAAAGAAGCGGGCGGATCAACTCATTGGCGCCGATTGTGGCGCGATGTGATCCCATGTGACGTTGTGAAAATCCGGTACCGGGCGCAAATGATGCGTGCCTATGGTCTGTGCGGGTGATGATACACACAGGGACTAAATGCGGCGCGGGAAAGGAACCCGGTTTCGGGAAGGCCCGTTTTGAGATCCGCAGATCGGTTCTCATGGCGCGTGCCGTCAACGCCGGGACCGGCGGTTTTCAAAAAAGAGGGCTTGTCCGCGCTCGATATCCCGGTCCTGCGAATCGAATACACCCGAAACGACAGTGTTTGCCGACGGAATCCTGCGAACCCGTTCCGCAATCGCCTCGATTCAGGAACAGGATGCCTAAGATTTCTTTTCTCTGTAGGCCGAATGGCACGATTTGCAGGTTGCGCCGAGCGCGCCCATTGCCGGGCCCAGTTCGTCCGCTGTCGCAAGGGTCTGTGAAAGCTCCTTTGCCACTGTTTCCAGTTTTTTCGCCTTTACGGTAAAATCATCAAAGTTGGTCCAGATCGACGGCTTTGCCTCCGATTTCGGATCTGTCTCCTCCGCCCTGAACAACTCCGAGGTCTTGGACGCGTGATCGGCAATCGCCGCAACTGCGGCACGGGCGACCGGCAGGTCGAATGCCGTCGCGCCCTTTGCCATGGATCCCAGAGTTTTCATTTTTGCACCAATCTCGCTCATGGCATCCATACGGGCTTTGACGGCGGCGTTTTGTACGCCGCTATGGGCAAGCGCGGCCCCTGTCGACAGAGCAACGGCAAGTGCAACTACGTTCAGTCGGTTCATTGAGGTTTCCTTCATGGATGTTGATTCATCAGTTGATGCCGTTGACGCGCTGCAACGTGCGAATGTAGGCAATGATCTTGCCGATCTGGTCACGGGACAGGCCTTCGATTGCGGGCATGTTGCCGAACGGCCAGTGATGCGCCTGCACTCCGAAAGCAACAGCCCGCTGGAATGCCTCGTCGCCGTGATGCGACGGTTCATAGATGAGGTGGACGAGCGGCGGCGCGACATCCTGCCGGCCGGCTCCATTGATGCCGTGGCATACAGCGCATTCGGCTTCAAACACTGTTTTGCCGGCTTCGGCTTGCGCCGACAGAGAGGCCGGCAGCAAGACATCGGCAATGGCGACGTCCTCGCCCGCGGGCCGTCTGTCGGTCGCGCTGTCGCTGCCCGGCGACATAAGCCAGAATAGACCTGCAGCCGCAAACGCCGCCAACATTCCGATCCAGGCCACCTTCACCGCACAGCTCTCGTCAACAGGTTCTCGAAATGGCTTTCTGGATCCTCCAGTTACTGGAAGGTCAAGAATATTTTCCAGCAGGTTTGTGAATTTCCGAAAGAATCTGGAACGCGAGCCGGTGAATGAAACGATCGGCGCTGTCGATCATTCATCGCAGCGTGTACTGGCCCCCAGTCCTGCTCATGCCTTGTTCAGGCGATCGAACGAATCCGTTCCTTGAACCCGACCGCGGCCATGGCGAAGCCGCCGTTCGCCCCGTCGATGAAATGTACATGTTCACCCTGCTCGAGGCTGAAGACGAGGCAGGTCATCAGAGCGCTGTCGGCGATATGGACCCCGTAGACCAGGCGCCCGGCCAGATATTCCCGTTCCAGATAGGTTTCGATCGCCGCCGCCTGATCATGGGTCACGTCGAGAACCGTGCGCAGCATGCCGTCGAACTTGCGGAAATCGGTGTTGGCGCGGAGTTCGGCGCGGTAGGCGGGCGCATCGTAGGGGCCTGCCTTCCGATCGAACCGTTCGCACCAGGCCTGGACCAGCGATTGCAGGAGCAGGCCGAGATAGTGGCGCCAGTAGCCGCGGCCGTTTTCCGTGGCGCGGGCTTCCATCCGCAAGCCGGACGGCGGCCAGCGAAACCGCAGGGAAAAGCGGCTTGCCGGCGCGGAGGCTTCCAGCCCGTGCCCGAGAATGCCGGATATGTCCTGAAGGATACGGGCCAGTACCGCGCTTTCCGGGTCGTCCGGCGAGGCGACGGGCTGAATCATCAGGTTCATCATGCATCCCTGTTTCGGGACCAGCGGTTCCCAGCGACAGGACAGGCCTTCCAGATCCGGCGGAGGAGTTTCTGACGCGGCCTGCAGGAGATAGACATTGTCCGGCGACGGATCCTTGAGCAGCGCGTCGGCCCGTTCGACGCCCGACCCGGAGAGCATGGCGAGAAAGTTGCGCGGGCTCAGTTCGTATTTCCGTACCCGGATGTCGGCGCCGAGCCGGCGCAGATCGGATACGGGAATGGCGCCGACGCGCAGGGGCAGCCCGAACAGGGTGTCCGAGGAGGCCTGCAGCCGCACGAGTGCGTCGGACGCGGCCTGCCTGAGGGATGCCGGCACCAGAAGCGTCGCGCCGTCGCCGCCGAATACAAACGGGATCTCGATGTCGCCGCACACATTCAAAACCGCGGTGATCGAGGCGGCGCCGACCATGTTGACATCTTTATAGCGGCCGGCGGCGATGGCCTTGGTCGAGCCGCGGACGTCGGTGATCATCACCACCCAGTCCTCGGGCACCGGCGCGTAGGCGTCGAGATCGGCAAAGCCGGAAAAGCTCGAAAAAGGCGGCAACGCGCTGTAGAAGCGGTCGCTGTCGCCTGGGCCGGTCATGCGGTCGCCACAGCCTTGTCGGCTGCCGGCTTGCCGGTGCAGAGTTCGTCGGGGCAGGACTTGCGGTCTTTCTTCCAGGCGAACAGTTCAATAGGCTGGTCAAGGCCGGCAAGGTCGTGATGGCCGACCGATTCCCAATATTCGGGCGCCGACGCGACCACGTCCCTGGTGGCGAGCACCGGGCGCTTGACCCGTTTGGTCAGCTTTTCGATACGCGCGACTTCGTTGACGGTCGGGCCGATCACGGAAAAGGTCAGCCGTTCCGACACGCCGATATTGCCGAACATGACTTCTCCGATACTGAGCGCAATGCCGAACTCGAGATTGGGCAGACCGGTTCGCTGCCTTTCCATACAGGCGATGTCGGCGCGCGACATCGCTTCGGCCACCGCCGCCGTGGCGTTCCTGACGACTTCGTTGCAATCGGCCGTCGATTTGACGCCGGCTTCCGGATTCAGGCCGTTGTCGAGCGGAAAGATGGCGAGAACGGCGTCGCCGATGAAATCGAGGACCTCTCCGCCGGCTGCGATCGCCGCGCCGGCGACGCAATCGAAATAATTGTTGAGGTGCGCGATGAAGGCGTCGCGCGGCATGGTTTCGGCCAATTGGGTTGAGCGCCGGAGATCCGAATACAGAACCACAGCGCGGGTGGTTTCGCCGTCACCGCGGCGAATCTGGCCGCCAAGCACCCTTCGGCTGGCACTTTTGCCGAGATAGGTGTCGGCGATGTTGCGCGCAATGCGGCTTTGGATGACAGTTTTGCAGGCCACCGCGAACCGGCGCTGCACCCGGCGCAGCGCCCAGATGTCGTCATCGGTGAACCCGCCTTCGCGGTCGGTGGTCCAGGAGACAAGCAGTCCGCGCGGGTCATGTTCGTCGCGCGTCGACGGCATGTCAAATTCCGTCGCCATGGCAAGATAATCTGTGAAGCCCTGGGCGGCGAACGATTCCAGGACCTTGAAGTCCAGCATTTTCCCCGGCCCGGCCAGATGGCGGCGCATCACCTGCGAATCGGTGTCGAGCAGATATTTGAACGGACTGTTCAGCCAGTTCTCGGTCATTTCGGCCTTGTGGTAGATCTGTTCGAAAGACACTTCCTGGCCGCGCCGCCACGTGGCGGATTCGATCTCGACGACGGGATGCAGCGTCGGCCATGTCACCATCGCCCGGCTGACCGGAACCCCGACCGCGTAGAGCCGCTTGCAGGTTTCTGCGAACATGTCGACGATGTCCGGCGATCCGAGCGCCTGATCCACAAGCCATTCGGCAATCGAACCGACGAGCGTCGACTGGGACGGGACGGTGTTGGACCGTGGTATCACGGATTGCGAATTCGACGACATGGGGCCTGTTCCGACCTTCGGTGGTTTTGCATTATAGGGCCGACTTCGCCGTTGCCGATATCAAAGGATACGCTTCGGGGGTCCGCTCGGATCTTCCCGTGCCGTCTTTGTTCAACCACACCCCGCCGGTGCGTGCGCTCGCTGGCCAGCCCTTACATGTAGGGTGCTTGCGACGCGTTTTCCATAGGCTTGCCGCCGACGGTAACCGGACAGGCTATTTCGAAAATGCCGCGAAGGCGCCGATCACCAGAATGCCGGTATGGATGATGAACCAGTAGACATATTGGTTGCGGAATTTCATCTTCGAGAGCATCGGCGATTCCGCCTGGAAGGTGCGCTGCGCGCGCTTCCAGACCTGATCGGCGAAATAGTCCTGCTCGACGAAGGATTTGCGAATCTTGACCGCAAGCTTGTTGTTGTATTCGTAGCTTGACCAGTAGGCGGCGGTTGAGAGGATGGCGCCGCTGGACAACAGCATCAGGAGCAGTCCGTGGATCGGCTGGATATCGTCGCCAAGCAATCCGATGAGCCCCCCGGAGATGAGCACCAGAATCAGATTGACCTTCGTTGACTGGTCATCGTAGTGGCGCGACCATAGCGAATATTCCCGAAACAGCTCCTTCAGGAAGGCGCGGTCGGTGCGGCTGACCTCGGCGTCCTTCTTAACGGATTCCTGTGCGGTTTTGGCAAGCATTGCCTCGCCCTGTTTGACAGGCACCTGCAGGTCCGACTCTTGCGTCATATCTCAATCACTTTGTTCATAGCAGCCGACAACCGGCTTTCTGCAGTCAAGGGCGTTGTCCTGCAACGTGTCACGTGAAACCGGATTCACGATCGGGCCGCAGAGCGTTGGTGTGCAAGCCGATTTCGTTCGATCCGGGGCAGACCAAACGCGACATGCGTTGCGGGACGTATATCCGGTTCGTACGATCCGGCCTGCGTCCATAATCCGAAAACCGACGATCGCCAAGACGGTGATCGAAACCTTCGTCCCGGATCTCCGCCTGGAAATCGAACCGTCACTATAAGGCACACCCGATTACAAGTGAATCAATCAAGTGTCATCATCGGAATTGCGGATCCGGATTTGCGGGATCCGCGGAACGGATGCCGCATTCCATCTGATCGAACACGTAAGACCGGCTGGCTCTGTTGAGCGATGCGGGGTCGCGGAACGCAAACGGCGGCGCGGCCGCTACTGGCTGGCGATCAGGTTGGAATTGCGGGCCCGGACCACGAGGGCATCGATGCGGTCGCGTTCCTTTTCGAAATCCGCCTGGGCTTCGGCTTTCAACTCTCGACCGCGCGGCAGCCGGATCCGCATCGGATTGACGTGCCGGTTGTTGACCAGGACCTCATAGTGCAGGTGAGGGCCGGTCGAAAGTCCGGTCGAGCCGACATAGCCGATCACCTGTCCCTGTCGAACCCGTTGTCCGGCCTTGATGCCGCGGGCAAACCGCGTCTGGTGCGCGTAGCCGGTTTCATAGCCGTTCGCGTGCTGGATCCGGATCCATTTGCCGTAGCCGGAGCGCCATTTCGCTTCCTTGATGACGCCGTTTCCGGCCGCCATGATCGGCGTGCCGCGTGGCGCCGACCAGTC
>Ga0207422_1002252_pt1:0-2500 | contig 27357 bp, 18 predicted proteins | sample MarCyaLeptolynsp_FD_187757 | JGI IMG/M metagenome (GOLD analysis project Ga0207422, IMG submission 187757) | Marine cyanobacterial communities from Panama - species 1 Leptolyngbya sp. (SPAdes) | ecosystem: Environmental > Aquatic > Marine > Unclassified | place: Panama: Panama City... | reverse complement strand
CTGAAACCGGATGCCTACAAACAGCCGGAGCGCAAGTGACGGCGTACCTTTTGTATAATGGGTCAGCGACTTAGTCTGTCGAGCAAGCTTAAACCGATAGGTGTAGGCGTAGCGAAAGCGAGTCTGAACAGGGCGTTCAGTTCGTCGGACTAGACCCGAAACCAAGTGATCTAGCCATGAGCAGGCTGAAGGTGCGGTAACACGCACTGAAGGGCCGAACCCACGAATGTTGCAAAATTCGGGGATGACTTGTGGCTAGGGGTGAAAGGCCAATCAAACTTGGAAATAGCTGGTTCTCCGCGAAATCTATTTAGGTAGAGCGTTGAATGAATACTCCTGGGGGTAGAGCACTGGATGGGCTATGGGGACCCACAGTCTTACTGATCCTAACCAAACTCCGAATACCAGGAAGTACTATTCAGCAGTCACACTGCGGGTGCTAACGTCCGTAGTGGAGAGGGAAACAACCCTGACCGCCAGTTAAGGTCCCTAAGTCATGGCTAAGTGGGAAAGGATGTGAGGATCCCAAAACAACCAGGATGTTGGCTTAGAAGCAGCCATCATTTAAAGAAAGCGTAACAGCTCACTGGTCTAAATAAGGGTCTTTGCGCCGAAAATGTACCGGGGCTAAAGCCATGCACCGAAACTGCGGGTGTGCACTTTGTGCACGCGGTAGCGGAGCGTTCTGTAAGTCTGCGAAGGGTCATCGTGAGGTGGCCTGGAGATATCAGAAGTGCGAATGCTGACATGAGTAACGATAAACAGTGTGAGAGACACTGTCGCCGAAAGTCCAAGGGTTCCTGCGCAACGTTAATCGGCGCAGGGTTAGCCGGCTCCTAAGGCGAGGCCGAAAGGCGTAGTCGATGGGAATGCAGTCAATATTCTGCAGCCTGGAGGTAGTGACGGATTGTGAGAGCTGTAGATCCTTATCGGATTGGGTCTACTTGGTAGCAGTCCCAGGAAATAGCTCCTCCGTATAGACCGTACCCTAAACCGACACAGGTGGACACGTAGAGAATACTAAGGCGCTTGAGAGAACGATGCTGAAGGAACTCGGCAAATTGCTCCCGTAAGTTCGCGAGAAGGGAGCCCTGACCGTGAGGTCAGGGGGCACAGACCAGGGGGTGGCGACTGTTTAGCAAAAACACAGGGCTCTGCGAAGCCGCAAGGCGACGTATAGGGTCTGACGCCTGCCCGGTGCCGGAAGGTTAAGAGGAGGGGTGAGAGCTCCGAATTGAAGCCCCGGTAAACGGCGGCCGTAACTATAACGGTCCTAAGGTAGCGAAATTCCTTGTCGGGTAAGTTCCGACCTGCACGAATGGCGTAACGACTTCCCCGCTGTCTCCAGCATCGACTCAGTGAAATTGAATTCCCCGTGAAGATGCGGGGTTCCTGCGGTCAGACGGAAAGACCCCGTGAACCTTTACTATAGCTTTGCGCTGGCATTCGTGTCGGCATGTGTAGGATAGGTGGTAGACTTTGAAGCCTGGGCGCCAGCTTGGGTGGAGTCATCCTTGAAATACCACCCTTATCGTCATGGATGTCTAACCGCGGCCCGTTATCCGGGTCCGGGACAGCGCATGGTGGGTAGTTTGACTGGGGCGGTCGCCTCCCAAATTGTAACGGAGGCGCGCGAAGGTGGGCTCAGAGCGGTCGGAAATCGCTCGTTGAGTGCAATGGCATAAGCCTGCCTGACTGCGAGACTGACAAGTCGAGCAGAGTCGAAAGACGGCCATAGTGATCCGGTGGTCCCGCGTGGAAGGGCCATCGCTCAACGAATAAAAGGTACTCCGGGGATAACAGGCTGATGACCCCCAAGAGTCCATATCGACGGGGTTGTTTGGCACCTCGATGTCGGCTCATCACATCCTGGGGCTGGAGCAGGTCCCAAGGGTTTGGCTGTTCGCCAATTAAAGTGGTACGTGAGCTGGGTTCAGAACGTCGTGAGACAGTTCGGTCCCTATCTGCCGTGGGTGTACGAGACTTGAGAGGATCTGTCCCTAGTACGAGAGGACCGGGATGGACGTATCTCTGGTGGACCTGTTGTCGCGCCAGCGGCATTGCAGGGTAGCTATATACGGACGGGATAACCGCTGAAAGCATCTAAGCGGGAAACCCACCTCGAAACAAGGTCTCGCTGAGAGCCGTGGAAGACTACCACGTTGATAGGCCGGGTGTGGAAGTGTGGTGACACATGAAGCTTACCGGTACTAATTGCTCGATCGGCTTGATCACTCTCATTATTCGTGTTCATCACCGAATAGTGACGACAAGCATGAGACCTCGAAGCAAACGCTTCGGGAAGCGAGAATAGGCCCAAGCCAGTGGGCTGAACGACCAAGTTTCCATCCTTCTTCTGCGTTGCGCTTGCCTGGTGGTTATTGCGGGGAGCCTAAACCCGATCCCATTCCGAACTCGGCCGTTAAACTCCCCAGCGCCGATGGTACTTTGTCTTAAGGCACGGGAGAGTAGGTCGTTGCCAGGCATGCGCAGCGCAGAA
>Ga0207422_1002251_pt1 | contig 27358 bp, 21 predicted proteins | sample MarCyaLeptolynsp_FD_187757 | JGI IMG/M metagenome (GOLD analysis project Ga0207422, IMG submission 187757) | Marine cyanobacterial communities from Panama - species 1 Leptolyngbya sp. (SPAdes) | ecosystem: Environmental > Aquatic > Marine > Unclassified | place: Panama: Panama City | collected... | reverse complement strand
TAATGAAAAACCGCTCATAACTTGTTTTTAGGATGAAGCTGTCGGTAAACAGCAATAAACGTAATGGAATAGCGGTAATTTCACTCGTTTTGTCCGAACAAGCGTGTCAAAAACAAGAACAAATATGCCAGGCTAAGAAAAAGGTCTTGTTCTGAGTTGGAGTATACATCTTGCCCCCTCTTAAAACTCCTAACCAGGTTTTGCAATCATTCCTGCGAAGACAGGGATCTGGATACCCATAAAGTCCTGGCTTTGTAAGGGCGTATCGCACACGATACGCCCTTACTACCTTGACCAGCCCTCTTGCACAAAACACTACTTAGCCCAAATAACGCTTTGTGCTGGCAATGAGTTGTGAGAATGCCCCCACTTCTCATCGCTCATACCCCATCCCCCTCACAACTATTTAATCAAGGTCATTTTCCGGGTAATCGACTGTCCACCGGCTTCCAGGCGGTAGTAGTACATCCCGGAAGCCGCTCCGGCAGCATTCCAGCGTACGCTGTAGGTCCCCGCAGTCTTCGCTTCATTCACCAGGGTCGCTACTTTCTGTCCCATCAGGGTATACACGCTGATGTTCACGTTGTCCGCTGTTTCCAGGGTGTAGCTAATCGTGGTAGACGGGTTGAATGGATTTGGGTAATTTTGCTCCAGGCCAAACACCAGCGGAGTCTCCCCGACTTCGCTGTTTACCGATGCCGGACGAATAGTGATCCCAAAGCGGTTACTTTCAGTTTTGGCTTTCATAGCCACAGCCGCCGGACCTGTTAACAGGCTTAGCGGATTGGAATTGGCTTTGGCCTGCGCACCGGCCGTAAATACATATTCAGAAACTTCACGCATGTTTACTGACGATTCCATTTCATAGTCATGGAGGGTCAGTTCCCATTCCGCTGGGATGGTTTCCAGGCCGTTCCAGGCAACGGTGAATTCCCCGGATACCCCCACCAACTGGGGTTGCAATTCCACGGTCACTTCCTGGTCTAAATCGTATGGGAGAGATTCCACCGATTTCAACGTACCATTGGAAGCGAAGGCCATCGTGGCATAGCTGGCAAGAAGTGGGGTCAGTTTGCCAAAGTCATCGGCATCATATCCAAAGGTTGCCCCTTCCCGGAAGGCTAACCGAATGGCTTCGTCGAACGTCGTTTCCGAAGAAAAAGTAAAATGAATGTCTCCCCGATTGTTTGCTGTTTTGGAAAAGAAGGTACCTGAAGTATCCGAAGAAGTTTTCCCGGATGCAGGAATGGTTAAGGTTGTGGCCGCAGCACTCACCGTCTGCACCCAAAAACCCTGCCAGGGACTCACAATATAGGACGTTGTCCGGTCAGGAGTGGCATAACTACCCGAACCATCATTCCAAAGCCCAATCGTATTTGAAATCCCTGAGCCTGAGGCAGTAAGAGCGTTTGTGTTTAAATTTGATTGAAACGGATTGCCGACCAACGTATATCCGGAAGCTGTTGGATTCAGCGTTACCGTTACATCCGATGAGGGCTCAGAACCATTTGCGTGCAAGGTTACCGGGAGTTCGGAACTTTCATTGATTGTATTATTGTAGAAGTAAAGCGCAAACCCCAAGCCGCTATCGATAACGGTACTTACATTAACCGGATCTTCAAAAACCCCGGATTCATCATAGATCTTAACGTTTGAAGAACTACCCGCATCGGCACCACCGGTGATTCCCTGCACAGGGGTATCGTCGGAAATATCATTTATTGTTGCCCCCGCTGTTGGGAAGGAAAGTAAACGCCAGCCGGCATCTCCGGAAACTTCGACTAATGGACTTGCATAGTTGTCAAGTGTAGTTTGATCGTTCCAACTAGTAGAATTTTCGTCATCCGGAACCGCATCGAAAGTAGCTTGCAAATTTGGGTTATCGCCACCTACAAAAAATTGCGCTTTAAGAACTACCGGGTTACCCAGGTTTGATTTCGGCACTCTCACTTCTACAAAATCAATTTGATTAGTTATATCATCCTTCCAATCAGATGCATACTCTGTATAAGCTAATGTATCAGCTGCCCCGAATTGTTGTTTATCCCAATTTGAACTTGTTTCATTCCATTCAAAAACCTCAGCAACAGGACGTGCTGGATTAGTATGGACTGGCTCCCTTCCGAAAGTTCCTCTTATCACATAATCGGGTAAGTCACTATATCCGTAAGTAATAGGAAAACCCCAAACATCTTCTGAACCTCCACCGGATTTAGTATCTATAATAAATCCCCAGGATTGCCAACTAGTTACAACTACTTTAGCTGCAAAATAATAGTATGTATCATCTTGAGTAATAAGGAGACTGTCTGCATTTCCAGCTGGGAAGCCACCTGCAGCTCCCCATCCACCAATTCCATCCGCAATAGCAACCGGTTCACCCCAAATTTCGGTACCGTCAAAAGCACCGTCAATTACCGGTTGAGCGATAACCGTTACACTCGATACCATTGAGAGAAATAATATTCCCACCAAAAGTCTAGTAACTTTTTCCATATCTTTAGAAGATTAGTTTTAATTGTTTTTTTCTGGTTTCTGTCAATTTAGTTTTAAGAAGTTTTTGCGAGCGAAAGTGAAGCAATATCAACGGGTTTGCCGTGGTCGCGCTCCGCTGGCTCCCTCGCAAAGACCAGGTTACTGTTACATATCGATGTTGTCTTCTTCGCGTTTCCCACCTACATGTTCATTTCGGTCGGCAAGCTTCTTGTCACGAAGTTTCTTGATCGCGTACGCCCCACCGGCCGCAGCCAGTAGCCCTAGTCCCCCATCAATAGGAGCCTGGGAAGGTGCTGTAGGTAATCCGGGCTGAGCCATAACCAGCTCTGTAGCAAACAATACAATCGCAGTAAGGGTAAATAAAATTCTTGTTTTCATAGTAATTTCAGCTTGAAGCTTTCTGCTCACAGCAGTCAGCTTTTCAATTCGATGAAAAGCTGCACGCTGAAAGCTGATTGCTAAATTATTTTATTAATGTCATTTTTCGGGTAATCGACTGCCCATTGGCTTCCAGGCGGTAGTAATACATCCCGGATGCCGCTCCGGTGGCATTCCAGCGTACGCTGTAGGTCCCCGCAGTCTTCGCTTCATTCACCAGGGTAGCTACCCGCTGCCCCATCAGGGTATACACGCTGATGTTCACGTTGCCCGCGGTTTCCAGGGTGTAGCTAATCGTGGTAGACGGGTTGAATGGATTTGGGTAATTTTGCTCCAGGCCAAACACCAGCGGTGTATCGCCGACTTCGTTGTTAACCGAAGTAGGACGAATGGTTATTCCAAAGCGGTTACTTTCAGTTTTGGCTTTCATAGCCACAGCCGCCGGACCTGTTAACAGGCTGAGTGGGTTTGGATTGATTTTCGCTTGCGCACCGGCGGTAAATACATACTCACTGGCATCCCGCATGTTTACCGAGACGTCCATTTCATAGTCATGGAGGGTAAGCTCCCATTCCGCTGGGATGGTTTCCAGGCCGTTCCAGGCAACGGCGAATTCCCCGGATACCCCCACCAGCTGGGGGTGTAACTCTACGGTTACTTCCTGGTCTAAATCGTATGGGAGAGATTCCACCGATTTAAGCATGTCATTGGAAGCGAAGGCCATCGTGGCATAGCTGGCAAGAAGCGGGGTCAGTTTTCCAAAATCATCCGCATCATATCCGTAAGTAGCATCCTCACGGAAAGCTAACCGGATGGCTTCGTCGAACGTCGTTTCCGAAGAAAGAGTAAAATGGATGTCTCCCCGATTGTTTGCTGTTTTGGAAAAGAAGGTACCTGAAGTATCCGAAGAAGTTTTCCCGGATGTAGGAATTGTTAATGTTGTGGAGGCGGCACTCACCGTTTGCACCCAAAAAGCCTGCCAGGGACTCACAATATAGGATGTTGTCCGGTCAGGAGTGGCATAACTACCCGAACCGTCATTCCAAAGCCCAATCGTATTTGAAATCCCTGAGCCTGAGGCAGTAAGAGCGTTTGTGTTTAAATTTGATTGAAACGGATTACCGACCAACGTATATCCGGAAGCTGTTGGATTCAGCGTTACCGTTACATCCGATGAGGGCTCAGAACCATTTGCGTGCAAGGTTACCGGGAGTTCGGAACTTTCATTGATTGTATTATCGTAGAAGTAAAGCGCAAAGCCCAGGCCGCTATCGATCACGGTACTTACGCTGGCCGGATCTTCAAACACCCCGGATTCATCATAGATCTTAACGTTTGAAGAACTACCAGCATCGGCACCACCGGTGATTCCCTGCACAGGGGTATCGTCAGAAATACTACTTATTTTCGCTCCTGCTATTGGGAAAGAAAGTAAACGCCAGCCGGCATCTCCGGAAACTTCGACTAATGGACTTGCATAGTTATCAAGTGTAGTTGAATCGCCCCAATTAGTGAGATTTTCGTCATCGGGAACTGCATCAAAGTTACTATGCGCTGATGCCACATCGCCAGATATGTAAAATTGTGCTTTAAGAACTACCGGGTTCCCAAGGTTTGATTTCGGTACTCTCACTTCTACATAATCATTTGGATCATCGGATGAAAACTCTGTATCAGCTAATGAATCAGCTGCCCCGAATTGTTGCTTAACCCATTCTAAATTTGTCTCATCCCATTCACGAACCTCAGCATAAGGTGCTCGATTTTTTCCAAAATTTCCTTTTATCACATAATCGGGCAGGTCATCATATCCGTAGACAATGCTGTAGCCCCAAACTTCTTCGGAGCCTCCCCCGGGTTTAGTGTTTATGGTAAATCCCCAGGATTGCCAATTTAAAACCTTAAGTATTCTGGCTGCAAAATAATAGTAGGTATCGTCTTGGGTGATGAAGAGACTATCTACATTTGATTGTACATTTACCCATCCCGGAAGGCCATCCGCAATAGCAACCGGTTCACCCCAAATTTCAGTACCATCAAAAGCACCGTCAATGATTGGTTGAGCGATAACCGTTACACTCGATACCATTGAGAGAAATAATATTCCTACCAAAAGTCTAGTAACCTTTTTCATAAACTTTGAAGATTAGTTTTAATTGTTTTTTTCTGGTTTCTGTCAATTTAGTTTTAAGAAGTCTTTGCGAGCGAAAGTGAAGCAATATCAACGGGTTTGCCGCGGTCGCGCTCCGCTGGCTCCCTCACAAAGACCATTGAAATTTATTTAATCAAGGTCATTTTTCGGGTAATCGACTGTCCACCTGCTTCCAGGCGATAGTAGTACATCCCGGAAGCCGCTTCGGCAGCATTCCAGCGTACGCTATGGGTTCCAGCGGTCTTTGCTTCATCCACCAGGGTGGCCACTTTTTGCCCCATTAGGGTATACACGCTGATGTTCACGTTGCCCGCTGTTTCCAAGGTGTAGCTGATGGTCGTAGACGGGTTAAACGGGTTCGGGTAGTTTTGCTCTAACCCAAAACTAAGTGGCTTTTCGTCAAGTTCGCTGCTTACTGAAGTAGGACGAATGGTGATCCCAAAGCGGTTGCCTTCAGTTTTGGCCTTCATCGCCACCGCCGCCGGACCTGTTAACAGGCTTAGCGGATTGGGATTGGCTCTGGCTTGTGTGCTGGATGTAAATACATAGTCACTGGCATCCCGCATGTTTACCGAAGCATCCATTTCATAGTCATGGAGGGTAAGTTCCCATTCCGCAGGAATCGTCTCCAGACCTTTCCAGGCAAAGGTAAATTCCCCGGAAACACCGACTAGCTGGAGTTGTAATTCCACGGTCACTTCCTGGTCTAAATCGTAGGGAAGAGATTCCACCGATTTCAGCATACCATTGGAAGCGAAGGCCATCGTGGCATAGCTGGCAAGAAGCGGGGTCAGTTTGCCAAAATCATCGGAATCATACCCAAAGGTTGCCCCTTCCCGGAAGGCTAACCGGAGGGCTTCGTCGTACGTGGTTGCCGAAGAAAGGGTAAAATGAATGTCTCCCCGATTGTTTACTGTTTTGGAGAAGAAAGTACCCGTAGTATCCGAGGAGGTTTTGCCGGAAGTGGGAAAGGTAATACTGGTAACTGAAGCATCCGAGGTTTCCACCCAAAAACCCTGCCAGGGGGGTATAACGTAAGAAGTTGTTCGGTTCTGCATAGAATAAGAACCTGTCGCGTCGTTCCATAAACCAATAGTATTTTGAATACTTCCACCGGTAGCAGTAATAGAATTTGTGTTATAGTTGGAAGCAAATGGGTTACCTACTAAGGTAAATTGATTGGCTGCACCGGAATACAGGGGCACGGTTACATCCGATGAGGGCTCAGAACCATTTGCGTGCAAGGTTACCGGGAGTTCGGAACTTTCATTGATTGTATTATCGTAGAAGTAAAGCGCAAAGCCCAGGCCGCTATCGATCACGGTACTTACGCTGGCCGGATCTTCAAACACCCCGGATTCATCATAGATCTTAACGTTTGAAGAACTACCCGCATCGGCACCACCGGTGATTCCCTGCACAGGGGTATCGTCAGAAATATCACGTATTGTTGCCCCCGCTGTTGGGAAGGAAAGTAAACGCCAGCCCGCATCACCGGAAATTTCGACTAATGGACTTGCATAGTTATCAAGTGTGGTTGCATCGCCCCAACTACGGGCATTTTGGTCATCCGGAACTGCATCAAAAGTACCATGGGTTCCCACCACATCACCACCTACGTAAAATTGTGCTTTAAGAACTACCGGGTTCCCAAGGTTTGATTTCGGCAATCTCACTTCTACAAAATCAATTTGATTAATGGTTACATCATCCTTCCAATCAGATGCATACTCTGTATAAGCTAATGTATCAGCTGCCCCGAATTGTTGTTTATCCCAATTTGAACTTGTTTCATTCCATTCAAAAACCTCAGCAACAGGACGTGCTGGATTACCATGTTCTGGCTCCCTTCCGAAAGTTCCTCTTATCACATAATCGGGCAGGTCATTATAACCGTAGGTAATATTGTAGCCCCAGACTTCTTCTGCACCTCCCCCGGATTTAGTATTTATGGTAAATCCCCAGGATTGCCAACTTGTAACAAATACTATTCTGGCTGCAAAATAATAGTAGGTGTCGTCTTGTGTGATGAAGAGACTATCCACATTTGGTTCAGAATGTCGAATCAATCCCTCCTTTCCATCCGCAATAGCAACAGGTTCACCCCAAATTTCAGTACCATCAAAAGTACCGTCAATCACCGGTTGAGCAATAACTGTTACACTTGATACCATTGAGAGAAATAACACCCCCATCAAAAGTCTGATAACCTTTTCCATAAACTGATTTAGAAAATTTATTTTAATTTGCAGAGAAACTCCCATTCATCTGTTTACCCTGGCAGATTTGATCTCTTATAGCGCATTAAGCTATGACGAGCGCGCCTAAACGAGTGTGTCAAACAAGTAAAGAGATGTGCCAATTAGACCATGTTTGACGTACTGGGCCGTGAAGTTGCCGTTTTAGTTAACGAGCGACAACAAGCCGGCTTTCATGGGGTTCGTTTTGATGCCGGTGGTCTATAGAGTGGTATATATTTCTATCACCTTGAAAGTACGGGGACCGTGGTGGCCACTAAAAAAATGATGCTCTTAAAAGAATTTCTAAACTCATTGAAATAATGGGTTAGTGAATGCTGATCCGAAAAGGTGTGTTCCATATCCAAATAAAAATGGAATGAGCATACCTACCCGTATTTTAATTCAATCAGCAATCGCTCTGGTAGCAATAATTATAAACCAGGTATTCCCTGAGTTTGCTAATTCGTCCCGATATTTTCTATTAGGCATCGTCATATTAATGATCGGGATGCCCCATGGGGCTTTGGATCATCATATCGATGGAAACCTGGAAGGCTGGAATCCTTACTCTTTAAACAAGAAGTTCTATGGTTGGTACCTGGCTGCAATAGTTTTGTATGCCGTTATATGGGTTCTCCTTCCTTTTTTCAGTTTTATGTTTTTCCTGCTGATCACTTTGTACCATTTTGGTCAGGCCGATGCCATGCGGTTTAATTTTGAAGGATGGAGAAAATGGGCGATTCATTTGGCGCGTGGCTTTACCGTAGTCGGGCTAATCGTATTTGGCAATCTTGAGTATTCATCGTCCATTATCGGAGCGGTAACAAACATCTCCATTCTGGAGCTAAGCTCAGGAGTTATTGACACGGAGCTAACGAAATGGATGATCGCTACCTTTTATCCGGTTGTTTATTTAGTAGTAATTAGTTCGTCAATGGATCAGGCTAAAAGCAAAACCGTCTTTTTTATTGATGCCCTGATTGTACCTGCATTATTCATTTTTTGTGATCCTGTATGGGCATTTTCAATCTACTTTGGAATTTGGCATTCTTACAACCATGCACTCATTATGCTCCGTTATCTTATCTCGAAGCAACACTCTGTAAACTTTGCATGGTTTTTTAAAGAATCATTTCTTTTCAGTCTTTTGTCTTACCTCGGTCTTCTATTTGTATATAACATGTTAAATGCATTTGGAAATGAAGAACTTCTGGTCTCTCTCTTATTTGTCGTTATCGCGGTATTAACGCTTCCGCATATGCTGGTTGTGGAAAAACTGTATACCCGATGGGATAGGCATTAATTTCATAAAAAAGGCAGCCGGTTACCCGGCTACCTTCGAAGAGCAATATCTATAAACTAAAAGTTATTTCGAGCTTGCAGATGTTGCTACATAATAGATGACCAATCCAAAACCAATTTTATTAATCGCGTCTGCGAGGTTATAGATAACATCGATATTTCCTAGACCTGCTAGCAAGTTCCCATCCATTGTCATATAACCAATTGGGTACACTGACCAGCCTAACGTAATAAATATCTTTAAAAGGAACATGGCTTGGCGAAGTGCTGGATTATCAGAACTCTTGGATAGTTTTGCGACATCTCCAAAAAACACTTCATACACAATGTATAGGTAGAACACGGTAGAGATGGTTCCCCAAAGGATGGTTGATTCCGGCTGGATGGCTTCACCAATGTACCCGGTTACCAACATACCAATGGAGGCAAGAATCAAGGCAAAGAGCGTTTTCACTCTGGCACCATATGGACGTGTTAACAGGTAAAACTCCACACACATCAAGGGTACTGTCAAAATCCAATCTATGTAGCGAAACTCCGTTGGACTTGAACCAACAGTCAGATAATAGTCGCGCATATAGTAGTAGTGAACGGCTGCGATACCAGTAATCAAACCGGAAACCGTAAGTGAAAGCCTCCATTTTTCAGGCACGTTCTGACGTTCTGCAAAAAAGAATACGGTTGAGGCAAGCATGGCCATTGTGCCAATGAAAAAAGTAAAGCCTACAACGTCGCCAGTTTCAATTTGAGAGGCGAAGAGCAAATTTAGCTTCATGAATAGTCTGTTTAGTTAATTGTTAAGAACACCCAAAAAACGGGAAATGAATTATTGGGCGTTCCGAAATTTTTTATAAACAACTATTAACCAGTTATATATATCGATATCTATACAAGTAATTACTTGCGCCACATAATCTTAATGGAAGCGCTATTTTCATTTTTTTTTGAAAATTCAGAATCCCTTGTATTCTTTTCGAGTTTGTATCAAAATGATAACAGGATTATGATTCTTACAACCTGTTTATATTGTACTTATTCAATATATGCTCAATCAAAAAATTAGAAATGTTTACCTGTATATCAATTCTGAGAGCGGGAAGTACTCAGAACCTCAGGGATTTTTATAGCTCCACCTGCTTTCCAGCCAATCGAAAGCCCATTGAACGGCAAGTGCTAATACTGCTGCGGGAATTGCTCCCTGGAGAATAAGTGATACATCGTCCAGCCTGATTCCTGTCAAAATAGGTTGACCATAGCCCCCGGCACCAATCAGGGCTCCAAGAGTAGCGGTACCAACATTGATCACCGCGGAAGTTTTAATACCTGCCAGAATGGATGGAAGAGCTAATGGTAGTTCGATTTTCTTTAGGATTACTTGCTTGGGGAGTCCAAGCGCCAAGGCTGATTCCATTAAAGCGGGGTCGATTTCTCGAATACCGGAATGTGTATTTCTTACAACGGGCAATAAGCTGTATAAAAATAAAGCGGCCATGGCCGGGATGGTACCAATCCCGAAAAGTGGAATCATAAACACCAACAAGGCGAGTGACGGAATGGTTTGAAAAACTCCGACCGTGGAAAGGACGGGCTGCTCCCACCTTCTGGATTTGGCAGCAAAGATTCCGAGGGGGATAGATATCAACAACGCCAGGCTTAACGAAACAAGGACCAGGATCAGGTGGTCAATCGTATTGATGATTAATCGTTCTGTGATTGAAGCTGAGACCCGGTCGGTGGTAACGCCAAACTTCTGTTCAAGGAAGTCTGAGGCAACTTCGATTTCATTGACTCCCTCCAGCTTTACAGCCGCATTCATTGCAATCATTTCCGGTTCTGTGATGGCCTCTTCTAACACTCTCAATGCCTCGATCACTTGCTCATCGACGTCAGTCCGGTATACCAGTACTGCTTCGTATCCAGGAAAAAAGGACCTGTCATCCTCTAATACCACAAGATTGTAGTAATCGATTTCGGCATCGGTTGAATACAAATCGATGAGATCGATACTTCCTGCATCCAGACCCCGATAGGCCAAATCATGATCCAACCCGGTAACATCAGAATGGCCAAGATTATAGGCAGATTGCAATCCTGCCCATCCGTCCTGACGATCCACAAATTCATTACTGAATCCAAGTTTTAATTCCGGGTGGTTCTGTAAATCCGAAATGGATCTAATACCTAATTCCTCTGCTCTTTCCTGCTTCATTCCCAGGGCGTAGGTATTATTGAAGCCCAATGACCTCGTAACCTGAACACCTTGCGACAATAATTGTGCATTTAATTCTTCAATCGAAAAGGCCCTCGATTCTCCCAGAATCTCATAGATGATGGTGCCCGTGTATTCCGGGTACATATCTATTTCACCTTCCTGTACAGAAGTCCACAGTATCCGTGTCCCACCTAACTGATCAAAGAATTCAACTTCCCTTCCCTCCGATTCTATGATTTGAGTAACCATCTCTCCCAAAATCACCGATTCGTTGAATAACTTACTACCCACTTTAATCGACTCCTGCGCCTGAACCTGGAAAACCGAAATCAACCAGAGAAATATGAGAACGACTCTTTTGTTCATTTCTTCACCTCATCCAAATAACTTCTCTGGGCATTTACGAATCGCTGAACGAACTCATTCTTTGGGTTTTTGATAATGTCGGTAAGCTTCCCGGTCTGTTCAATCTGGCCTTCGTTCATCAAAACGATTTCGTCACCAAGAAAACCGGCTTCACTCAAATCGTGTGTTACGAGAAGTACCGTTTTTCCAAGATTTTCGAAAATCTGTTTCAGATCCGACTGTAACTCGTACCGAACCAATGGATCGATGGATCCCAGAGGCTCATCCAACAACAATATTTCCGGATCAAGCATTAAAGCTCTGATTAAGCCAATCCGTTGATTCTGGCCACCAGAGAACTCGCTGGGATATTTTGATAACTCTGCAATGGAAATCCCCGTCAGTTCGCATAGTTCTCTAAGGCGCTCGTTGATCTTTTCCTGGTCCCAGTCCAAATAATCGGCAGCCAAGGTACAATTCTCCCTGGCTGTTAAATGAGGAAATAAGCCCCCTTTCTGGATCACATAGCCCATATTCAGTCGGAGTTCCGGGGCACTTGACTCCTTCATCTCCTCACCGTTGATCAGAACCCTGCCTTCGTCTGGTGCAATTAGCCCAATGACTAACCGAATCAAGGTTGATTTACCGCACCCGCTGGGTCCGATCAAAGAGGTTGTTTCTCCCCTCTCAATCGAAAAGGAAATTTCGTCAAGGACTCTCTTCTTTGAGTAAGACTTGGAGATGTTTTCAATCGAAATCATCTGGGAAGGTAAAGCATCCAAACGATTAATTTGATTGAAAAGATGTTAGGATCATTGATTCGCCAGCAACGATGAATTATTTAAGATGTTCTTATCCTTCCAATACACGATGGAGAATACACTTTCTCTCGGGAAAGCCGGAGGGACTGAGGATGCCAAACGTTCATCATATTCATAATTCTTGAGATATCCCGACACTGGCCCACTGCTGTTGAATGTGCCGACAGGCCCTCTGAAACGTTGGATAAGGCCTCCTAAAATATTCAAATCTCCGCGTAAGCCGGATTGATAATTCTCCACAGAGAAAGAACTTCCCAGTGCTAACACAGAGGCATGTATGGTTAAATCCTGGGATCCATTTGCTGAATGTGCATTTTGATCCACTTCAACGGTTCCTTCACTTACAATGCCCAAAAGATCATCTGAGTTGGCAACAACCCGTGGATCTTCTGCATAGGTAATATCTCCGGAAATGGTCACCTTACGCTCAGAATGAACAGTAGCCTGTCCGTCTAGTTCACCCTTTACCAGGACTTCCCTGGTTGAAGAAATAATCCCATTAAATGAGCTTAGATCCACTTCCACCGGGCTTCCTGAAAGCCTTCCCCTTCTATTGTATTCCTGGATTCTGGCTTTTCCAATCGTTCTGTTCCCAACCTGGTCGGTAAAAAATTCTACTTCTATGGTATTTGTAAAAGTTAATCCTCCGCTCGAAGCCGCATCCGTTAACTTTCCGATTTCATACGTATCCGGGGTTGGCCGGGTAGGAGCATTAAAGTTTGTTCCTCCAAGAAATTGAGGATCGGCACCAATTGTTAGATGCGCATGATATTCTTCGGGAGCAGTAACTAAGCCATTAAACGTGGGACTTCCCGCTACTTTGATAAACTCGTTGGTGTGGACTGGACCGCTCAGTACGTCCTGGCTTACAAAGAAAATATCCGATCCCTGGGCAGAAACTTCACTTTCGGTGAAATAGGAGAATTTCGAAAAGGAATCTCTTCTCAAAAGTACTTCCGTTGCGATGGTTCTTCCATCAAACGTAGCTTCGCTGTATAACAGAACCTGGTATTCATCCCAGTTGATCGTGCTGATTCCATCGGGAAACGCTGGGCTCTCCTGGTTAAAGGTCCATAAGGTTCCGGAGCCTGGTAAATGTTCATCCGATTGGATAGTCCCGGTCCAGCTATTATCCTTCTTTAGTTTTTCGATGGCATTATCGATTAAAGCTCCGGTTAAATTCCGGGTTTGCTGCTCTTTGTAGTACTCAGCATTCCGTACCGGTGCCGCTGAATTTGCACTCCTGATGTTTAGTTGGATCATGCCTGTAATAATAATTAGTCCGCTTACAATAATTAATAATCCTCGTCCCATGAGATTCCTCTTCTAAAATGGCAGGTTGATGTTATTTGGAATGAATACCCGGTTCCAAACGGAACGGTAGTAATGATTTTCGCCTGATTCAGAAACCCAGTATGGATCCGAGGACTCGATCATGATTTCCACCTCGATGCGCTTAGCAACAGCTTTATTCGTAGTTAATGAGCCATCCGCTGCATAAAAGTTCAGATTGAAATACGATACTGGGATACGAGTTTCCGCTATAGTACCTACTCCAACGGGTCCGCTTCTTTTTAAATAATAATCGTTGGGATTGGTGGTGTTGAGCACCGGGTCACTCAAATCCCAATGCCATCGAACCGTGGTAGTATCCAGGTTGTCGTTATCGAAAATATCGCCGACAAAACTGAAATCTGTATTTGACAGTGATACAATGGGTTGAGTTGTAGATCCTAACCCGATTTTGTTAAAATCGTTGGTCAGTATTTCCACGATTTCATCCAGTCTCTGCTGGTTGATGTTTCCCAGGGTAGATTCTAATGAATGGGAATTAACCACTCTTGTGAAGCTCATTATAGTGAGAAGTAATATCCCCCCTACGATCGTACTTGTGAGTATTCCGATATTCATAATTACTTCGCAAAGCTTTTAATGGATGAAACTGTACTCGTGATCGGAGGAATAAACTCCTGGTTAGATACGGTAAAGATGACTTTATACCGGGCTTGACTGTTAGTCTCATCCAACAGGTAGGACTCCGCTTCAACCACGATCGATTCCTGGTACTGGTTGCTATTTCCGAAGTAATTGGTCCTTGATTCCGGATGGCTCTGAAAAATGTAATTGGATGAATTCGGATCTAACTTTGAAGGGTGGTCAATCCATTTTATATAATCCAGTTCGTTCTGGGCTGTTACGATCGTGCGATACTCTGCATCATGCCTGGCAAGTTCATTTGAAGAAATATTGAAATTCCGGGCCGTGCTCAGAGAAAACGATGAAAACAACGTCATCGCGATCATTAATATGAATACATCAGAAAAATCGTTCATGGCTTTTCCTCAGCTTTTTTTGGTTTACTTTTTTTCTGAGATAAGACTACGCTGAATATTTCAATGTTCAAACATTGAAATATAACAAGTGTATCACATTTGATTACAAATCGATCACAAACCGAGGAATTGCGACATAAAAAAAGCTCCCTGCCAGTTGGCAAGGAGCTTTCATATTTCACAATTATGTTTTCTCAGCGAGATTGCTTCTCCCGACTAGTCGGGATCGCAAAGGCCAGGTTACTGTTACATATCGATGTGGTCTTCTTCGCTCTTCCCACCTACATGTTCATTTCGGTCGGCAAGTTTCTTGTCGCGAAGTTTCTTGATCGCATACGCTCCACCAGCCGCAGCCAGTAGGCCTAGTCCCCCATCAATAGGAGCCTGGGAAGGTGCTGTAGGTAATCCGGGCTGAGCCATAACCAGCTCAGTAGCAAACAATACAATCGCAGTAAGTGTAAATAAAATTCTTGTTTTCATAATGCTTTTAGCTTGAAGCTTTCTGCTCACAGCGGTCAGCTTTTCTTGTAATTTATAAGCTGACCGCTGAAAGCTGATCGCTAAATTATTTAATTAATGTCATTTTTCGGGTAATCGACTGCCCGTTGACTTCCAGGCGGTAGTAGTACATCCCGGAGGCGGCACCTGCGGCATTCCAGCGTACGCTATGTGTTCCAGCGGTCTTTGCTTCACTCACCAGGGTCGCTACCCGCTGTCCCATCAGGTTGTATACGCTCAGGTTCACTGCTCCCGCATTCTCAATGGTGTAATTGATTGTGGTAGACGGGTTGAACGGGTTCGGATAGTTTTGAGCGAGTCCAAAGCTAAGCGGTTTTTCATCAACTTCATTGCTTACTGAAGTCGGACGAATGGTGATTCCAAAACGGTCGGAACTTACTTTAGCATGAATTGCTCCGGCATTAAGCATGCTTAGAGGTGGTACTGCTTGTGATTTCAGTTGAGGCATTTCAAATCGGTAGCTAAAATCTTGCACAACAACTGATGAGTAGTCCTGCTCGTAATCATGGAATACTACCTCATATTCCTCTGACAGATTAAAATCAGTAGCTGTAAGTATGAACTCCCCTCCATTTGAACTACTAAAATCCATTGGAATAACCACTTCAGTCTCAGGTAATCCTATGTTGGCGATATCATATAAATCCCCAGCCTTTACAAAAGCAAGTTGAGCAAATTTTGCCGATAGTGGTTGTAGCTCTACCGCATCGTTATGAACCCTGTCAAAAAGAGACCCATCTACTCCAAATTGGAGGTACGCAGAGTTACGAACACCTTCACTTTCAACTCCAAATCGGATAAATGGATCACTCACAGCTTGTTTCCCCAAGAAGGTCCCACCTGATGATTTAGCACCAGAAGGAAATGTAACACTTGGAGTTCCTGAAGGTGAAGTTGCAGTCTGAACAAAGAATCCTTGAAATGGAGCTATTAGACCGCCAGTTAAATCGCCGGAGGAACCATTATATGTTTTCCAACTACCACTTCCACCATTTGCGTCCGTTCCACCGTCTCCAGCTCCGTCATTTGGGTCCCACGCATAAATAGTAGACTGAAGGTCGGCGGTTGTTACATTATCAAAATCAATGGTTGTGGCAAATGGATTACCAAGTAGCGTCCATCCATCTCCATTGTTATTTACTGTAGGAGAAGCGTCTACAGCATTTTCAGTACCATTTACAGAAAGTGTAACAGGTAAATCTCCTCCACTTCCATTAAAATCAGTGTCATCATAAACATACACCAGGAAACCTTCCCCCGCCGTAATGGTACCAGATAAATCTGTTACACCAGTCCAATTAGTATTCGCTCCCCCGGTAGAAGTGTTATCCCAGGTAAGTACGTTTGGGGAACCTTGGTCTGTATCGGCTCCGGTAGTTGCCTGAGTCCAGACTTCAGCTAGAACGTCTGAGTATGAAGTTGAAATTGGGGAAGAAAGCAGACGATAGCCTGCTGAACCAGTGATTTTTACACTACCACCCTCAAGCTTGAAATTATTGAAACCAGTATTATTGCCTGAAGCTTGATTTGCGTTGAATATTTCAAAACCATTAATACCACTAATCGTACTCGTTGCTGTAAAATTAGAACCACTACCTGCGCCAAAAGTATATGAGTAGGAGCTACCACCTTCATAGGTAAATGTGAATGTTAAATCTGCAAAGTCATCATAACCTTGACCAGCAGAAAAATCACTTCCACCATCGTTAAGTACCCAATTTGAGGCCCCGCCAACAAATTTTAAAGTAATAACCGTAACACCGTCATCTTGCAGATTGATACCAATACTTTGGTCAGTATCAATCGTTGTTGTATGACCTATATCTACAGTGAATTTATCACCAGGCAACATTTCTCCATTTGTAAAAGTCCTAGTAGCTGAAGCAGTATTTCCGCTATTTGCGTAGAGTCCAAATGCTGTACCAGATAAACCAGTACCCGTCCCTACAAACGCTCCGTTCTGACCACCGTCACCGCTAGTTAAAGATATAGTCCAAGAACCAAAACCTGAACCACCATTATCTCCTGTAGTCCATCCATCTGAATATGCTGCTTGAGATGCATCGTCTGACGATATTGTGATTTGCCCAACGGCCATTCCACCTAATGTGATTGAGATGAGAAATACCCCAATCGAAAACCTAGTAGCTTTTTTCATAAACCAAAATTTGCGTGAATAGTTAGAGCGGAAAAGACCCCATTCTGATACCCTCGAGCTCATGTAACCGCTTACATAAGAAATGGAAAAATTAAGGTGGACACAAGCCTAAATAATTTAGGAGAACCACTTTTTTAATCAATAAAAAAAGCTCCCAGCGGGATGGCAAGGAGCTTTCAAATTTCACAATTATGCTTTCTCAGCGGGATTGCTTCTCCCGACTAGTCGGGATCGCAAAGACCAAGATATCGATGTTATCTTCTTCGCGCTTTCTGCTCACAGCGGTCAGCTTTTCTTGTAATTTATAAGTTGACCGCCGAAAGCTGATCGCTAAATTATTTAATTAACGTCATTTTTCGGGTAATCGACTGCCCGTTGGCTTCCAGGCGGTAATAGTACATCCCGGATGCAGCACCTGCGGCATTCCAGCGTACGCTATGTGTTCCTGCGGTCTTCGCTTCATTCACCAGGGTAGCTACCCGCTGTCCCATCAGGTTATACACACTCAGATTCACCGCTCCTGCATGCTCAATGGTGTAGTTAATGGTAGTCGCCGGGTTGAACGGATTCGGATAGTTTTGAGCGAGTCCAAAACCAAGTGGTGTTTCATCAAGTTCGTTGTTTACCGGTTGAAAGGTCGCTGCCCAAATGATTGCACTCTCAACCATGGTAATAAAATCAGAATCATCCGTGTAATCGGAGTCATTATGGCCTAGTGCTGTATAAAACGACTTTATTCCATGGTATGTAATATCGTTTACGGTAATAGAAGTTTTATACCAGGTAATGGGTCGTGTAGCATCGTATGATTCATCTCCGGTACTTCGTACCTGAAGTAATATGTTATTGTCATTGCTTAGCTGCCCTCCATTTTGTTCCCAGTAATAATACTCTTCGTTTTTGTTCCATGTCGACCCCAGATGTGAAACTGTAGGATGGAGAACATCCAGAACATCCATTGTAGCATTATGATCATTACTTGTATGATTAGGATCCGTCTGAACAATACCCCCTACCAATTCGTTGTAAAAGGGCCAGGAACCATCTCTGTATGTGTCGGTAGCAGCATGAATGCCTACAAATCCTCCACCATTTACAATATAGTTTTCAAAAGCAGCCTGTTCACCGGGTGACAACAATCCATCTCCCGAAGTATTGCACCAAACTACAACATCATATTGAGATAGATTAGCTTCGGTAAATACCAAAGACTCTTCTGAGTCATCGGTTGTCCAGCCATTCTTAGTTCCCAGATTCTCTATCATTTGAATCCCATCTTCGATGGAAGTATGTCTCCATCCGTTGGTCTTGTGGAAGACTAATACTTTAGACTGAGCGATTACCGGAACTGATTTTATAAGGCTTATAAAAACAATCACAAAAAAAATGTACCGGAAAAAAATCTTCATATTTCAAAGTTTTATATGTTGTATCCAGAACCGTATTTCAGTTTCATATTCATAAGGATGTAACGCGAAAGTACTGATCAATTTAATACGCTGATATTCAGGAGAACATAAGCTTGGATCTGTTTCTGATTTTTCTCCTTTTGTTATGAGACTTTACCTTTTCTTATAGTTCAATCCATCTTGAATATCAGCTTCTTGATATCGTGATGTTCAATGAATGGGATAAAAAAAACCATCTCAACCAATCGTATAGCGAACATTAATAATAAAAAAAGCTCCCCGCCGGTGGCCAAGGAGCTTTCATATTTCACAATTATGCTTTCTCAGCGAGATTGCTTCTCCCGACTAGTCGGGATCGCAAAGACCAGGTTACTGTTACATATCGATGTTGTCTTCTTCGCGCTTTCCACCTACATGTTCATTTCGATCGGCAAGCCTCTTGTCACGAAGTTTCTTGATCGCATACGCTCCACCAGCCGCAGCCAGTAGGCCTAGTCCCCCATCAATAGGAGCCTGGGAAGGAGCGGAAGGCAATCCGGGCTGAGCCATAACCAGCTCAGTAGCAAACAATACAATCGCAGTAAGTGTAAATAAAATTCTTGTTTTCATAATGCTTTAGCTTGAAGCTTTCTGCTCACAGCGGTCAGCTTTTCAATTCGATGAAAAGCTGCACGCTGAAAGCTGATCGCTAAATTATTTAATTAATGTCATTTTTCGGGTAATCGACTGCCCGTTGGCTTCCAGGCGGTAGTAGTACATCCCGGAGGCGGCACCTGCGGCATTCCAGCGTACGCTATGCGTTCCAGCGGTCTTCGCTTCATTCACCAGGGTAGCTACCTGCTGTCCCATCAGGTTATACACGCTCAGGTTCACCGCTCCTGCATTCTCAATGGTGTAGTTGATCGTAGTAGCCGGGTTGAACGGATTCGGATAGTTTTGAGCGAGTCCAAAGCTAAGCGGGGTTTCATCAAGTTCGTTGTTCACCGAAGTAGGACGAATGGTGATTCCAAAGCGGTTTCCTTCGGTTTTGGCTTTCATTGCCACAGCCGCCGGACCTGTTAACAAACTTAGCGGGTTTGGATTGGCTTTAGCCTGGGCACCAGCGGTAAAAACATACTCACTCGCGTCCCTCATATTCACCGAAGCATCCATTTCATAGTCATGGAGGGTAAGTTCCCATTCTGCAGGAATGGTCTCCAGCCCGTTCCAGGCAAAGGTAAATTCACCGGAAACTCCAACCAATTGTGGTTGCAGCTCAACGGTTACTTCACGGTCCAAGTCATACGGTAGAGATTCCACCGACTTCAGCATATCGTTGGAAGCAAATGCGATAGTGGCATAAGCAGGAAGAAGCGGGGTCAGCTTCCCAAAATCATGCACATCATAGCCAAAGGTTGCGCCAGATCGGAAAGAAAGTCGAGCTTCATCATTGGTACTTTCCGATTTAAAGGTAAAATTGATGTCTGCTCTATTATCAGCTTTTTTAGAGAAAAAACTTCCTGTTGATGAAGATGTAGATTTTCCTGATGTGGGGAAGCTCAATGTTGTAGCAGCCGCACTTACTGTTTGAACCCAGAATCCTTGCCAAGGAGCTACAATATAAGGAGTTGTTCGATCCTGAACCGAATACAGCCCGGTACCATCGTTCCAAAAAGCAACATTGCTAGAAATATTTGATGATGTAGCAGTTAACGAATTTAGGTCATAATTAGAGGCAAATGGATTCCCAACTAATGTGTATCCACTTGCGGCTGCATTCAATGTGACATCCACTTGTGATGAAGGTTCTAAAGCTGAAATATCAAGAGAAACAGGCAATGTTGAACTGCTGTTTGTGGTATTGTTAAAAAAGTACATTCCAAAACCAAGGCCATCCCCCCAGGCTGTAGAAACATCTGTTGGTTCACTAAATGCAGCAGTAGATGTATAAAGAATAAAATTTTCATCTGTAGCTGAGGCGTCACTTCCTCCGGTAATTCCCTGAACCGGAGAGTCCTCAGATATGTATGAAACCAAACCTCCAGTCACAGGAAGTGAAAGTAGTCTCCAACCCTCATCACCTGATATGATTGCATCAAAAAAATTACATCCTACAGGAGTATAGTTTACTGTAGAGCTGGAAGAATTATAATTAGAAGAATTCATAAAGGAAGACAACTTATTCGCCTTAGTGGCATCAGTTATAGTAGGACAGTTGTATTGATAATTATCCGCATGAGGTAATGCTACTGCATTTGTATTTTCAGTAAGTCCCGAAGGTAAGCCTGTATTATTTGATGTGTTTGCATCACCATCTGTTGTCAGAAAACCTTGGGAATCCATATTGTACGAATACAAATTTGTTGGAGAACCAAGTGTACCTTGATAAACATTAATCTGATCACCGGATCCAGACATATTATAGGAACCTGATGCTGATACAGAACCATAATTTGAAGATCTAGATCCTGAAGAAGCATCTGAAACAGTAACCTCAGTACCAGCACCTAGGCTTGTACTAGCAGTCCATGTAATTATACCTTCTCCTGTTCTGTAAGCACTAGACTCAGGTAACCAACCGTTATCTGTAAAATTGATTTCAGTTGAGGAAGCAATATCAATTAACAAAACAAAGCTAAAAGTATCGTTTCCATCAGCATTTGCAACCGAGATGGCAATATCACCTGCTGACAATGTTGTTTGCCCAAAACTTGTACCTGTTAAAAAGATACAAACCCCCATCATTAGTAAAATTCGTTTCATAGAGTTGAGTTAAGTTTACATTTTGATACAATTAAACGTACTCAACTCAAGGGGCGAACACAACGACGGGATGTAAAGCTTATGTTAACAATTACTAAAGAAATTTAATATTGAAGCTTTTTCTGCCTAATAAGTGTAAAAGCCTGACCCCGTTTTATTTCCGAGTTTACCCGCATCTACCATCTTCACCAAAAGAGGACATGGGCGGTATTTTGGGTCTTTGAAGCCTTCGTAAAGAACGTTCAAGATATCCAGGCAAACATCCAGACCGATGAAATCCGCTAATCGCAACGGGCCCATCGGGTGTGCCATCCCCAGCTTCATTACTTCGTCTACATTTTCAGGGGTAGCAACCCCTTCATACACAGCAAAAATAGCTTCGTTGATCATTGGCATCAGCACACGATTGCTTACAAAACCTGGCATGTCATTCACTGGAACCGGAACCTTACCCAACGCTTTGGAGGTCTCTTCAATAGCGTCATATACTTCGTTCGAAGTTTCTAATCCACGTACTATTTCGACCAATTTCATTACCGGAACCGGGTTGAAGAAATGCATCCCTATAAATCTTTCCGGACTTGAGGTGATTGCAGCGAGTTTTGTTATTGAAATGGAGGAGGTGTTTGATCCAAAAATTGCATGTGCAGGCGCGGATTCATCTACCTGTTTCCATACCGAAGTTTTAATAGCCAAATCTTCGGGTACAGCCTCAACAACCAGGTCAGCGTTTCTAACCCCTTCTCCAATCGAAAGGGAAATGGAAATATTAGCTAAGCTGCTTTCTTTTTGATCTGCTGTTATTTTCTCCTTCGAAACCATCCGATCTAAATTCTTCGTGATAGTTGCCAGTGCCCGGTCTGCAAATTCCTGTTTGGTCTCAATTAACGTAACAGAGAAACCACTCATGGCAAATACATGAGCGATTCCATTTCCCATCGTTCCGCCACCAATTACAGCTACATTCTTAATATCCATTTCTTCCTTTTTCTTTGATGAATTTTTGCCAAATGGTAGGGACTTTGGAAGCGCTTTTCAAGCTTCTGATCAACTTTATCCTGTGATTCTACCTGAAGTCAATCATCATGATTTCATCTTCCCGATTTACGACCTGGGCAAGTATAAAAATCTCTCCGTTTTTAGTCGCCGTAAGCGTCGGGCTGCCGAATTGAATGGGTTTATCCGGAATAAAAATAGCCTCTAAGGAGTCGGGATGGTTTTGGTAAAGGAGATTCACCACTCTTGTTCCGTTTCGCCGGCATACATACATGATTCCGGAGTCGGTAGGTACCCAACTCTATGTAGATCATGAAGTGCCAGACGGCAAAAAACATCGACCTTTCGTGATCGATAACGCCAATAATCCTACTTCCTCCACATTAAACAAAGTATTCGTTATCCAGGAACCTCCTTATATATTAGGTCAGGGAATCTACGATGCAGATGAAGACGAGATCATACGATGGTGGTTGAAACTGGAAACCTTTGAGTATTTGGGAGACTAAGGCAAGGCGCCATCCAATTATTAAGGGAGGCGGATTTATTTCCGACCTCCCTTTTTCATAATTTGTTTGGAAATTAAACTACTTGTCATGAACACTATCCTCAGACTGGGGATTTTCTTTTTTATCCTGATCATCGGTTTTGCCGGACTTGCTTTCTACTGGACCTTCTATAAACCTCTTCCGGATTACGATGCACAAATGGAGCTTAAGGGGTTAACCGCTCCTGTTGATACTCACTGGGATGAATTTGGAGTGCCGCATATTTTTGCTCAAAATGAAGCCGATTTGTACTTCACATTAGGATATGTACATGCTCAGGATCGACTTTGGCAAATGACTATTTCTCAACTGGCAGCTGAGGGCCGGTTCGCGGAATTTTTCGGACCAGATTTAATTGATTTCGATAAGTATCAACGAACATTGGGGTTTTGGAGAACGGCTGATAAGATATTGCAAGAGGAATACACGGAGAATGAACTCGCTCACCTGGAAGCTTATTCAGCCGGTGTGAATGCATTTACGGATCAAAACTTTAATAAACTGCCTGTTCAGTTTGCTTTATCCGGTATCGAACCTTTGGAGTGGACTCCACAACATTCCGTGGCAGTAGTACGGATGATGGCCTGGGAAATGAATGTTAGCTGGTGGAGCGAAGTAGCCTATAATTATCTTAGGAATAAGCTCCCGGAAGACCAATTTGAAGAGCTGCTACTTTCGTGGGATGCAGATTTTCCCACTTCTCTGGATGACACAGAATCAATCGGCTTGTCTACGGCGGCACTTCTACCGATGATGGAACTCGAGTTAAAAAAAAGAGAACTACTTCAAATCGAAGGATCACATGTTGGAAGTAATGCCTGGGTGGTTGACGGAAGTATGACGAATTCAGGGTATCCAATACTCGCAGGAGATCCTCACCTCGGTTTGGATATGCCCGGAAAATGGTACGAAGTTCACTTAAATCTCAATGGAAAGAATGTTTCCGGAGTTACCATAGCCGGGATACCGGGAGTAGTTTTAGGCCAAAATGATCATATGGCCTGGACCTTCACCAGTATTATGGCAGATGATACTGACTTCTTTCTCGAAAAAGTGGACCCGGAAGATCGAGGTCGGTATGTAGTAGATTCAGCCAAGGTAGGTGAGATTGCGTACCAGCCCTTTGAGAAAGTGCGAGAAATCATCAACGTGAAAGATAATGACCCTGTTTTTCATGAATACCGGGTAACAAAGCATGGACCTGTTATTACTGATATGTATCCAAATCAAGGGTTAGTTGACGACCAGGTAATTTCGATGAGATGGACTGGGCATGAGCTTTCGAATGAGCTCAGAACTATGTACGAGATCAACTGGGCAGATACGTTCCAGGATTTTAAAGACGCGCTGGCACATTTTGCAGTTCCCGGTATGAATTTTATGTATGGAGACCGGGAAGGAAATATCGCCATGTATTCAACGGCCAGGCTACCAATTCGCACTGGAAATAAAGTCACCCTACGAAGAGGTTGGGTACCGCAGGATGACTGGCAGGGATACATTCCCAGAGAGGAAATGCCGCATGTTATAAATCCGGAGAAAGGATGGATTGCAAATGCCAATAATAAGCTCACTACCGATAACTACCCCTACTACATCGCAAGTTTTTGGGAACCTCCATCAAGAATGCAAAAGATTTCGGAGACCCTTTCATCCGGCAACATGTTCACGATGGATGATATGATGGAACTCCAAAATGACAGCTATTCTTCTTTTGCTGCAACGATGACTCCCCGATTACTGGAAATAATCAATGCTCAAAATGTATTCGATTTCTCCCTGCCTGTTTCTTACCTGGAGAACTGGGACTATCGATATACAGAGAGCTCAACGGCCGCATCTATCTTTGACGCTTTTTTTGTCAAGTTTACCGAGAACACTTTAAAAGATGAATTCGGTGAAGATGCTTACCAAAACTTTGTAGTGCATGAATTAATCCCGGTTCGCACCATGACCAGCCTGATGCAGGATTCAAGTCGATTCTTCGATGATATTACTACTGAACGCATCGAAACCCGAAGTGATATCGTTCTTCAGTCGATGCAGGATGCTATTCTTTTTCTTAGTGACTCGCTTGGGAGTGAACCTTTTGAGTGGCGATGGGAGCAGTTACATACCATTACTTTTAAACCACCTTTATTTAGCCTGGCAGCTGAAGATCCCAACTCACCCAAAGCACTTTCCTTAATCGTTGATAATATTTTGAGCAAAGGTCCTTACCCGGTTGAAGGACATGGGATGAGTGTGAATAATGGTCAATACAGATGGGAAACTCCGTTTGAAATGACATTAGGAGCATCAGTACGCAGAATTGCAGATTTATCTGACTTAAATTCCACATTATCAGTACTACCTACCGGTCAATCCGGGAACCCACTTTCCGAGCATTACGGGGATCAAACACAAATGTGGTTAAATGGTCAATATCGAACTTTTTATCATGGAAGTACCCTCACAGAGAGACCTAATATCCGCACTATGATGCTTACACCAAAACAAACAAACTGATCAAAAATAACTTCATACAACAAAACTTCGATTTTCACCTAAATTCAGTTGGTTCGAATAATCGCTTCAACTACTTTAAGACGGCCGTTACTACAGCGGCTTTCTCTTCAATTTTGAACCGATTATGACCTGGGAAGACCTTAAAAAACGATCTTACACTCCATATTCCGGAAACACAGACGCATGTGTGGTTGAGGGATCACAAGGTGGATTTTATCCGGGTGTTCGGATAGAAAATGTCTCATTTCCATTGACCATTTCTTCGGTTCAGGCAGCCTGTTGCATTTGCCTTTCCTATGGTGAGATTCCTTCCGTTATCCATGTTGAAGACGATTTTGACCCTCAGTTACCTTTTTGGGTAGAAGAATTTGGTTGTACACTGGAAATGGGCTCCATTCCTGAAACGGTTGATTTTATGAATTACCGTAATTCTTCTCCGGACAAGAAAAAGAATCGCCTCAAAGAGCTTTTGGAAGCCGCCATTACTCCTAATTCAGAGTTTCCGGTATCGGCGATTTTAGAAACGAAAACATCTTTTTTTGAGGGTGTGAATGTGGAAGTGAGTGATTGGGCTAAAGGACTTTGTGCAGAAAGGATAGCTCTCGCAAAAGCACTTACTTCGGGAGATAAAGAATTTATTGATATCTCAGTTCATACGTTGAAGGGAGAATTCAGCAGTCCATGCGGAGCTTGCAGGCAAGTACTTTATGAACATCTGCCACTCTCAAAGGTTGAATTATTTCATGCAGATGACACCTATTCCGAACATTTTATCCTTGATTTACTTCCTTTCAGCTTCACAAGTAAAGACTTAAGGAAGTAAATCGGGATGGTTTAGTGTATTCTTTCATAAGAATCAATGCCAAAAAAGGTGTTTTTTTCAAAAAAACTTCACTTATAGCTTTAAAAAAGCACTTTTTAATTTGACTCAGTTCTATCGAATCTCTAGCTTCAACGCAGTTTCTTAACTTTGAAATTTACTTAAACATAAACATAACGGAGTTATATAATGAGTAGAGTGGACGAATTAAAAGGATTAGTTGACAGTGTATCAGCTGAGATGGAAAAGTTCTACGATAAAGGAAATAAAGCAGCGGGTACCCGAGCTAGAAAAGGATTACAGGACCTAAAGAAATTAGCGCAAGATATTCGACTTGAAATTCAGTCAAAGAAGAACGCAGGCTAATCCTACTTCAAAATTACTCCAAAGCCTCGATGCCAGTCGAGGCTTTTTTATTTTCTGCTAGTCTCCAATACAGTTAGAACCCCTACGGGTGTCTACGATATAGATAATCTTCCAGTTCCCTTCCAGTTTAGCCATTTGGAACGAATTGACCCCACAGTGAGAAAACGTGTCGTCAATAAAGAATTTGTAAGGGGTCCAAACGGATGCTAAATCTGCATCAATTCTAACATCTACTGATAGTATCTGCTCATCCCATACATTTTCGCGAGGAGATCCAATCGCGTCTAAAAAGCCATCTAATGAACCTGAACCTCGTACCACATTCCCGTCCCGGTTGGTATATACCGTGTGCATCGGTGCTTCTCTATGAAAGGCGGAAGCAACCATTGAACTGTCCCCTATACGCATCCCGTCAAAAAGTGTAGTAATTACCTCTTCAATAGCTGCTTTCTCAGAATCTTGTGCTGATGTATCCGCAGCCAGGTATCCAAATAACAATGTTAGTACTAGAATCTTTTTCATAGAATTCACCTTGAATAGTAACGTGTTTATCTGATTCGAAAAGCTATTCAGCAGCCCGAATTTGAAATCCTGATTAAAGTAGCATAATTCAGGTCAAAGTCTATCTAAAGGTTCTTAAACCTTGAAAAAGTATGTACTGATCCGCAATCACTTATTGAGTTTGAGGCGTATGGGTGTCTTGTCGTTGCGCAGGATCAACAGCCGGGTGGAACTAAGCGGGAGTAGTTGCCGGATCTGGCCATCTACTTTTACTCCCGTCTGGGTAGCCGGTAGGGCCCGGATCGCCCGGCCGGGTCCCAACTGTAGCACCTCTCCAAAGGAAGCATCATAACGCCCCGCCTCCGGCTTCACCCCATACAGGTTACCTCCCAGGATTAGTTCAGGAGTTCCCTGCCCGTCCACCTGGTGCAGCACCCCCGCATACATCGGGGCCAGTTGGGCCGCCATCGGCAGCTCCTGGGCGGTAAACGTACCATCCCCATTGCCCCAGT
>Ga0207422_1002247_pt1 | contig 27425 bp, 20 predicted proteins | sample MarCyaLeptolynsp_FD_187757 | JGI IMG/M metagenome (GOLD analysis project Ga0207422, IMG submission 187757) | Marine cyanobacterial communities from Panama - species 1 Leptolyngbya sp. (SPAdes) | ecosystem: Environmental > Aquatic > Marine > Unclassified | place: Panama: Panama City | collected... | reverse complement strand
TTTCTCCCAACTCCAGCAATTTCATCCCTCAAATCAAGAAGCGCGCGATCGGGTAATTCGCGCGCCTCTTGGAACTCACGACATGAGAGAGTAAAAGATTCAGCTCGTGCGAACGCAAGCAGCATGATTCGCACAGTCATCCTACCACTGGATATTTTCCTCCCAACCCCAACAAATAAAATTCATCCAGCCGTCCCCCTTCTCAACTCAATCTCAACCGTCCTCGGTCGATTCGTCGCCTCCCTTATCAACCCCAACTCAGCCAGATGGCTCTCCAACGACTGCGCCACCACAAAGCCCGACTCCGTACAAGCCTCCGCAAACTCCTCGCGAAACTCTTCTAAGAAATCCTGCCATGGCGGTGAGAACTGCTGCGTCCAATCCTCAAAGGCAATGGCAAAACTCCAGGGCTTGCGCTTCGAGAAATCTGGCAGCCCCGCATCTCGGTCTTTGAGCCAGTAATACGCGCGCCGGGCATTCATGTAGAGGCTCAAGAAGCCAATGCGGTTGTAGCTTCTCGCCGCCACAGAAACCAGGGCGTAGAGCGATGAAGAGAGTTCGTCATAGCCTTCCTCTGCCACATCCTTGAGGACGCTCAGCCCCAACGCAGGGCTGAAGACCCCAATGACCGCAGCGCCCCCCACGCCACAAGCCAGCCAGCCTAAGGATTGCCCCAGGAATCCGCCCGATATACCAGCGAGCATCTGATTTGCCGCTTGGATCTCTTGCTCCAAAGTTTCATCGGGCAAATTCCAATTGAAGTTCCACAGGAAGCTGGAGGACTGGGAGAGAAAGCCCACGAGGTCGGCGAGGCTGCGGATGCCAAAGCCAATGAATCTCCCCAAGTCAATGAGGAAGCCGCCCGCTTTCTTTGTCCAATCCCAAACCGTCGCGATCGCCCCCAAGATGCCCGCTTGTTGGTTGCTTCCATCGCTTTGGTCGGGAGTGCCGTTACTGCGGATGGTACGAATGCCTTGGCGGGCAACTTCTCTACGGATGACTCTTCCGGCTGCGGTTCGCAGCGCCAGCATGTTTCCCATAATTGTTTGACTTCCCTCCTTATCCAATCGTTCTGAAAATCAAGCGCTCTCCCCATCTCCCCAATCCCCTATTTCCCCAATTCCCTAATTCTCCAACTCCCCCCGCTTGGGCGTAATTTCAGTCATGTTGGGGCGGGTGCTGGGGTCAGTTCCCCAGGGCTGACTGAGCTGGGTGCCTTGGGGATAGGTTCCAAAGGCATTCTCTGCATCGGACATCCAGGCTTTGAAATCGTCGTCTTGGTTAAGAATTGTGTCAGTTTTAGCTTTGAGGTCTTGGAGGTAGGCTTTGATGTCCGCTTGACTGCTGGCCGGGTGGAAGAAGACGGAACGGATGATGGCGGCGGCTTGGAGCAGCTCTAGCATCATGTCCATTGAGTTCTTGCGCTCGCTTTCTCCCACGCCAGCGTAGTCCTTGACAATGACATCGAGTTCTTTGTGCTGAAGCAGGGTATCGAATCGCTCTGCGGCTGCAGGGTCGAAGGTGAAGGCAATTTTCTCGGTTTGCTCTTGGGTGCGGTAGCCGAGGAAGTCGATCAGGGTTTGGATGGCGAATTCGTTCTGGATCGCGGTTTGTTTGGCCTGACCCGCTTCGAGCAAGGTGCGGGTGGTGATGTTGGCGATCGTCTCGGCGTTGATGTGGGTTTGAATGGCGAGTCCGACGATCTCGGCAAGGGCTTCAGCAACATTGGGGATGCGAATGCGGGAGGTTTGATTGCCCGGTTGGGAGGGGTCGAGATCTTCAATCTCAATGGGGATTTCAAATTCGCCGATGATTTCTTCAAAGCGCTGGGTGTACCACACGAGCCAGTCGAAGAGGCTCTTGAGGGTTTTCTGTTCGGGCAAAACGCCATCTCTGGTGATCAGGGAAACGGGAACGTTTGAGTCCTCCCAACCAATCATTTCCTTGATTTTTGTTAATTCGTTGAGAATTCGGTCGTTCTTCTGACGCTGGCGGCGGAATTCTCGACCGGAGTTTTTACAGCATTTCATACATTTACATTTCTTATTGTTGGGGGGAGGGGGCGGTTTGAGAGGGTCTTTGGATTTGACGAGGTTGGTGCCGTTTTCAACTTCTTGAAGGTCAAAGAAATGGGTTTTGGCGGGCGTATACCCCAACATTGACTCAAATTCATAATGAATTTTGCGGAAGTGGTAAAGCACATCGTGATAGGGTCGCCCGCCGTAGGGAGAAAGTTTGGGTTCTCCCGTTGAGAGATTGGGAGAAAGCCAGGTTTCTCGGAATTCGAGAAGCCGGAGGTAGACGGTTTTGTCGGTGAATTCGTGCCAAATGACCCCCGGCTGGGGGTCGGGTTTGGGGGCGTTCTCGGTGAAGATTTCCCATTTCTTGACTTGATTGGCAACCCAGAGGGGGTCAGTGGGAAGCAGTTCGGCTCCGGCATCGTGGAGCGTGCGGTACCCTTGGTCGTCGAGGACTTCTTCGAGCGCAACCTCGAATCCCCCGCCTTCGGTGAAGTTATGGCGCTCGCTCAGGTTGTGTTGGAAGTAAACTTCCTCGCTTTCGAGGATATGCTCGACGTAGCGATTGCTGATACCGATCAGTTCGGTGTAGTAGAGGTCTGAACCCTTCGAGCTGCTGAAAACACCGTTCTTAAAATCTTTGGGCTTTTTGTTCGTCCAGTCGGGTCGATCTTCAGGGCCGCGACCGGGGTCGTGGCGGCATTCTTTTTTGCGGTAGACGAGTTCGTAGGGGGGAAATCGCACTCTGGCAAAGGTGGGGGAGAGGCGAATGCCGGAGTTACACTCGTCGCCGATGACATCGATGCTGCCCCCAAAGTTGCCAAAGAGGTCGAAGCCCGTGCCGCCGCAGTAGGGGGAATTGACCCAGAGGCTGCAGTCTCTGGGGTCGATGGGGCGGTTGGGCGTGCCGTAGAAGCCAAATCCATAGGGAACCAATCCGGTGGCAGCGCGCCGGGGGATGGGCAGGGGCGTTCCCCAGCCATAGCGACGGTTGACTTGGGAGTTTTTGATTTGATTGGCTCGGCCGCCCCGACCGAAGAATCCCGTTCCTCGGCTGCGATTTTTCCCGTCGCCGAGGTTGCTCGCCCCAAAGCCACGGCCGCTGGCTCTGGAGTTGTTGGTTTTGGGAACGTCGATGCCGCCCGTGCCTCTGGAGAGTTTGACCATTGCTGTTCGCCTTTAGTAATTTCCCGCTCGCTGCCATTTGAGGGTTTCGAGGGTGGATTCGTAGCCCACACCGAGGTAGGAGCCGGCACGTTTGGCTTGAATGTTTTGGCTGGTGTCGGTTTGAAAGACTCCCACCCCAGAGTTGAATTCTCGAACATCGGCGGGCAGGTTGCTGGCGTAGGCGAAAACATTCGCACCGGTGGCATAGGGCGGGATTAAGGCGACGGGGAGCAAGCCGCCTCCGTCGGCAATGGCAATGAGCAGGTCATTACCCGCGCCGCTGGAGGAGTGACCGGCGTGGCAGGCAAGCTGTACGCTGCACTCGAAGCCGGGGGGAACGTCGAGGGCGATAGCGGTATCGGTGGTGGGGATTGCGCCCGTATAGCTGGTGCGGGCGGGTTTCCAGACGAAGCATTCGCCGTCGTGGTGGAAGTCGGCGATTTCCCCCGATTCAACCAGGTAGGCTCCCATCCAGCGCTTGAAGTCGGATGAGCCAATATTGCTCCCGCTGGCATCGGTGTCGCTTTGAAACTCAGCCAAGCTGGTGGCGGGATTCCAGGTGGCAAAGAGGTGATGCCAGCCGTCGCTGAGTTGGGCGGCTGTGAGGGCGAGCGTTTCCGAGTTGCTATAGCGGATGTGCTTGCGAGTTCCCCCTATCGATTCAAGGGTGATGCTCCCTTGAGAGATCTCAAGTGCGCTTGGGGAAATCCTGTGAATAATTAACCCTTCCTTCGAGAACGGAATCCATCGGTTTGACGCTTCTGAAAATTGCATGGGGGAAACATCCTCGCTCACAACCACTTCTTCCACATAAGAGCCTCGAATCACGAGCCGATCGCTGCCGTCCAACAGTCCGTTCCCAACATTAATGACTCTGGCTCCAAGGGCGTAATTCTGCTCCAAATGGAAGGCGAGGTTGTCGGTGAGCATGTCATAGAGGTTGTAAGTCCGGTAGGGATACCCTGTATTGCCAATTAAGGCCACCTCGGTAATGACCACCCAATCGCCTCCCGCTTCTTGCAACAGGATTTCCAATCGCTTGCCGGGGGACTTCCATTCGTAGTTGAGGACTTTGTGCAGGGCTTGGGAGTCGGAGTCATCATCGGAGATGTCGGGAGGCGGGGGCGCTAGCAATGAGGAGATTTCGGCTCGCAAGTCGAGTTCCTTGAGGTAGATGTTGCCATCAGCAGAAATGACACCGGCATTGCTCAGATAGGCTTGGGTTTTCCCTTGGAGATTGCTGGGGTCGATGAGGGTAACGATGTTGCTTTGCGTGTCGGCGGTGAGGGTTTTGAGAATGGTTTTGTTCTTGCGAAGGTCGATTTGTTGAACGCTCACAGCCAGCCTCCTTTGATTGAGTGGGGAAATCGCAGTCTCGTTCCTCTCGATTCGTTGCTCATGCGGGAGTATTTCTCTCTCATGGTGTCTTCGTCGATTTGGGAGAAGCTTTTGTAGGGCATCTCAAAGGCAAGGGGGTCGGGGACGAGATCCATTTCATAAAGGGGATGGGGGCGGCGATTGCCCCAGTAGTTGTACATTCAGTCACTCTTCCTCAGCAGTTCGGCTATTTGTTCTTTGAAGTTGCGCGGCTCTTGGTCGGTGTAGAGGGGGAGCTTAACTTTCTGAGTCAGGTAGTGACTGCCATCGAGGTTAGCCCGCCCTTCATCGCGGAGAATCTTCTCCTGATTGATGATGGTCATGTAGCCGGGATAGACGCGGGTTGCTTCCTTGTAGAGAGGCTTGCCAGGAACGCGCATCCCCCACTTTTCTTGCTCTGACTGGGTTTTTGAGACGATTTCGCCTTCGCTGAAGTAGAGCAGCCTCTCCAGCCGCTTCTCCGCTTCTGCTGCCGTCGCACCAAACACCTGCATTTTCCGAGTTCCGGTTTCGTGTCTGAGATTGACCGTGGACGAAAAGCGCCCCCAGTTGTAGCCATTCTTTCCCCCGCAGGCTTCCTTTATCGTTTGCCAGTTAATTCGGCTGCGATCGAGGAAGGGAACGGTATAGCGCGGATTGGGCGAGCGAGGCTTCCAAGGCGGGTGAGGCACGGGAAAGAAGAAAATCGTCATTTTCAGCGGCTGAGGGGTAGGGCGAACGTATTCTTGCAGCGGCATGCCCACAAATTGACCGATGTCCATGCCCTCCAGAATTTGATGCAGTCCCAGAATGATGGTGATCGCCGCTTTGAGATCGTCTTCCCGCCCGCTGAGAACGATTTTCTCCTTCATTTTTTGAGCGCTTCATAAAAATTAACGTCTCTAGATTGAGGAGGAAAAATGTTTTGCACAACACTATAGTGTTGCACAAATAAATATCCCCCCCCACCCCATACTAAACCCTTTCTCCACCATCGTTTCGGCGGTGCTACAGTTCAGGTGACCTAATCCAACATTTTGAGGACGTTCACGATGTCTGACATTACGATTGCCGAACTCGCTTCAGCCCTTCCCGCTGGCGATGCTGTCCGAACCTGGTGGGAGGCCGCTTCAGCCCTTCCTGCCAATGTCGATCCGGCTGAATTCTTTATCCGCACCCTCAATGGCGCGCATTTGGCAGCAACCACCAAGAACCAACCCCTACAGGCCGGCAGTCAAATCGCCAGCTACCCCGCGCCGGTTAACTCAGCCGTGACCATTGACACGACCACTGGTACTCAAAGCTTTGTCACCACCTACTCCGTTCAGGCGAGAGTTTCTGTGGATCTCGATATTGCCGTGGCAACCGTTCAGTAATCGCCGCTTGAACGCAGCCAAAACGTTAGTTTACGGAGGTGATTAGAGATGGCTAGAGCGGCATTTCCCATTTACACGGAACGGAAGACCAAGAAGACTGGCAAGACCCGCGAGGCAATGCTGGGCTGGGTTACTTGCACTGAAGCCGTGGCCAAGTTTCTCGATATTGAAGGCAAAGCGTTAGGCGAGCTGCGCGGCAAGCTGGTTTATTCCCGCAAGGACTACTCGCGCAGCCTTTCCAATGTTGATGGCTCGAAGGATACCAGCTCGGCAAGTGGCGGTAATACAAATTCAGTTCAAGTGGCGGGAACAGCAGAGATTTTGTCTCGCATTCCCAAGGGCGCGGGCGGCAAGGCAATCCGCTTGCAAACCGACAAGCCCATTGCCAACACCACGCGCAAGAACAAGAAAGCGTTCCACCAAATCAGCATGAGATTTCCCAGTTGGGCAACCAACCTGGAGATCAGTGACTTTCTGGCGACCGCCATTCCCGAAAACAAGATTGAGAGCAGTTCTGGAACAGGTACGGCGACGGCTGGGAACAATATCAAGCCCTACTTCATTACCGAATCGGGCAGTCGCTATCCCATCCTGACTCGACAAACGGCTATTCAAATGACCGCCGAACTGGAAGGTTCTGAGACAGCATCCAACGAGCAGGAATACAAGGCTATTAGCGACAAGAAGAAGGCCAGAAATGGCGGCGGTAGCAATCCCTGATCGTGTGGATTGAGCTGGGGACGCTTGAGCCGGAGTTTTGGGATTGGCGGCAATTTCCCGCCCTCTCTCTCAAGGGGCGCTACGTTCGCCTTTCCTTTGCTGGTTCTGCTGGCAAGCCACTACAGCGCTTGCGCTCGAAGATTCTGCTTCGGCGCAAATGGATTGACCCCCTCCACCCCGTCGTCGATCTGGCGCGGGCGGTTTATCCCGACAACAATGCTGTGGTGCTGGCCTATCCCCCAGATCCCAACTATCCCGCACTGGGTTTGACGACAGCCCAATGGGAAATCAAGCTCAGCTACCGCTACAAGGACTTAGGACGAGAGGAGATGGTGTATTCCGTCCTTCTAGAGGAAACGGAGCCGGGAGCGCCTTTCTCCGCCTCAGGAGGGGCAGGTTCTCAAGGCGATGGTTCTTCTCAAAATCAATTATCAAATTCGTTCCAGTTATGACCCATCAGCGCTCGGTGTCATTTGCGAAGACTTGGATGGCAGATAGTCCTCAAGAGCAAGTTCTCTATCAGCCGGGAACGTTAGACACTTCCAATCTCAGGGACAATCATCTCTACAACGGCGGTATTATCGACTTTTGGGTTTCTGTTGAGTTGCAATCACCCATTGCATTCTCGCTGCTGTTAGGACAAACGCTCGTCGTCAGTCCGCTGGTGCTGACGGATTTTCGTCAGGCTTTTAACCTGCTGGGACGCTTGCCTCGCAATAACAGCACTTTGCCCTGGAAGTTTAGCAGCGATTCCATTCTCAGCATCCAGCTCAGTCGCCCGTTGGTTGGCAATGAATGGGTCGCGATTAGCGGCGTAGCGGATGAGCTGGGGCAGGAACTGATAGCTCAAAGCCTGGGAACAAAGCGTTGGGTGCTGGTTTATGGAGCCAATGAGGCTGACCGATTTGAGTTCGCGCCCCAGGCTTATCCAGGCTGGCTGTTTGCCGAATTGCTCGTCAGGGCAGACACCGAGGCCGCTTACGACACGCTGAAATTTTTGGGCAATGGCGTGTTGGTGGATGAGTGGAGCGGGGCTACGCCGATTAAGATGCTGCGCTTTCCCATTACGGCCGGCAATCACGCGCTGCAACTCACCTATGCAAAAGATCCAGAGCAATCCTCTGGAGAGGATCGCGTTTGGGTTCATTCGCTGCGAGTCATCTCCCCCGAATCGGCATGGGCGGCGGATTTCTCTGGGGGAATGCCGCCTTATTTCCAGCTCTCTGGGGATGCCAATTGGGAGGTTGTGAGTGGCGTTTTGCAAACTCCCACTATGCTCAACAACCAGAGTGCGACGATCGACTGGAATGTTTCGCTTCTGGTACAGGAGGGGGGATGAATATCGATTTGATTGCCACGCTGACGGTTATTGGTGGTTTGCTGACGATCGCGACGGCGTTTGCGTCTCTGGTTTGGTGGTTGGGGGAGTTGAAGGCGAAGGTTCAGCGCCGTTTGGACTCGCAGGATCGGAAGGTCGATCTGGTGGTTTCTGAGGAGAAGGGCAATAACGAGACCCTGAGCTATCGGATTACCCAAGAGACGCAGCAGCTTCACTTTGAGATTGCGGAGCAGAAAGCCCACATCAAGCAGATTGAAGGTTTCCTTGAGAAAAACCATGGATTCCACCCCCGGACGTACTTGGAGCCGGGAGATTCGATGGGCTGGCGCAAGGAGTAAAGCCCTAGGGAGACGGCTCTCCTTTTGCTCTTAATTCTCGCTGCATGGCGGTTTCGTCGGTGAGGTAACCCTCGGTAGGTTTGGCATGAAGAAAGCCACCGTTGTTGCTTAAGCCGTAGAAGAGATCGCCATCGCGACTCATCCACAGCCCGTCAATCCGGTAAAACTGCTCTTGGCGGTAGTGGTAGAAGTACACTCTGTCCATTTTCAGAAGGGAATGGTTTCAAACGGATCGACTTCAATGTCCCAGGCCGCTAGCACCCAGGACAGATGACTGGCTGAGGCAAAGGACGCGAATCCCCACTCTTGTTCGTAATAGCGACTGAAGTAGCGTGCAGGCAGTCCTCCAGCCAATAGAAACAGGAGGGGGAGCGCGAACCCTTGAGGCAATGCGAGATAGGCTTTGCTTCTGTCGTAGCGACGAACGCGGATTCGCGGCTCATTGATGACGTTCAACTCCAGGGGGCCGAAGTTGAGGGAGATGAGAAAGCTGATGAATTGTGCGGTCATGTGTCTCCTTTCGCCGCACGGGAGAATTCACAAGAGGGACGAACTAATTCCACTCCCCAACCTTTCATGGTCACAGCAATTTCGGTTTCTGATTCAACGCGCCGCACTGTCAGGAGCATTCCTTTGAGGTGTTTCATGCGGGTGTCTTGTCCGGAGTAGTAGACTTTCACCCCCGATCGCAGCCAGTGACCGCCTGAGTCTTTCGCGAGCATTTCATTTGGCTTTCGGACGCTCTCGATCGCAGTCGATTTTTGAGTCGATTTTTCTGCTGGAGGTGTGTGACAGTTGCGGTCAGAATTGTGGCCAGTGGCCGCTATTTTTTTATCCCCTGTTTTTGAGTGTCCACTATTGTGGCCACTATTTTTTTCTTGCTCTGTCTGGGTTTGAGGTAGATAGTGGCCACTGGCCGGTATTTTTTCTGAATTTTCTTCAGTTTTTTCTGAAAAAATAGTGGCCACTGGCCGGTATCTATCTGTATCCCCCTCTGTGTCTGGGTTTGAAATGCGGTCATTTAGTGGCCACTCAGAATTAGTGGCCACTATTGTGGCCGGTATTTCTTCTGGGGGTGTGTGACAGTTGACGGGCTTTTGAATTTGGTCTTTGACCTCAGCAATCCCCGATTCAAGTCGGCAATCGGAGACGTAGTAGAAAACTTTGCGACGATCGCTAGAGGTTCGTTGCTTAGAAATCATGCCGTCGTAGCTCAAGCTCGTACACACTCGTCTGACGGTTCGCTCGCTATCGCCCGTTTGCGCGGCAATCTGTGCGGTGGTGAAAAGGATTCCTCGGTTCGCTGCAAGAAGAGCTAGAGAGTTGTCTCGGCAGGTTCCATCAAAATCAAGCTTTTGCCCAGGGTCTTTTTGAGTCTTACCCAGCAATCGCCAATGCTTGTTTTCTGGCTCATATTCAAGGTCGTAGGAACAGGGGCAGCGGAAACGAGATTTATCAAGCCCTAGCTTGCGGCGCGGGTCATCTGAGCCAGTGCTGTCGGATGGGCGCGACAGGTGGAACATCTGATCGAAGGCCGCAGGAATCGCTGTGGTTCCCCTGGAATCACCTTTTTTGTTTGAGTGGTGAATAACGATCGCACACAAGTTTAGTTCGTTAACGAGGTGACGCAGCAAGTACAGTTGTTTGGCATATTCGGCATCATTCTCACTGAGCGCATTTTTATTAATTGCCGTGAGCGAGTCGATAATCAGCAAGTCAGGCTTGAACTCTTCCAGTTCGCGACGGAGTTGAAGTACTTGATCGATCGACCAGGCTGTTTTGAATTTGATTTCGTAGTCCTTGCCTTCAAGCCGCTCTCTCAAGTTTTCGACCATGGCTTGGGGCGATTCGTCACATTGGATGACCACGGCTCGGCGCTGTTCGGCGTTGGTGACAGGCAAGCCGTTCCAATCTTCACCAGAGAGAATATGGCAGAGGAAATCGTAGGCGAGTAAGGTTTTGCCGACACCACCAATGGCATGGATGAGGTTAAAGGAGCCTTGGGGCAGGAAGCCATTGACCAACCATTTCTGAGCATCGGCGCTGTACTTCTCCATTAACTCGTTAAACGTCATTAATGGTTGGAATTCTGTGGCGGTGAGGTGTTTGCTAAACATGATGTCTAGCTCTTTCTTTGTGTAGCCGTGCTGTTTGGCGAGCTTGGCGAGCTTCATGTGCTTCAAGCCAGGGTTGTAGACCTCTGTCTCGATCTCCATCACTTTCGCCATTAGGCTGTTGTAATGAATTTCTTCGGGGTCTTCTCCTTCGTTGGTTAGGAGGTAGGCTTCGGCTTGCTCCAAATTTTGCTTGATGTACTCGATCGCTCGACTTAGGTCGTAGTAGGTATCGGTCGAGCTGGCGATCAGGTTGTGACCAATCGTAATGAGTTCTCGACGAAGGAATTTCTCGCGGAGCAGGATGGCATAGCGATCTATGTTGACGGCTGACACTGTGCGGTCTACAAGTTGTGCCAGTTTGCCTGTGCCGCCAATGCGCTCTAGTTTGTTCTTGTCGGCAAGGTAGGACGTGACCGTCATTAGATCGGTGGGTTCGCCTCTACTGCCTAGAGTGTTGATCGCTTTCCAAATCTCTTGATGGTCTTTGATCCAGAAGCAATCGGCCGTGATGAGGCGGTTGATTCGGTTGTACGCTGTACTGTCCAGTAGACACCCACCTAAGATGGCCTCTTCAGCCTCGACGTTCTGGGGGGGAGCGGTGTCTAGTCGGGTTTGTTTGTTAAAATCTATGTAGGCTACCATTTTCACTTCTCCTTGTGTTTCTTCTTGTGCATGAGGTGGGGAGTGAAGACACAGAAAAATAGTTTCTCCCAACTCCAGCAATTTCATCCCTCAAATCAAGAAGCGCGCGATCGGGTAATTCGCGCGCCTCTTGGAACTCACGACATGAGAGAGTAAAAGATTCAGCTCGTGCGAACGCAAGCAGCATGATTCGCACAGTCATCCTACCACTGGATATTTTCCTCCCAACCCCAACAAATAAAATTCATCCAGCCGTCCCCCTTCTCAACTCAATCTCAACCGTCCTCGGTCGATTCGTCGCCTCCCTTATCAACCCCAACTCAGCCAGATGGCTCTCCAACGACTGCGCCACCACAAAGCCCGACTCCGTACAAGCCTCCGCAAACTCCTCGCGAAACTCTTCTAAGAAATCCTGCCATGGCGGTGAGAACTGCTGCGTCCAATCCTCAAAGGCAATGGCAAAACTCCAGGGCTTGCGCTTCGAGAAATCTGGCAGCCCCGCATCTCGGTCTTTGAGCCAGTAATACGCGCGCCGGGCATTCATGTAGAGGCTCAAGAAGCCAATGCGGTTGTAGCTTCTCGCCGCCACAGAAACCAGGGCGTAGAGCGATGAAGAGAGTTCGTCATAGCCTTCCTCTGCCACATCCTTGAGGACGCTCAGCCCCAACGCAGGGCTGAAGACCCCAATGACCGCAGCGCCCCCCACGCCACAAGCCAGCCAGCCTAAGGATTGCCCCAGGAATCCGCCCGATATACCAGCGAGCATCTGATTTGCCGCTTGGATCTCTTGCTCCAAAGTTTCATCGGGCAAATTCCAATTGAAGTTCCACAGGAAGCTGGAGGACTGGGAGAGAAAGCCCACGAGGTCGGCGAGGCTGCGGATGCCAAAGCCAATGAATCTCCCCAAGTCAATGAGGAAGCCGCCCGCTTTCTTTGTCCAATCCCAAACCGTCGCGATCGCCCCCAAGATGCCCGCTTGTTGGTTGCTTCCATCGCTTTGGTCGGGAGTGCCGTTACTGCGGATGGTACGAATGCCTTGGCGGGCAACTTCTCTACGGATGACTCTTCCGGCTGCGGTTCGCAGCGCCAGCATGTTTCCCATAATTGTTTGACTTCCCTCCTTATCCAATCGTTCTGAAAATCAAGCGCTCTCCCCATCTCCCCAATCCCCTATTTCCCCAATTCCCTAATTCTCCAACTCCCCCCGCTTGGGCGTAATTTCAGTCATGTTGGGGCGGGTGCTGGGGTCAGTTCCCCAGGGCTGACTGAGCTGGGTGCCTTGGGGATAGGTTCCAAAGGCATTCTCTGCATCGGACATCCAGGCTTTGAAATCGTCGTCTTGGTTAAGAATTGTGTCAGTTTTAGCTTTGAGGTCTTGGAGGTAGGCTTTGATGTCCGCTTGACTGCTGGCCGGGTGGAAGAAGACGGAACGGATGATGGCGGCGGCTTGGAGCAGCTCTAGCATCATGTCCATTGAGTTCTTGCGCTCGCTTTCTCCCACGCCAGCGTAGTCCTTGACAATGACATCGAGTTCTTTGTGCTGAAGCAGGGTATCGAATCGCTCTGCGGCTGCAGGGTCGAAGGTGAAGGCAATTTTCTCGGTTTGCTCTTGGGTGCGGTAGCCGAGGAAGTCGATCAGGGTTTGGATGGCGAATTCGTTCTGGATCGCGGTTTGTTTGGCCTGACCCGCTTCGAGCAAGGTGCGGGTGGTGATGTTGGCGATCGTCTCGGCGTTGATGTGGGTTTGAATGGCGAGTCCGACGATCTCGGCAAGGGCTTCAGCAACATTGGGGATGCGAATGCGGGAGGTTTGATTGCCCGGTTGGGAGGGGTCGAGATCTTCAATCTCAATGGGGATTTCAAATTCGCCGATGATTTCTTCAAAGCGCTGGGTGTACCACACGAGCCAGTCGAAGAGGCTCTTGAGGGTTTTCTGTTCGGGCAAAACGCCATCTCTGGTGATCAGGGAAACGGGAACGTTTGAGTCCTCCCAACCAATCATTTCCTTGATTTTTGTTAATTCGTTGAGAATTCGGTCGTTCTTCTGACGCTGGCGGCGGAATTCTCGACCGGAGTTTTTACAGCATTTCATACATTTACATTTCTTATTGTTGGGGGGAGGGGGCGGTTTGAGAGGGTCTTTGGATTTGACGAGGTTGGTGCCGTTTTCAACTTCTTGAAGGTCAAAGAAATGGGTTTTGGCGGGCGTATACCCCAACATTGACTCAAATTCATAATGAATTTTGCGGAAGTGGTAAAGCACATCGTGATAGGGTCGCCCGCCGTAGGGAGAAAGTTTGGGTTCTCCCGTTGAGAGATTGGGAGAAAGCCAGGTTTCTCGGAATTCGAGAAGCCGGAGGTAGACGGTTTTGTCGGTGAATTCGTGCCAAATGACCCCCGGCTGGGGGTCGGGTTTGGGGGCGTTCTCGGTGAAGATTTCCCATTTCTTGACTTGATTGGCAACCCAGAGGGGGTCAGTGGGAAGCAGTTCGGCTCCGGCATCGTGGAGCGTGCGGTACCCTTGGTCGTCGAGGACTTCTTCGAGCGCAACCTCGAATCCCCCGCCTTCGGTGAAGTTATGGCGCTCGCTCAGGTTGTGTTGGAAGTAAACTTCCTCGCTTTCGAGGATATGCTCGACGTAGCGATTGCTGATACCGATCAGTTCGGTGTAGTAGAGGTCTGAACCCTTCGAGCTGCTGAAAACACCGTTCTTAAAATCTTTGGGCTTTTTGTTCGTCCAGTCGGGTCGATCTTCAGGGCCGCGACCGGGGTCGTGGCGGCATTCTTTTTTGCGGTAGACGAGTTCGTAGGGGGGAAATCGCACTCTGGCAAAGGTGGGGGAGAGGCGAATGCCGGAGTTACACTCGTCGCCGATGACATCGATGCTGCCCCCAAAGTTGCCAAAGAGGTCGAAGCCCGTGCCGCCGCAGTAGGGGGAATTGACCCAGAGGCTGCAGTCTCTGGGGTCGATGGGGCGGTTGGGCGTGCCGTAGAAGCCAAATCCATAGGGAACCAATCCGGTGGCAGCGCGCCGGGGGATGGGCAGGGGCGTTCCCCAGCCATAGCGACGGTTGACTTGGGAGTTTTTGATTTGATTGGCTCGGCCGCCCCGACCGAAGAATCCCGTTCCTCGGCTGCGATTTTTCCCGTCGCCGAGGTTGCTCGCCCCAAAGCCACGGCCGCTGGCTCTGGAGTTGTTGGTTTTGGGAACGTCGATGCCGCCCGTGCCTCTGGAGAGTTTGACCATTGCTGTTCGCCTTTAGTAATTTCCCGCTCGCTGCCATTTGAGGGTTTCGAGGGTGGATTCGTAGCCCACACCGAGGTAGGAGCCGGCACGTTTGGCTTGAATGTTTTGGCTGGTGTCGGTTTGAAAGACTCCCACCCCAGAGTTGAATTCTCGAACATCGGCGGGCAGGTTGCTGGCGTAGGCGAAAACATTCGCACCGGTGGCATAGGGCGGGATTAAGGCGACGGGGAGCAAGCCGCCTCCGTCGGCAATGGCAATGAGCAGGTCATTACCCGCGCCGCTGGAGGAGTGACCGGCGTGGCAGGCAAGCTGTACGCTGCACTCGAAGCCGGGGGGAACGTCGAGGGCGATAGCGGTATCGGTGGTGGGGATTGCGCCCGTATAGCTGGTGCGGGCGGGTTTCCAGACGAAGCATTCGCCGTCGTGGTGGAAGTCGGCGATTTCCCCCGATTCAACCAGGTAGGCTCCCATCCAGCGCTTGAAGTCGGATGAGCCAATATTGCTCCCGCTGGCATCGGTGTCGCTTTGAAACTCAGCCAAGCTGGTGGCGGGATTCCAGGTGGCAAAGAGGTGATGCCAGCCGTCGCTGAGTTGGGCGGCTGTGAGGGCGAGCGTTTCCGAGTTGCTATAGCGGATGTGCTTGCGAGTTCCCCCTATCGATTCAAGGGTGATGCTCCCTTGAGAGATCTCAAGTGCGCTTGGGGAAATCCTGTGAATAATTAACCCTTCCTTCGAGAACGGAATCCATCGGTTTGACGCTTCTGAAAATTGCATGGGGGAAACATCCTCGCTCACAACCACTTCTTCCACATAAGAGCCTCGAATCACGAGCCGATCGCTGCCGTCCAACAGTCCGTTCCCAACATTAATGACTCTGGCTCCAAGGGCGTAATTCTGCTCCAAATGGAAGGCGAGGTTGTCGGTGAGCATGTCATAGAGGTTGTAAGTCCGGTAGGGATACCCTGTATTGCCAATTAAGGCCACCTCGGTAATGACCACCCAATCGCCTCCCGCTTCTTGCAACAGGATTTCCAATCGCTTGCCGGGGGACTTCCATTCGTAGTTGAGGACTTTGTGCAGGGCTTGGGAGTCGGAGTCATCATCGGAGATGTCGGGAGGCGGGGGCGCTAGCAATGAGGAGATTTCGGCTCGCAAGTCGAGTTCCTTGAGGTAGATGTTGCCATCAGCAGAAATGACACCGGCATTGCTCAGATAGGCTTGGGTTTTCCCTTGGAGATTGCTGGGGTCGATGAGGGTAACGATGTTGCTTTGCGTGTCGGCGGTGAGGGTTTTGAGAATGGTTTTGTTCTTGCGAAGGTCGATTTGTTGAACGCTCACAGCCAGCCTCCTTTGATTGAGTGGGGAAATCGCAGTCTCGTTCCTCTCGATTCGTTGCTCATGCGGGAGTATTTCTCTCTCATGGTGTCTTCGTCGATTTGGGAGAAGCTTTTGTAGGGCATCTCAAAGGCAAGGGGGTCGGGGACGAGATCCATTTCATAAAGGGGATGGGGGCGGCGATTGCCCCAGTAGTTGTACATTCAGTCACTCTTCCTCAGCAGTTCGGCTATTTGTTCTTTGAAGTTGCGCGGCTCTTGGTCGGTGTAGAGGGGGAGCTTAACTTTCTGAGTCAGGTAGTGACTGCCATCGAGGTTAGCCCGCCCTTCATCGCGGAGAATCTTCTCCTGATTGATGATGGTCATGTAGCCGGGATAGACGCGGGTTGCTTCCTTGTAGAGAGGCTTGCCAGGAACGCGCATCCCCCACTTTTCTTGCTCTGACTGGGTTTTTGAGACGATTTCGCCTTCGCTGAAGTAGAGCAGCCTCTCCAGCCGCTTCTCCGCTTCTGCTGCCGTCGCACCAAACACCTGCATTTTCCGAGTTCCGGTTTCGTGTCTGAGATTGACCGTGGACGAAAAGCGCCCCCAGTTGTAGCCATTCTTTCCCCCGCAGGCTTCCTTTATCGTTTGCCAGTTAATTCGGCTGCGATCGAGGAAGGGAACGGTATAGCGCGGATTGGGCGAGCGAGGCTTCCAAGGCGGGTGAGGCACGGGAAAGAAGAAAATCGTCATTTTCAGCGGCTGAGGGGTAGGGCGAACGTATTCTTGCAGCGGCATGCCCACAAATTGACCGATGTCCATGCCCTCCAGAATTTGATGCAGTCCCAGAATGATGGTGATCGCCGCTTTGAGATCGTCTTCCCGCCCGCTGAGAACGATTTTCTCCTTCATTTTTTGAGCGCTTCATAAAAATTAACGTCTCTAGATTGAGGAGGAAAAATGTTTTGCACAACACTATAGTGTTGCACAAATAAATATCCCCCCCCACCCCATACTAAACCCTTTCTCCACCATCGTTTCGGCGGTGCTACAGTTCAGGTGACCTAATCCAACATTTTGAGGACGTTCACGATGTCTGACATTACGATTGCCGAACTCGCTTCAGCCCTTCCCGCTGGCGATGCTGTCCGAACCTGGTGGGAGGCCGCTTCAGCCCTTCCTGCCAATGTCGATCCGGCTGAATTCTTTATCCGCACCCTCAATGGCGCGCATTTGGCAGCAACCACCAAGAACCAACCCCTACAGGCCGGCAGTCAAATCGCCAGCTACCCCGCGCCGGTTAACTCAGCCGTGACCATTGACACGACCACTGGTACTCAAAGCTTTGTCACCACCTACTCCGTTCAGGCGAGAGTTTCTGTGGATCTCGATATTGCCGTGGCAACCGTTCAGTAATCGCCGCTTGAACGCAGCCAAAACGTTAGTTTACGGAGGTGATTAGAGATGGCTAGAGCGGCATTTCCCATTTACACGGAACGGAAGACCAAGAAGACTGGCAAGACCCGCGAGGCAATGCTGGGCTGGGTTACTTGCACTGAAGCCGTGGCCAAGTTTCTCGATATTGAAGGCAAAGCGTTAGGCGAGCTGCGCGGCAAGCTGGTTTATTCCCGCAAGGACTACTCGCGCAGCCTTTCCAATGTTGATGGCTCGAAGGATACCAGCTCGGCAAGTGGCGGTAATACAAATTCAGTTCAAGTGGCGGGAACAGCAGAGATTTTGTCTCGCATTCCCAAGGGCGCGGGCGGCAAGGCAATCCGCTTGCAAACCGACAAGCCCATTGCCAACACCACGCGCAAGAACAAGAAAGCGTTCCACCAAATCAGCATGAGATTTCCCAGTTGGGCAACCAACCTGGAGATCAGTGACTTTCTGGCGACCGCCATTCCCGAAAACAAGATTGAGAGCAGTTCTGGAACAGGTACGGCGACGGCTGGGAACAATATCAAGCCCTACTTCATTACCGAATCGGGCAGTCGCTATCCCATCCTGACTCGACAAACGGCTATTCAAATGACCGCCGAACTGGAAGGTTCTGAGACAGCATCCAACGAGCAGGAATACAAGGCTATTAGCGACAAGAAGAAGGCCAGAAATGGCGGCGGTAGCAATCCCTGATCGTGTGGATTGAGCTGGGGACGCTTGAGCCGGAGTTTTGGGATTGGCGGCAATTTCCCGCCCTCTCTCTCAAGGGGCGCTACGTTCGCCTTTCCTTTGCTGGTTCTGCTGGCAAGCCACTACAGCGCTTGCGCTCGAAGATTCTGCTTCGGCGCAAATGGATTGACCCCCTCCACCCCGTCGTCGATCTGGCGCGGGCGGTTTATCCCGACAACAATGCTGTGGTGCTGGCCTATCCCCCAGATCCCAACTATCCCGCACTGGGTTTGACGACAGCCCAATGGGAAATCAAGCTCAGCTACCGCTACAAGGACTTAGGACGAGAGGAGATGGTGTATTCCGTCCTTCTAGAGGAAACGGAGCCGGGAGCGCCTTTCTCCGCCTCAGGAGGGGCAGGTTCTCAAGGCGATGGTTCTTCTCAAAATCAATTATCAAATTCGTTCCAGTTATGACCCATCAGCGCTCGGTGTCATTTGCGAAGACTTGGATGGCAGATAGTCCTCAAGAGCAAGTTCTCTATCAGCCGGGAACGTTAGACACTTCCAATCTCAGGGACAATCATCTCTACAACGGCGGTATTATCGACTTTTGGGTTTCTGTTGAGTTGCAATCACCCATTGCATTCTCGCTGCTGTTAGGACAAACGCTCGTCGTCAGTCCGCTGGTGCTGACGGATTTTCGTCAGGCTTTTAACCTGCTGGGACGCTTGCCTCGCAATAACAGCACTTTGCCCTGGAAGTTTAGCAGCGATTCCATTCTCAGCATCCAGCTCAGTCGCCCGTTGGTTGGCAATGAATGGGTCGCGATTAGCGGCGTAGCGGATGAGCTGGGGCAGGAACTGATAGCTCAAAGCCTGGGAACAAAGCGTTGGGTGCTGGTTTATGGAGCCAATGAGGCTGACCGATTTGAGTTCGCGCCCCAGGCTTATCCAGGCTGGCTGTTTGCCGAATTGCTCGTCAGGGCAGACACCGAGGCCGCTTACGACACGCTGAAATTTTTGGGCAATGGCGTGTTGGTGGATGAGTGGAGCGGGGCTACGCCGATTAAGATGCTGCGCTTTCCCATTACGGCCGGCAATCACGCGCTGCAACTCACCTATGCAAAAGATCCAGAGCAATCCTCTGGAGAGGATCGCGTTTGGGTTCATTCGCTGCGAGTCATCTCCCCCGAATCGGCATGGGCGGCGGATTTCTCTGGGGGAATGCCGCCTTATTTCCAGCTCTCTGGGGATGCCAATTGGGAGGTTGTGAGTGGCGTTTTGCAAACTCCCACTATGCTCAACAACCAGAGTGCGACGATCGACTGGAATGTTTCGCTTCTGGTACAGGAGGGGGGATGAATATCGATTTGATTGCCACGCTGACGGTTATTGGTGGTTTGCTGACGATCGCGACGGCGTTTGCGTCTCTGGTTTGGTGGTTGGGGGAGTTGAAGGCGAAGGTTCAGCGCCGTTTGGACTCGCAGGATCGGAAGGTCGATCTGGTGGTTTCTGAGGAGAAGGGCAATAACGAGACCCTGAGCTATCGGATTACCCAAGAGACGCAGCAGCTTCACTTTGAGATTGCGGAGCAGAAAGCCCACATCAAGCAGATTGAAGGTTTCCTTGAGAAAAACCATGGATTCCACCCCCGGACGTACTTGGAGCCGGGAGATTCGATGGGCTGGCGCAAGGAGTAAAGCCCTAGGGAGACGGCTCTCCTTTTGCTCTTAATTCTCGCTGCATGGCGGTTTCGTCGGTGAGGTAACCCTCGGTAGGTTTGGCATGAAGAAAGCCACCGTTGTTGCTTAAGCCGTAGAAGAGATCGCCATCGCGACTCATCCACAGCCCGTCAATCCGGTAAAACTGCTCTTGGCGGTAGTGGTAGAAGTACACTCTGTCCATTTTCAGAAGGGAATGGTTTCAAACGGATCGACTTCAATGTCCCAGGCCGCTAGCACCCAGGACAGATGACTGGCTGAGGCAAAGGACGCGAATCCCCACTCTTGTTCGTAATAGCGACTGAAGTAGCGTGCAGGCAGTCCTCCAGCCAATAGAAACAGGAGGGGGAGCGCGAACCCTTGAGGCAATGCGAGATAGGCTTTGCTTCTGTCGTAGCGACGAACGCGGATTCGCGGCTCATTGATGACGTTCAACTCCAGGGGGCCGAAGTTGAGGGAGATGAGAAAGCTGATGAATTGTGCGGTCATGTGTCTCCTTTCGCCGCACGGGAGAATTCACAAGAGGGACGAACTAATTCCACTCCCCAACCTTTCATGGTCACAGCAATTTCGGTTTCTGATTCAACGCGCCGCACTGTCAGGAGCATTCCTTTGAGGTGTTTCATGCGGGTGTCTTGTCCGGAGTAGTAGACTTTCACCCCCGATCGCAGCCAGTGACCGCCTGAGTCTTTCGCGAGCATTTCATTTGGCTTTCGGACGCTCTCGATCGCAGTCGATTTTTGAGTCGATTTTTCTGCTGGAGGTGTGTGACAGTTGCGGTCAGAATTGTGGCCAGTGGCCGCTATTTTTTTATCCCCTGTTTTTGAGTGTCCACTATTGTGGCCACTATTTTTTTCTTGCTCTGTCTGGGTTTGAGGTAGATAGTGGCCACTGGCCGGTATTTTTTCTGAATTTTCTTCAGTTTTTTCTGAAAAAATAGTGGCCACTGGCCGGTATCTATCTGTATCCCCCTCTGTGTCTGGGTTTGAAATGCGGTCATTTAGTGGCCACTCAGAATTAGTGGCCACTATTGTGGCCGGTATTTCTTCTGGGGGTGTGTGACAGTTGACGGGCTTTTGAATTTGGTCTTTGACCTCAGCAATCCCCGATTCAAGTCGGCAATCGGAGACGTAGTAGAAAACTTTGCGACGATCGCTAGAGGTTCGTTGCTTAGAAATCATGCCGTCGTAGCTCAAGCTCGTACACACTCGTCTGACGGTTCGCTCGCTATCGCCCGTTTGCGCGGCAATCTGTGCGGTGGTGAAAAGGATTCCTCGGTTCGCTGCAAGAAGAGCTAGAGAGTTGTCTCGGCAGGTTCCATCAAAATCAAGCTTTTGCCCAGGGTCTTTTTGAGTCTTACCCAGCAATCGCCAATGCTTGTTTTCTGGCTCATATTCAAGGTCGTAGGAACAGGGGCAGCGGAAACGAGATTTATCAAGCCCTAGCTTGCGGCGCGGGTCATCTGAGCCAGTGCTGTCGGATGGGCGCGACAGGTGGAACATCTGATCGAAGGCCGCAGGAATCGCTGTGGTTCCCCTGGAATCACCTTTTTTGTTTGAGTGGTGAATAACGATCGCACACAAGTTTAGTTCGTTAACGAGGTGACGCAGCAAGTACAGTTGTTTGGCATATTCGGCATCATTCTCACTGAGCGCATTTTTATTAATTGCCGTGAGCGAGTCGATAATCAGCAAGTCAGGCTTGAACTCTTCCAGTTCGCGACGGAGTTGAAGTACTTGATCGATCGACCAGGCTGTTTTGAATTTGATTTCGTAGTCCTTGCCTTCAAGCCGCTCTCTCAAGTTTTCGACCATGGCTTGGGGCGATTCGTCACATTGGATGACCACGGCTCGGCGCTGTTCGGCGTTGGTGACAGGCAAGCCGTTCCAATCTTCACCAGAGAGAATATGGCAGAGGAAATCGTAGGCGAGTAAGGTTTTGCCGACACCACCAATGGCATGGATGAGGTTAAAGGAGCCTTGGGGCAGGAAGCCATTGACCAACCATTTCTGAGCATCGGCGCTGTACTTCTCCATTAACTCGTTAAACGTCATTAATGGTTGGAATTCTGTGGCGGTGAGGTGTTTGCTAAACATGATGTCTAGCTCTTTCTTTGTGTAGCCGTGCTGTTTGGCGAGCTTGGCGAGCTTCATGTGCTTCAAGCCAGGGTTGTAGACCTCTGTCTCGATCTCCATCACTTTCGCCATTAGGCTGTTGTAATGAATTTCTTCGGGGTCTTCTCCTTCGTTGGTTAGGAGGTAGGCTTCGGCTTGCTCCAAATTTTGCTTGATGTACTCGATCGCTCGACTTAGGTCGTAGTAGGTATCGGTCGAGCTGGCGATCAGGTTGTGACCAATCGTAATGAGTTCTCGACGAAGGAATTTCTCGCGGAGCAGGATGGCATAGCGATCTATGTTGACGGCTGACACTGTGCGGTCTACAAGTTGTGCCAGTTTGCCTGTGCCGCCAATGCGCTCTAGTTTGTTCTTGTCGGCAAGGTAGGACGTGACCGTCATTAGATCGGTGGGTTCGCCTCTACTGCCTAGAGTGTTGATCGCTTTCCAAATCTCTTGATGGTCTTTGATCCAGAAGCAATCGGCCGTGATGAGGCGGTTGATTCGGTTGTACGCTGTACTGTCCAGTAGACACCCACCTAAGATGGCCTCTTCAGCCTCGACGTTCTGGGGGGGAGCGGTGTCTAGTCGGGTTTGTTTGTTAAAATCTATGTAGGCTACCATTTTCACTTCTCCTTGTGTTTCTTCTTGTGCATGAGGTGGGGAGTGAAGACACAGAAAAATAGAACCCTTGCTTTTCCCTCACTCAGAGAGCTTCAAAGGTTCTTGTTTCTCTATCTCGACACATAAACCAACAAGTCACTGGCATGACAAGTTGGTTGATTTTTCCAGTTCGAGATTGTAAAATCATATTGATTACTTGGCGATTCCTGTCTCTGCAAAAAGGAGGAATCGCGCTTTTTTTTGAGTTTTCTTTGACAAAAACTTGACCAGTTTTGGGTAAAACGGACAAATTCTGGTCATTCCCATTATCAATGATAGTGGAAAGGTGAGACAATAGGCGGCTGACGTACTCTCGTTTTCGCAAGAATCTCTAGGGAGCTTCTCATTACCACTTTCTTGGCAGCCACCCAACAATGTCGGTGCTTTATTTTGTCGTGCGAGAATTTGAAAGAGAGAGTATGGATCTGAACAAATACGAGAATATGGCCATTCCCGAACGCTGGAAGGTAAAGCTTAGCAAGCTTCTGATTGACTACAGAGATGAAAGGTCACAGAAAACAGCAGCACAACGAATAATGGAGTTGTTTCGCGATCAAGACATTTCAATTGCACAAAGTACTTGGTCAAGTTGGGAGCAAGGGGAAAGCTTTCCCGATGCATATACATCAAGAGCCTTGGCTTATGTTCTCGGTTTTCAGGACGTTAACGATTTCTATGACGAGCTAGATGGAGGCTCAATCAAAGTCAATCCGACCATACTCACTGCACGAATAATGCGAGACGTGTCTCAGCTTAATCGATTGAACGAGCCGACAAGCCCAAAATGACATACAAAGCCCCAAAGTGCTTTTTGTACTTTGGAGCTTCTGGTATTATTCCGTTCTTGAGCTTTTTCAAGGTATCAATCGGATACCCTGTTAACCGATGAATTTTGTAATAACTGAAGTCACCATCGTGTTTAAGCTTAGACAGCGAAATTTCAGGTATTTGGACAGATTTAACTGATTTAATAGACATTAGGTCACCTCTACTGTGTTTAGTGGTGTACTTAGGCGGATGTATCTGTTGAGAGCAGATATATTCGCCGCTTTTTCGTGCCTGAGTGGAACTCCTGTGCCTAGAGAGAACTTTTGTTAGTTCTAGAGCCAATTCCACCCAAGGAATTGCTTTTATTCTACAGCCATAGCGAATTATGGACGAAAAGAAAGCAAATGCCGGTCAAACAGAGCATTAAGCTTGAGCGTTGCCCACTCCCACAAGAAGCTGTAGCGATTTCGCGCAAAGAAGCAGCCAGGTTACTACAAATTTCACAAACCCAACTAAGAAGGGAACAATCAACGCTTAGCCTTCTCCAGCCAAAAGGGTGGAACTACACAGCTAACGCAAAGGGCTTTTTACGATCAGCCTTTGAAGTTTTGTGGTTGTTTCGGCAACTAGTCAAACAATGTGGTCGCACAACAGCCATACAAGCGATCAACCAAGTCATGGAGCAGCAGCAATGAAGCAACAAAAGCTGATCGAAACCATCACCACCATCAACCGTTACACCTCAGAGCCTGAGAAAACCAGTACCGGAGGTGTTCCCTACGGCATCCTCATCGCTGTCCTCGCCATGATCGCTCTGGTTTCAGCCGGTAAATAGGACTGTCCAGAATTCACTGGACACTTGTCCAGCGCAAACCAGACAAGGAAGAAAAATGGACAACTCTCAATACCATTTGACCCGCTACGACCACTTCTTAGCCGCTGCTTTCTCCTCAACTCTTTCTCGAACCACAAACCCCAGAATGGCGGCACAGATGGCGATTGCGGCAACCGACATCCTTCTAGATCGCCTCGAAAATAAACAGACCAGACATTGTACAGCCCAAACTGGACACAAGACTCATGCCCGACCCTCAACCCATCCAGATCGTTCAACCCGACCCCACCGCCTACCTTCAGAAAAGACAAGATAAATGGCTTCCCCCTGTTGGAGAAGAAGCGCTCTGGCACTGGCAGAAACTCTTTGGCTTTCCCTCCACCTGGTGGGACTTGGCGAGAATGTGTGCCGTTCGCTTTGCCCTTCCGACAACCGTGGTGGTCTCGCTCTACCATCTGCCTTGGGAAAGCTGGCAGCTCTGGGGCTTGCTGCTTGTATGTGTTGTCTTGGCCCTCTTTGGCGGACTCACATACTACTTCCGAGAACAGCTTCCCAAGCTCTTCCCCATCCATTGGGGCTTGCTGGGCTTCGGCTGTGCGATCGCCATTAAGGTCTTAGGGGAGCTGGAGCTATGAAGCTACATGACTTCTACCACCTCCCCCGCGACTATAGCCGAGCCAAACTCAACGCTCAGCTTGGAGGAGCCGCCGCTCTGGTCATTTCCCTTCTGCCTTTCTCTCCCGCCCATCGTCTCATTCGGATTTATTCCCCCTTCGTTGCCCTGTGCGTGGCGACATGGCAGTACCAGGAGTCAGAGACCGCAAAAAGACTTTCCCGCCGCCTCAGCGTCCAGGAAGGGCTAACTGAAGCTGCTGGCTTTGCCCACGATGCCAAGTTACTATCACCCACCTCTACAGCAATGGATATTCCCGTCATCGAACCTCCCAAGCTCGTCAATGCTATTGAGGAAGTTAAACGCCAAGGAGTCTCAGTCTTAATCTTTGGTAACAGTGGCTCTGGCAAGAGCAGCACCGCTCGCCTGCTGATCGGAGCGATTACCGCCCAGCGCGATGCCATCGTCCTCGTGGCCGATCACCATCTCAACGACTGGGGAAATCTCCCGGTTATTGGCAAATTACCGAACGTCTTACGCACCATTGATTGCATCGTCAAAGAACTCGATCGCCGCCAAAATGATTGGGAGCGCCAATGCAGAGAGCTACCCAAGAGCGAGCGGAAAAAAGACTATCCTTTCTTCATCTTTGTTTGGGATGAAATTGGCGGTGTTCTGACCTATGCCAAGTCCAAAGAAGGTCGAGAACTCATCAAGAAGGAAGGACTAATTGACCCTTCTGATGCACTTCTCCGATTAGGGTCGGAGTTGCGGAAGTTCAAAGGACTGTTTATCGGACTCAATCAATCAGGCACGACTGATGCACTAGGGATTGATGGCAGCTACAGAAATAATTTTGTTGACATTCATCTTTGCGAATCTGCCCTCAATCAAATCGACTATTGCCTGAACTGGAAAAAGGACGATAATCGCTGGCAGTTTGTTGACAGCAAGCGCGAGGGATATCCCTGCATTGTCAAAGGCAAACCCGCACTCCATCCCACCCACGCACACCATCAACTCTTCGCAGAAGGGAATCCTCCAATTCAGGTCAACGAACCTAACTTGTTACCTCTTGATTTGGAGCTACCAGAAACACCAATTGTCTACAATGCTGACCCCTCGTGCGAAACGGCGCGCACCGTGCGCGCACAACCCGCACCACAACCCGCACGGCTAGAACCAGTAGAGGATGCACGAGATGCACCGCTCTCGAAAGAAGTCCTGCTCAAGCCCGAAATCACAGAGAAGGAACTAGAACGTGCGTGGCAACTTTGGAATAACGGAACACAGTCAAAAGAGCAATTGTGTAAAGGTGTCTGGGGCGGAATGAAACGCGGACACGGACGCATTTGGAAGCGCGCATCAATCAAGATTCAAGACATTTGTATCCAGCTTGAACTCTTCCCAACTTGGCTGGATAAGGACAGGCTTGGCTAGCAGCGACCGCTCGCAGTCCACGGCAACTTACAAAACAAAATTGTGCAGAGGACTAAGAGGCAGATTGCTAATAGTCATTCCTCGGAAAGACAACAGGGATGAGGCAACACATTTCAGTACAAATAGGAGAGTAAAGACTATGCCGAGAACAAAAAGTACAACCAAAGCTGAAGAGAATGGAAAACTTGCAAAGACTGAAGAAGTCAAAGGCGATGCGACAACAGCACCAGTGACGCAAGAAACTATCTTGATTGAGACAGAAAACAGCAATCAGGCTCTTTCCCAAGAAGCTCTAGAAATCATCAATGATGCCAGCGAAACGTTAGGGGCAAACCCTCACCAATTGCTACATCTGGTCGTTTCTGATGCCCTCGTTGGAAAAGGCGAAAAGGTTGCTCTGATCAAGTCTCTCGCAGATCGGCGGAAGGCGAAACGCACTGCAGTTGAACGCACTCGTCACGACCTTGAATTGCAACAAGAACAACTCAAACGCTCGCAAGAACTGTTGGACTCGCAAATCGAGGCTCTAGGACGGTTCTAAATCAATTCCTCATCCCCAATTTCCGGGGAAAATAGATTTCGATTCCCCTCGTTCTCCAAGTCGGTATAGTCACGAGGGGTTTTTGTTGTCCAGTTTCCACTAGACACTGGACACTGGACATAAACACTGGACACTCAGATCCCCTTCTAGTAGGCTTAAAGATATCTGTCCAGTATTGACTGGACGTTATTACTAGACATGACTAGACAGATGAAAATCAAAGACTTACAAGAGCGATATAACATCAGCTCGCGCCAAACGCTCTACAACCGCCTCAAGGCCGCTGAGGTCGATCTGGCAATAGGAGAAGGGCGTGAAAAACAAGCAACGCCAGAACAGGTTGAATTGCTCGATCAGCTTGAGCGACATCTCCAGAATGGGGGGAGTCTGAAGAATTTCACTCCCGTCTCTTTGGCAGTGGTAGAGCCAGTTTCAGCACCTGTCCAGGGAGCGCTGGACACTGTCCAGTCTCCACAAGACACAAGCCTAATGCTCCAGTTTGTCGAGGCTTTACAGACAGTGGTACAGCCTCAAGACCCACTCTGGTTCCACGAGCGACTGGAAAAGGCCGCAGAGGGGAGCTGGCAGCTCACAACAAGGGAGGTGAGAGAGCTGATTGGGGTTAAGCCCAAGGGTAAGGAATATCGACGAGGCTGCTGGCTGTTTCGGAAGGTGGGGAGGATTGGCAATCAGTCAGCTTGGACGGTGGAGAAGATAAGTTGAACTGATGGTTTATTCTCAGCAGAAAGGGGGCTGTTCGCAACAAGCCCCCTTTTTTATGAAACTTTGAGCTTTGGAGGGATGGGTCAAAGCTCAAAGCTTAGTATAGCGTCGTTTCAGGGTCTAGATCCGATAATCTTCATTCTCGGAGAAGAAAAATAAAACTAATTAGATAAGCTTCGTTAATGTTTTCATTTTGTTAAAAATGCAGCTTTAGTTACAGAAAAGATAAGTTTACTTGTTTTTTAATAAGAAGAATAA
>Ga0207422_1002246_pt1 | contig 27428 bp, 31 predicted proteins | sample MarCyaLeptolynsp_FD_187757 | JGI IMG/M metagenome (GOLD analysis project Ga0207422, IMG submission 187757) | Marine cyanobacterial communities from Panama - species 1 Leptolyngbya sp. (SPAdes) | ecosystem: Environmental > Aquatic > Marine > Unclassified | place: Panama: Panama City | collected... | reverse complement strand
CCGCTCTGTTGAACGCACGTGCGGCGGTGGCACTTGAAGGTCAATTCCTGGTGCGCCTTGAGGACATCGATCAGGCACGGTGCACACCGGAGCTCGAAGCCGACATGTTCGAGGATCTGGCGTGGCTTGGCCTGCCGCTGGAGGCACCGGTGCTGCGGCAGTCGGAGCACTTTCCCGATTACCGCGCGGCGCTGGAACGGCTGCAGGATATGGGCCTGATCTATCCGGCGTATCTGTCCAGGGCGGAAATCAAACGTTTCGTGCAGGACATCGCGGACAGCGGGAAAAGCTGGCCTCGCGATCCCGACGGCGCGCCGCTCTATCCGGGCGATAGTGCCGTGCTTTCCGAAGCCGAGCTTCGGAAGCGCATGGACAGTGACGCACCGTTCACGCTGCGTCTTGACATGCGCAAGGCGCTCGCGCGGGTCGGAGCGGCTCTCACCTGGATGGAAGTCGGGTCCGAGGGTAAAGCTCTCTTTGGAGCTGGCGAAGTGGTTCCGGCCGATGCGGCACGGTGGGGGGACGTGGTGGTGGCGCGCAAGGACACGCCGACCAGCTATCATCTGGCCGTTGTTGTCGACGATGCGCGCCAGGGGATCACGGACGTGTTGCGCGGTCAGGATCTGTACCAGGCAAGCAGTGTCCACCGCGTTCTGCAGGAATTGCTCGATCTGCCGCAGCCACGTTACCGCCATCATCGGCTCATTCTCGGCCCGGACGGGCGCAAGCTCTCGAAATCGAACGACGATACGAGCCTCAGGTCGTTGCGCGAAAGCGGGCTTACGCTCACGCAGCTGCGGCGACGCGTCGGCCTTTAGTCAGGGCGATCAGAACGCGCCGTCGAACCAGTACGCCAGAAAGGACGTCCAGAGGCTGATGGTTCCGATGGCGACCAGGGTGGTCAGCGTGATTGCGTTTGCCGACATGGCATGTCCGGTACCGTAACGATTGGCGAAAATGAATGCGTTGACACCTGTCGGACAGCCGGCGGTCAGGGTTGCTGCAGCCGTCCAGAGCGGGGGCAGCTGAAACAGGAAGGCGGCCGCCAGAAACACCACAGCGGGCATGATGAAGACCTTGATCGCGCCAAGCAGAAATCCGGGCAGGATGTTCCCTCGCAGGCCATACTGCACGAGGCTCATGCCGAGCGAGAGAAGGGCCAACGGAAGAGCAGTTGCCGCGATGCGGCGCAGGACGTCGTCGCCGATTTCCGGTATTTCCAGGCCGGTCTGACGCCAAATGAGCGCGAAAACCACGGTGATGATCAGCGGATTGACGCAAACTTTCCGTCCTGCCTCGAGGGCGAGCTTGCCGACCGGCGGCATTTTTGTGCCGCTGTCGATCGCGGCCGTTCGCTCCATGGCGATGGCCGTCACAACGGTCATGGTGGCAAGGTGAACGGAAATGATCAGCAGCAGGGGCACGAGCCCGCCATTGCCGTAGACAGCAGCAATTAGCGGCATGCCGACAAGAACAACATTGGAGTAGGAAGCCGATATGGCCCCGATCGCGCCTGCACGGGCCTCACGGCCAAATATTTTTCGAATGACCAGCGTCCCGAGCATCCATGCAACCGCGACACCCAGGAAGTAGCTGCCCCAGAGTGCGAGCGGAAATCCTCCGGACAGATCCGCATTGATAAGCGAGCGAAAGATCAGCACAGGAACAGCGACGATGAAAACAAAGTCGCCGAGCGCTTCGCCGATGGATTGCTTCAGGATTCGAAAACGGGCCAGGCAATAGCCGATCCCGATCAGGATGAAGACTGGGGCGACGATGAGGAAGGTCTGTGCGAGCATCCGGTTTCAGCGAGGCTTTGAGGGCAGGGAGGCGCAAGTTGAATTTTGCAGTTGGGAATTGCTTTTAGGGGATTGGATCGCGCGCCGCCAGCCTTCAAAATGAAGCTGACGAAAGACGCCGGGCTTTGCGGTTCCAACTGAACGCTGTAGCCGCGGTGATGCGATTGTGCCTGCGGGATGAAGGAACCGGGCTTGATGCCGGACCGTGACGACGAAGCTGTCAAGCTGGCCTTGCTGGCACATGACCTCAGAACGCCGCTTGCCGCGATGCGCTTGACAGCAGAATTGATCGGCGGCAAACCGCTGGACGCGGACCAGTTCGAAAAGCTCTCGATCCTGCTTCGGTCCATCGATGCATTGACGGAAATGACTGGCGAGCTTGTCGAGGCGGTCAGATCCGAACAGGTTCCGGTGCCTTCACGGCAGGGCGTCGCTGACATTGTCCACGACTGTGCGGAGCTGTTCCGGATTGCGGCGGACGAAAAAGGTTTGATCTTCAGGCTCCACATCGAACCGGCGGTGCACGGTCTGGTGACGACCCATGCCACAGAATTGCGAAGGATCGTGACAACGCTGCTGGACAACGCGGTGAAATATACGGACCAGGGTTCGGTCGTTGTCGACGTGTCGGAAGGCAACCCATTTGATGCAGAGCGGACTGGCGAAGACGCCGATTTTGTCTGCGTTTCGATAACAGACACGGGGCCCGGGATCGATTCTGAAGAAGAGACTAGGCTGTTCCGTCCGTTTTCACGCGGCAAACGCGGTCTCGAAACCACCGAGGGCTCCGGACTGGGTCTCTGGGGGGCGGCCACACAAGCCCGCCAGCTTGAAGGGCAGCTGTGTCTTGTGCGGCCAGAGGCGGGAGGAAGCAGGTTTGAGCTCCGCATTCCTGCGCAAAAGGGCGCGGCCACACCGCGCCAGACCGGTATCGAGAGCATTCCCCGGGCAGAAAATGCGGCTTCGGCGACCCATGTCCTCATCGTGGATGACAACGAAACCAATTGCCGTCTTATGTCCGCGCTTATGGAATCGTTCGGTTACTCCTTTGATGTGGTGCACTCTGGAGAAGACGCACTGAACGCTCTTCCAGGGAAAGGCTATGACGCGGTTCTTCTTGATCTCAACATGCCAGGAAAAAGCGGCGTGGACACCGCGCAGGAAATCAAGGCGGATGCGGCGTATTCGGATCTGCCGCTCATTGCCGTAACCGCTGCGCTGGAAGCGGTTGGCGAAGGGCGGTTGCGTGCGGTCGGCTTCCAGGACGTCATTGCAAAACCGCTGTCGCCAGCAGAGCTTTTCGCAGCGCTGGAGCGCGCGCGCATGCCGCCTGACGGGTCCAAGGTGGTCTCGTAAATCTGCCGGAAGTCCAGGGTTCGGGATATCACCGTCTTATCCGCGCGCGGCTGTTTCCAACGCCTGTTCCAGCCGGTCATCTCCCCAGTAAAGTTCGCCATTTTCAAGCACGAAGCTGGGTGCACCGAAAATGCCGCGCTCTTCGGCTTCCGAAACGGCCGCACGCAGGCCGATCTTGGTTTCGGAATTGCCTGCATCCCGGAGCGCCTGGGTGACGGGCGCTCCTGCTTCCAGGAGGAGGCTGGCCATCAGGGCTTCATCGGAAACATCCAGACCCTGGCCGAACTCGGCGACATAGACCGCCCGCGAAAACGCGCCGATCCAGGGTTTCTGGCGGCCACAATGGGCGATCCGTGCGGCAAGCAGGCTGTGCTGGGGAAAGGGTGCTGGCATGGTGAAGGGCAGGCCGTATCTCTCGCATTGCCGTTCCATGTCCCGCCACATGTAACGGCCCTTTGCGGGATGAAGGTTGAACGGTGACGTGTTCCATCCCTGTTTCTTGAAAATCGGACCGAGCAGGAACGGCCGCCAGGCAATGCGTATGTTGCAGTCGCTTGCCAATGTCTCGATTCGCATGGCCGACAGGTAACTGTATGTCGATGCGAATTCGTACCAGAATTCGACCACGGGACTGTCTGCCGCCGGTTCGGAAACTATATCGGACTTTGCATGCGTCCCGGTCTGGCGGCTTGTGGACACCTTGTGCTACTCCGCTTGAATTGCTCCGCGTTGCCTCGGCTAGGATGGCATCGGTGGATGCGTTAGGTCATGCCCTTGTGGAACAGGCTGCAATGGCGCGACCTTGATCACGAAATTCCAAACTGGTTCGAAAAGCCGTCATGACGCAAACCCTATCACACCAGAATAGTCCCAAGTCCGGTCTTCGCAAGTTAGCCGGTTGGGGCATTGCCCATCCGATGGTGTGCGTTTTGATCTACATCGTCGTGGTCTCCGCGTTTTTTCTTGGCTTCCCGCGCGTCGACTTTTTTGTCAGCGGCCTGTTCTATTCGGAAACAGCAGGTTTCTGGGCGCAAAATGAACCCTTTTTGAGAGATGTGCGGCACCTGGGTCCGTTTTTGGTCCGTGTTATCGCAATCAGTTGCGTTGGCGTGCTGGTTCTGAAGCTGCTCGCGCCCGGGCGGCCACCACTTCTGCCGCTTCGACAACCGCTGTTTCTGCTGACCACGCTCATTCTGGGTCCCGGTGTTCTTGTCAACACCATTCTGAAAGACAACTGGGGTCGTCCGCGTCCGCGATATGTCGAGGAATTCGGTGGCGACCTGCCGCACCAGCCGGTCTGGGTCATCTCCGATCACTGTGATCGCAACTGCTCGTTCGTTTCCGGCGAGGCATCCGCCGCGATCTGGCTCACGTCCGTTGCATTTCTCGTGCCGGCGAGCTGGCGCAAGGCGACGCTGTGTTTCGTGCTGCCGCTTTGCGTCATCCTGTCGGCCAACAGGGTTGCATTCGGAGGGCACTTCTTTTCCGATACGCTTGTTTCGTGGGGGGTGACGCTGTTGCTCATTCTCGCCGTCTACCATCTGCTCTATCGCAGGGTTCCACCGCTGGTCACGGACCGGAAACTGGATGAATGGTTCACGGTAAAGGGGCGGCGTCTGCATCGTTTCCTCCGCCGCGCCGCGGTGCGCGTCAAACGTTTTTTTCAGGGAACCTTGCGCAGGTTTTCAGAGCATTGATACTGTCTGGCCGATTGCGGCCGATCAGGTCAGGTGTTCCGAATCGCCCTGGACCTGTTTCTTCCTTGGCCGCGTGCGTTTCAGAATTCTGGCAAAATGCAGCGGCGAGCGATTCTCGACCCAGGTGATCGCAGTGTTCAACGGAGGCGTTGCCCGTCGACGCTTGCGCAGGAGCCGCGCGGCGCTTCTGCTCGTCCCGACAATCACGATCAAACCGAGCGCAAGCAAAGGCACTCCGGTCGGTATGGGCAACCATACCGTTGCTATGCCAAGCAACAAGAGCAGGGCGGCCAGAGACCACCAGAGGAATTTCATTGCAATCCAGCTTCAGGGTCGGGAACGCTACCCATAGCGCAGGCTTTAAGAAGGATTTATGAAATCAAAGCTTCAAATCCACTCGAAGACGCCTCTTATCCGTCTTGGCGCAAGGTTGTGAGCAGGTTCTCGCAGCCGGAGCTGATCAGGCGAAAAACATCTTCGAAGCCTTCCGGACCGCCGAAATACGGATCAGGTACATCCCTCGGCGGAGCATTGAACAACAGCCGTATCTCGGCGCGTGGCCTGTTTGCCATGGCATTCAGCGAGGCGAGATTGTCACCGTCCATCGCCACGATGACGTCGAACCGGTCGAAGTCTTCTGAGGTCACGGTGCGGGCCTGCTGATGCGAGATGTCGAGCCCATGTCTTGCGGCAATGTCCACGGATCGCGGATCCGGTGGATTGCCGATATGCCAGGCACCCGTACCCGCGGAATCGATAAAGAAGTCACCGCTCAGTCCCGCATCATCGACGAGCCCGGAAAATATCCCTTCGGCGAGCGGTGAACGGCAAATATTGCCAAGACAGACAAACAGGACTTTGTGGGTCAATGCACTCTCCGATATTCTCCGTGCCGACATCGTGCTTACGGGTGTCGCCAATTGCAACAAGGAACCGAAGGGTTGATCGGATGGTAGAGCGATTGAAACCGGAAGACCGGGCTGCCGGGCTCAGCATGTTGCCTGACTGGACTCTGTGCGATGGCCGCGAGGCGATTTTCAGGTCCTTCAAGTTCAAGGACTTTTGCGAGGCGTTCGGCTTCATGGCGCATGTGGCGCTTCTTGCTGAAAAGATGAACCATCACCCCGAATGGTCGAACGTCTACAGGACAGTCGACATCACACTCGCGACGCATGATGTCGGGGGACTGAGTGAGCTTGACCTGCAACTGGCGCGCCAGATCGATGAAGTGGCATCCCGAACCTGATAGGACGGGAAACTACGCGCCCTTGGCAAGCAGGAACCGGTGCCCGAAATCGGTGCGTTCGCTCGCAACGAGCGTGTGGCCGTGCTCCTGACAAAAATGGGGAATGTCGATTTCGGCCATCGGGTCGGTGGTCAGGACCACCAACTGGTCCCCGGCCGGCAACTTTGACATTGCCTTGCGCGCCTTGAGGACGGGGAGTGGGCATTTGAGCCCCTTCAGATCAAGCAGGGTTTCGGACACAATGAACCTTTGTTTGATGTCGCACGGTTTCTTGCACAATGTCTTTTCAGAGAGAGTATCTAGTTCAAAAGGCAGGCGGGTTCCATTCTTTCAAGGGCTATTAATGTTCCCGGTGTAAGAAAGATCCATGCATTTGCTGTCGAAAGCCGGGCGATCAGAGACAAGCCGCATCGAACATCGGTGCAGGCAATCGGAGGTGATATGACCTCAAGATTTTGGCGGATGGTCGTTGCCAGCATCTGGTTTCTGTCGGGGTCCGTTGCCGGTGTCTCGGCAGACACAACATCAATCCGCATCGTCACGCAGAGTTTTGCGCCTCTGCAGTGGGACAATGACGGCGAACCGGATGGCTATGTGGCGCAATACATCTCCGCAGTCATCGACCGGGTCGAGGAGAAGGTCCCCATCAACGCCGCGCCGGTCGAGTTCATGCCCTGGAAACGGGCGATGCTGACGGCCAGGAGCGTTCCGAATGTCCTCTTGTTCTCGCTTTCGCGCACGCAGGAAAGGGAAGAGGAATTTCTCTGGCTTGGCGAAGTTTCACCCTATGGACAGTATTTCTATCAACTCAGGTCGAATCCGGAGATTGGCGTCACGACCGTTGCCCAGTTGAAGGGGACCGGTTTGAGGATCGGTGTCCAGGATGGCGGTAACTTGCATGCCTACCTGCGCAAGATTGGTCTTGAAACCTCCGGTCAACTCATGCCGATTACCGACTACCGGCAGGGGATTGAAATGCTCTACCTTGGACGGATCGACCTGTTGCCGCTCACAGGGTTCCTCGCTGAGGCATCGGCGTGCCGGCAGGGCTACGATGGTGCGCAATTGCGGCCCGTCGTTTACATTGAAGACTTGGCGAAACCCCTTTGGGCTGTCTTCAGCCGTGGGACCGATCCGGCGGTTGTCGCGGCGTTCCGGAGTGAAATGGCTGTGCTGAAGGAAAGCGGGTATCTGGACAACCAGATGCGCATTCACCGGGACAACTGGCAGAGCCGCGCGTGTGGTGAATAGACCCTGACCTTTGCCGCATTCTGTGCGAATGTTATTGCGTTGCTTCCTGGTGCGGAACGCCTTCTCGAAGATCCGTCCATCCCTTTTGATTGCTAACGAATGAAAGTGCGCAGATGTTCGAAACGCCTGTTTCTCCATTGGATGTTCTCGATTTCTGGTGGCAGGCCGGCGCGCCGAAATGGTTTGCCGGCGGCGAAAAATTCGACGGAAGCTGCCGCGACGGGTTTCGCGAAACCGTTGAAGCTGCGCGGACTGGGGAGCTGGATCACTGGGCAGAGACTGCTGATGGTGCGCTTGCGCTGCTTATCCTGCTTGATCAGATGACGCGGAACATCTACCGCGGAACGCCGGAGGCGTTTTCTGCTGACGCGCAGGCCGTGTCGATTGCCGAGGCAGCCCTGGAAAAGGGCTTTGACAAGGCGTTTCCAAAGGACGTGCGGGTGTTTTTCTACCTGCCGTTTGAACATTCGGAAGACATGTCGCATCAGGAAAGAAGCGTCGATCTGTGCCGGCGACTGGGGAACACGGACTTCTATCACTACGCCCTGATCCACATGGACGTGATCAGACGGTTCGGGCGATTTCCGCATCGCAACAAAATCCTCAAGCGCAGCTCCACACCTGAAGAAATCGCCTATCTGGAAGACGGCGGCTTTTCCGCCTGAGACCTGCTTCCCGCCTTTTCCAAAAGGGCTCCAGTACCTGACAGACTGAGCCAGCCTTCGGGCCGGGCGCTACGGGCTGCCTCATTTCGATGCTTTTGCTCACAGTTCAGCCTGCCTAATTTTTCACACCTTGTGCAAATTTCGTCCAATTTTTAATCAGAAAAAATGCCTCGAAATTCATCACGCTCAGACTTCTTAAAGCGTGCATTCGAGGTTGTGTAGCGCAAATAACTGAAAATATTTGTGTTTTCAATTTCTCTTACCAGTTGGCACGGTCCTTGATTAACAGACGCCGACGTTGGCCCGGCTAATGCGTCACGGTGCATTCGAGATCTGAGAAGTCTTCCAGAGGGGCTCCAAACAGACACGGCACCGGGGCTGACGACCGAGCTCCTTCGACGGGAAGGGGCACAAAAAGGGGAATGGTACGAGCAATGAAAATAGTGATGGCCATCATTAAGCCGTTCAAGCTCGACGAAGTGCGCGATGCCCTGACGGGGATCGGCATACAGGGTCTGACGGTGACCGAAGTGAAAGGCTATGGCCGCCAAAAGGGGCATACCGAAATCTACCGCGGCACAGAGTACGCGGTGAGCTTCCTGCCGAAGCTGAAAATCGAAGTCGCCGTCGATACCGCTGATGTTGAGAAGGTAATTGACGTGATCTCCGGTGCCGCCAAGACCGGCCAGATCGGAGACGGCAAAATATTCGTTCACTCGATCGATCAGGCTGTGCGCATCCGCACTGGCGAAACAGACGCCGAAGCTCTGTGATTTAGGTAAGGAAACGTATCATGAAAAAACTTGTCGCTAAGAGTGCGGCGGCGCTTGCCGTGTTGAGCCTTTCGGCTCTGCCGGTATTCGCTCAGGATGCGGCTGAAACTCCGGCTGTTTCTCCGGAAGTCGCTTACATCTTCAACACACTTCTGTTCCTCATTGGCGGTTTCCTCGTCATGTGGATGGCCGCCGGCTTTGCAATGCTGGAAGCTGGCCTCGTGCGTTCCAAGAACGTATCGATGCAGTGCCTGAAGAACATTTCGCTTTATTCCATCGCGGGTGTGATGTTCTGGATCACCGGCTACAACCTGATGTACACCGGCGTTGACGGTGGTTTCATCGGGTCTTTCGGTCCATACTCGTTCGACCCGGTCGGCGGTGACGCCCTCGATACCGGCTATTCCACGGCGTCCGACTGGTTCTTCCAGATGGTCTTCGTTGCCGCAACGGCCTCCATCGTTTCCGGTACCGTTGCCGAGCGCGTCAAACTCTGGCCGTTCCTGATTTTCACCGCCATCCTGACCGGTATCATCTACCCGATTTCCGGTTCGTGGCAGTGGGGCGCCGGCTGGCTGTCCGAAATGGGCTTCTCCGATTTTGCCGGTTCCACGATCGTTCACTCCGTGGGCGGCTGGGCTGCTCTGGCTGGTGCAATTATCCTTGGTGCGCGTAAAGGCAAGTATGGTGCAGACGGTACCGTTCACCCGCTTCCCGGTTCGTCTATGCCGCTGGCAACGCTCGGCACATTCATCCTGTGGCTCGGCTGGTTCGGCTTCAACGGCGCATCGCAGCTTGCCATGGGTTCCATCGGCGACGTCACGGATATTTCGCGCATTTTCGCCAACACCAACATGGCTGCTGCCTCCGGTGTGATTGTCGCGGTGATCCTGACCCAGGTTCTTTACAAGAAAGTCGACGTGACCATGGCACTGAACGGTGCTCTGGCTGGCCTCGTCTCCATTACGGCTGAACCGCTTGCACCGAACATGTGGGCAACGCTGTTCATCGGTGGTGTCGGTGGTGCGATCGTCGTCTTCGCTGTTCCGCTGCTCGACAAGCTGAAAATCGACGACGTTGTCGGCGCTATCCCGGTTCACCTGCTCGCAGGTATCTGGGGAACCCTCATCGTTCCGCTTTCGAACGGCGATGCGTCCTACGGCACCCAGATCATCGGTATCGTGTCCTACGGCGTGTTCGCATTCGTTGCCAGCGGCATCGTCTGGTTCATCCTGAAGAGCACCATGGGTATCCGCGTCTCCGACGAAGAAGAGGCTCTCGGTCTCGACAAGGTCGAAATCGGCGTGGAAGCCTATCCGGAATTCGGAACCGGTTCTCAGCGTCTCTGAAGTCTCAGAGACGACGAAAAGAAATCTCCCAGGCGGTCTATTGGCTCGGACCGCAAACTGGAAACCCGGGGGCAACCCCGGGTTTTTTTTGTCTTTTGGAACGGGGCGCAGACTAGCCGGACCGGGTCAGCCGGTCGGCCACGTCCTGAACGGTTTCCGAGGCACGCCTGGCAAGCTCGATGTTGCGGGCGGATCCCTTGATGGCATTTTCGGTGTCCTTGCGGATCTGGTGAAGGTTGGTCGAGACCTTGTCGAGCGCGGCGGTTCTGTCCGTCATCTGCCGGGATGTCGCCTCGTTGCGGCTGGTCAGGGCATTCAATGTGGTTTCCACCGATGCAATCTGCTCCAGACTGTTGGCGCTCTGCGCATCGGAAAGCTGAAGCTTTTCCCTGGCGGTTTCGACCAGCTGGCGGGTTTCAGCAAGCGATTGCGTCATTTCCGAAAGGATGGTCGCGATGGATTCAACGGCCTTCTCCGTTGATCCGGCCAGAGCCTTCACCTCGCCTGCAACGACCGAAAATCCCTTGCCGGCATCGCCCGCCCGGGCCGCTTCGATCGTTGCGTTGAGCGCCAGCAGGTTGGTTTGCGACGAGATCGACGAGATTTCCTGCGCCAGGTTTTCGATGTCGTTGAATTTGCTGTTGAGATCCGACGTGGCCGTGCTCAGGTGCCCGACAAGTTCCGCAGCGCCGAGGCAGGTCTGGGAGATCGAGTTGATGCCTTCCCGAGCCTGCGAGATCTTGCCGCCCGCGTTCGCCAGGTCCTGCGTACAGTCCCGTGCCTCCAGACCCACCGCGTGAAGATCCTCCTGGATCTGCTCGGATGTCGATATCAGATCAGCCAGAAAGTCCGCGCGTTCCTTGCTGGCACTATTCACTGCCTGCGCATTCTGTCCAATTTCCGAAACGACGGCCCAGGCATCCTTGAGCTGCTGGATTTCGACTTCGACGGGGAGCCTGGAGACTGCACCGGTGTCGGACGGCTCCAGCCGTTCAAGTGTTGACGGTCTTTCCGCGCGCGCTTCAGTGGCTTGACGTTCCGGGCTGCGTTGGTCCTTGTTTTTCAAGGTGAGATAGGCGCTCACAAGCGAAACGATGAAGGGCACGGCCGTTGACAGAAGTGCCTGCCAGATGATCAGCTCCGCCTGCCCGAAGACAGCATCGACCTGATTGATGACTGTCAGGATCGACCCGACGATCAGAGCCGTGATCACTGCACGCTTGAACATGGTTTGTCCCTTTGATTGAAGAAGCCCGGCGCAATGTTACTGCAGTTTCCCGGAAGTGCCCCACCGAGGTTTCGGTACCTTGAAGATGGTGACCGGCAACGGCTAATTTCACGCCACGGCGCCGCCGGGCTGGAGCAGGCCGGACAGATCGTCATGGCTGTCGACAATCCTGTGCGCCCCGGCCTGAAGAAGCTGGTCCACGTGGCCGTCGTGACTGTGCCCGCCGCCGACAAATCCCCAGACCGTCATCCCGGCGGCGAGACCTGCCTTCACGCCGTTGGCACTGTCTTCGATCACCAGGCATGATTGCGGATCAGCACCGAGCTTCTGCGCGGCGAACAGGAACAGGTCGGGAGCCGGTTTGCCGTTTGGCACCTGCTCGCCGGAATAGATGTGGGGTTCAAAATAGGCATAGAGGCCTGTGTGCTTCAGCTTGTGGATCAGCCGCGCCAGGCGTGAGGAAGACGCGACGGCACGCGGGCCGTCATGGGTTTGCAGAAGCTGCTTGATGCCGGCAATTTCCGACAGTTCCCGGTTGATGCGTTCCATGGTGGCCGCGTCCAGATCGTCACCGAAATTCGGCGGCAGCGGCCCTTTTCCGAGCGCCCGGTGGTCCTGGTCCAGTGTGGCCCAGAAATCCGTGCCGCCAAGGCCCTGAAACCGGTCCATGTACTCGTCCAGTTCGTAATGCAGGCCGATCCGGGCAAGATGTTCCCGTTCCACGTCGACGTAAATCAGTTCCGAATCAACCAAGACGCCGTCGCAATCAAACAGGATCGCTTCAAATGCCATGCGAATATTGTCCTTTTCTAACCGGCGGTCCCGTACCCTAGTGTGAGCCGTCAAACAGTCCCTTAACGACTTGCCGTTGAAACAAAATGACAAGGAGGCAAGGAGGCACGATCGCGAGCATGGCAAGCATCAGGCCGGGGAGGCTGGCGCGACCGAAAAACTGCATGCCCCTCACGAGCGTGTAGGTGGCTTCTTCCGACGTCACCATGACCGGCCAAAGATACTGGTTCCAGCCGTTCACGAACAAAACAAGAAAGAGTGCCGCTGCGGTCGGCGCCGAAAGGGGAAGCAGGATATCCTTGAAAAACTTCCAGCTTCCGGCGCCGTCAAGCCGCGCCGACTCCAGCAAAGCGTCCGGAACGGTCAGAAGGAACTGCCGGAAAAACAAGGTTCCCAGCCCGGAGGCAACCAGCGGGAAGATCAGCCCTGCCTCCGTGTTGACCAACCCCAGTTGGGCGACCACATCGTATGTCGGAAGGAACCGGGATTCGAGCGGCAGCATCAGGGTGAGAAGCAGGACAGAGAAGATGGCGGTGGCACCCTTCACCCTGAAGTAGACCAGTGTATAGGCCGCAAGCAGGGAGACCGCCACCTTGAGCGATGCAAACCCCGCGCCCAGCACGAATGAGTTCCACAACATGCCGGCAACAGTGATATCTCCGGAAAAACCCGCGCTCGATGTCAGGAAGGCACCGTAGTTGGCAACAAAGGAACCACCGGGGTCCAGGCGTGGCAACATCGGGCTGCCGGGGGCATGGGTGGTTGCGGCGAAGAGCGTATAGACCGGCAGACACATGAGTACGGATCCTGAAATCAGGATCACGTGATCCGCGATGTTCCGGGCTCTGCGCCTGAATGCGTGTGTCAAAGGCGTTTCCAACTCCGTTCCGCCTGAGCGGCTTCCCCGTGCCTGGTCATACGACCACGATACCCGAATGCTTGGCCTTGTGTTCCGGTTCGACGTGAATGGTTATGCGGGCACCCGGAACGTCTTCCTTGATGGCGGTTTCGATCCGGTCGCAGATGTCATGGGCGGTATCGACGGACATGTCTCCGGGGACGACGAGGTGGAAGTCGATGAAGGTGGACCTGCCGGCAATGCGCGTGCGCAGGTCATGGGCTTCCAGGGCGCCCTCTCCATGCTGGGAAATCTGCTCCCGGATCTTTGCGAGGACGTCTGCGGATGCGGCTTCGTCCATAAGCCCGCCAATCGACTCCTTGACCAGCTCCCACCCGGACCAAAGAACCAGAAGGCCGACAATCACCGCTAGCGCGGGATCGAGCAGCTGCCAACCGGTGAGGAGCACCAGGCCAACGCCCAGAAGCACGCCGATGGAGGTCACCACGTCCGTCAGAAGGTGTTTGCCGTCCGCGATGAGTGCGGGTGACCTGGAACTCCTGCCGTAGGTCATCAGAAACCGGGCCCAGACCCCGTTGATGATCGCCGACGCCAGATTCATACCAAGTCCAAGCGGCGAATAATTCGGGTGATCACCGGCGGTGAAACCGATCCATGCGGCCCGGAAAATTGAAATCGCGGCCAGCACGATCATCACGCCGACGAGGACAGCGGCAAAATACTCTGCCTTGTCATGTCCGTAGGGGTGATTCTTGTCTGCCGGTTTGGAGGCCAGCCATACGGCCGCGAGCGCGGCGATGGACGAAACGATATTGACAGAGGTCTCGAGCGCGTCGGAATAAAGCGCGACCGACGCCGTCAGAAGGTAGGCGCCGATCTTGAGAGCCAGAACCAGGATGCCGACGAATATGCTTGCAAAAGCAACCCGAAGCCTCAAAGCCTGATCCATGAACTTCCCCTAGCGAGAGCCGCCTCGCGGCAAGGGGTAGCAGCTTTTACGCAGGATACAAGATAGTCGCTGCGTTAATCCTGTACTTTCAGGGGTGGGTTTCCGGACAGGGTCGCGGTGACGGTGCCTCAGGCACCGTCACGCAGATTCATGACGGCCGCGCCAATGATTTTGCCCGGTCCGTCCCGGTCCTCAATCTGGACGATGATGGCACAGCGGGCATCATCCTTCAGCATCAGTTTGGATTTCGGCATGCGGAATGTCTCCGCCCCGCCTTCCCAAACGCCGATCGGCTGGAGATTGCGTACGATGTTGACGTATCGGATCGTCCTGCCGGCATTCTCGCCCCGGCCGATATCGATCGTGGCCTCGTCCTCGATCCTGAGAAAATAGACCGTTGCCATCTTGGCGCCGGCGGGAAGTTGCCCGTCCAGATCCGCCTGCACGACCATGTCGGAAATCTTCAGCTCGACCTGTGCGGTGAACGGGTCCGCTCGGTCCAGTGCCGCACGGACGTCGCGCTCGCGGCTGCCGACCACATGCTCTTCACCGTTGATGACCATCTGAGGCGTGTAGACAGAGCGGTCTCCGCGCCGTGTCGCGTAGGCGCGCTGACGCTGGGAGTGCACCGGGCTTGCAAGGGTGTCCTTCCAGCCGAGATAGTCCCAGTAGTCGACCGGCATCAGAACCGTCAGAACATCGCTGTCCTCTTCCACAAGGCGCTCAGCCAGCTTGTCTGCCGGAGGGCAGGACGAGCAGCCCTGGCTCGTGAACAGTTCCACCACCTTTTTCGGCTGGGCGCTGACAACTTCCATCGACATGAACAATCCGGCTATTCCTGCCAGAACAACAGCACCCGTACGGAAAGCCCGTTGCGCTTTCCGAAATGTTAGACCCACCATTTGGCTCGTTTCCTTTTTCGGTTGCCGGTAAAATATGCAACTTGGCTTTCAATCGCGAGTCACGAGCCGGTGACATCGGGGAGATCGGGGAAAATTCGCAGAAATGTGAAATTGATCGAACTGGGCGTTACCGGTTCGCGGCAATGATCTTGCTGAGTTCCGGCAGGAAGACTTCCTGGTAGGACGCGGGGCTCAGCGGGCCGATGAACTTGTATCGGATCGTGCCTGACTTATCGATAACGAACGTCTCGGGCACGCCGTAAACACCCCACTCGATCGCGGTTCTTCCGGCGTCATCGGCGCCAATGCGATCATAGGGATTGCCGAGGCTTCCAAGAAACCGCCGGGCGTTTTCCGGTTTGTCCTTGTAGTTGATGCCCAGGAGCTGGATACCCTCGACCCTGGCAAGGTCTTCCAGAAGCGGATGTTCGTCACGGCAGGGACCGCACCAGGAGGCAAAGACGTTGACGACCGATACCTTGCCCAGAAGGTCCTCGCGGGAAAAACCGGGCACGGGAGTTCCGTCCCGGTTGATGCCATCGACCGCGGAAAGAGAAAACTCCGGAGCGGGTTTGTCGATCAGCGCCGACGGGATCTTCTGTGGGTCGTTGCCCAGAAGAAGCTGGAACATGAACAACCCTGCCAGTGCCATGAACACGATAAGCGGCAACAGGACGAGGACAGGGAAACCACGCTTTCCGGGCGCGTCTTCCGTCTTTGCATCCGGCTCGAAGCCGGTTTTCGGTGCATGCGTTTCCGTCATTGTTTCGGTGTGTCCGGCCGGTTGCGCACAATACCCTGATCCGCGAGCTCCTGAAGGGCACGGTCCTGGACGAGTTTGTCTATCCGAACCCAGGCAATAAGCGCGAGTACGGTCAGGAAGCAAAGGGCATAAGAAGCGATGATGAAACCTGAATGGGGTCCGAGATCCATGGGCTTACTCCGCGGGCTGTGCTGTCGCGGCAGCGGTTCCAGGATGTGAAACGCTTGCCGCCCGCATGCGAAGCGCGCGCACGCGGCGGCGCATGATTTCGTTGCGCATGGCCATCAGATGCAGGACGAAGAACAGCAGCGTGAAGGCAAACGCCATGACCAGAAGCGGCCACAGCTGATCTGGATGGATGGTCGGTCCGTCCAGACGAACGACGCTGGCAGGCTGATGAAGGGTGTTCCACCAGTCGACGGAAAACTTGATGATCGGCAGGTTGAGCGCACCGACGAGTGTCAGAACCGCCGCAGCCTTGCCCGCTTTGATCGGGTCATCCATCGTCCGCCAGAGCGTCATCAGGCCCAGATACATGATCAGCAGCACCAGAACGGAGGTGAGGCGCGCGTCCCAGACCCAGTAGGTTCCCCACATGGGCTTGCCCCACAAAGACCCGGTCAACAGTGCCATGAAGGTGAACGCGGCCCCGATCGGAGCTGCGCTTTTTGCGGAGACGTCTGCCAGCGGATGTTTCCAGACCAGCGTGCCGATCGACGACAGGGACATGACCGTGTAGCACATCATGCACAGCCAGGCCGCCGGGACGTGGATATACATGATCCGGATGGTCTGGCCCTGCTGATAGTCTTCGGGTGCCTGGAAACTCATGTAGAGCCCGACCGCAAAGGTGATCACGCACAGACCGACGAGCCAGGGCAGAACGATCTGAACCAGCCTCAAAAACCGCGTCGGATTTGCATAATCCCAAAATGCCATAGCGTCTTACTTACTGCACTCTCCCGGTTCCTTCAATGCACTGCCATGTCGCAGGCCGCATTGCGCTTGATCAAGAGGGGGGTGAATTTCGTGACCCGCCGGTCAGTCCGATGAGAAGCGCAGCGCAGCGGCCGACGCAACGGGGCCGACGACCGCCGCTATCAAGGTCAGTGCACACAGGATGAGAAACGGGGTCAGAAACGGCACGGGATCGTGAATGGCCGCATCGGCGGCGCTCACACCGAAGATCAGAACCGGGATGGCCAGGGGGATGACAAGGACGGCAAGCAGCAACCCGCCCCTGCGCAGTGAAACGGTGAGTGAAGCACCAATCGCACCGATCAGCGTGAGGGCAGGGGTCCCGACGAGAAGCGTTGCAGTCACCGCGCCCATCGACACCGGATCGAGGTTCAAAAACACGGCAAGGAGCGGAGCGGCGACAACCAGCGGCAGACCGGTTGCTATCCAGTGCGCCAGGCACTTTACCAGAACGACGAGCTCAAGCGGTCGGCCCGACATCATCATCAGGTCGAGCGTGCCGTCTTCCCGGTCGGCCTGAAACAGCCGGTCGAGCCCGAGAAGCGTTGCCAGCAGGGCGCCGATCCAGAGGATTGCCGGACCGATGCGGGCCAGCAGATTGAGATCCGGACCAACACCGAATGGAATGACGGTAACCACCGCCAGAAAGAACAGGACACCCACAAGTGCGCTGCCGCCGATGCGAACCGAAAGGCGCAAGTCACGCTTGAACAAGGCCATCGCCCAACCGCTCATGACAGTGCATCCTCAGTCGGCAGGGATGCGGGATCGGCGGCTTTCAGGTGCAGTGTGCGGATCCTGTCGAGCGTCAGCTCGGTATGGGTTGCGGTGACGATGAGGCCGCCGTTTTCCAGATGCGTGTTCATCAGCCCGAGTAGTTGCTGTTCGGAGGCCTTGTCGAGCGCGGATGTCGGCTCGTCCATGAGCCAGACCGGGCGCGGTGTGATCAACAGGCGCGACAGGGACAGGCGCCGCTTTTGTCCGGCGGACAGGTAGGCCGCGGGAAGCTGTGCGGTGTGGCCAATCCCAAGTGTTTCCAATGCCTCTGCCGGCGCTAATCTGCCGTCGCTGTAACCGTCCGGTTCACACGGCGCGGTGAAACTCTGCCAGAAATGGAGGTTTTCCAGAACGGAGAGCGCCGGTTTGACAGCATCCTGATGGCCGAAGTAATGCGCCTGTTCCTGTGGCAGCAGATCAGGCAGCCCGCCGTCCAGTTGCATTGTGCCGGATGCAAGCGGGACCAGCCCGGCAAGCGTTCTGAGCAGAGACGACTTGCCGATGCCGTTGGCGCCGGTGACAACAAGGGCCTCTCCCTTTTCAACCGTAAAGGACAAATCCTGAAACACCCGGCGTCCACCGCGGTCGATCGTCAGGTTTTCGGCAACGAGCTTCAGAAGACTGCTCCGCATGAAAAGGCACGTTTGTCTTGTTAGTTCCGTGCACTGGTATCACGCAAGAAATTTCGGTGACTTGTCATGTGTCAATTGCGTGGGTATGGGAGCGGGTGCGAATGTCCGGATTCGTGCCCGCCCGCTCCAGAAGAAGCGCCGCGCACGCGCGCGACGCTTCCTGGTCCGATCAGTCGAAGACGGACGCGATCTGGTCGACGTTCACGCCTTCCTTGATCTCGCGCAGCCGGGCATAGATCAGCGCGATGAGAATACTGATGTAGCCCGCACCGAGCGTTGACATGCCGGCGAACAGAATGATGCCGATGACCAGGCCGATCGATCCGATGCTGGCGATCAGGCCGACCACAAACACGGCGAGAAAGCTGATGATCACGGACAGGATGATCCCGAGAATCAGCGCGCCCACAATCGGCCAGCGATACTCCTTGGTGAGAAAGCGGCTGCGGCCCATCGCACCGAAACCGGCGCGTTCGATCACGATGACCGGGGCGATCACGGCAAACACCGCATAGATCCAGAGACCGGGTACGATGAACAGGACCAGGCCGATCGAGACCAGGATGGATATGGCGATCGTGATCACCGCAAGGGGCACAATCACGCTGATGGCGGGGCCGATATACCGGCCGATCTGGATCGGGCGATTGAGCTTCGCATCATAGGCAAGCTGAACAAGCAACGCCGTCGTGATGGAATAGACCACCATGTTGATCAGCAATGAGAGAATGCTCGCGATCACGCTGCCGGGCCCAGAGAATTCCTGAACTTCCAGGCCGAGGGCAACGTTGAAACCCGTCAAGGCTCCCGAAATCAGGAATCCGATCAGCGTCGGCACGAAACCGATGATGATGACCTTGATGAAATGGCCGAACAGAATCGAGAAACTCTCGCCGACAATCGAGCCGACACCAAGAGGCGGCTTGGGTTGGCTGTAACCTGTGTCCGTCATGCAATTACTCCGTTTTCATCAAAAAGAATCACTAAACCAAAAATCGTCGAGACGTTATGCATGCGCCCAAAACGCGCATCGTTCGTCTCGGACGCCTGACAATAAAAGCAACGGAACCGGTCTACAAGCAGTGCTGTGGGCCGAGCCGGGGAGAACCGTCACTCAAACACAGATACGATCTGGTCGACGCTCACACCTTCCTTGATTTCGCGGAGGCGGGCGTAGATCAGGGCCACCAGAATGCTGAAGAGGCCCGCGCCGAAAGTCGACACCAGGGCTTCGAGGATCAGGTCCAGGACAACGCTTCCGAACAGCATGGACACGATGGCCGACGCGATACCGATCACCATGTTGATGCCGATCAGGATGAGGAGGAAAAGCAGGATCAGTCCGACGATCGGCCAGCGGTATTCCTTCGTCAGCCATACGCTGCGGCCAAGGCCGCCAAAACCGGCTTTTTCGATGACGATCGCGGGTGCCAGTGCTGAAAACAAGGCCAGGATCCACAAACCGGGGATAATAAGCAGCGCGAAGCCGATGATCATCAAGATACCCGATACGATGCTGAGTATGATGAGTGGCAGCAAGGTTGAGAATGCCGGGCCGAGATATCTGCCTATTTGCGGTCGTCTGTTCATTTTTGCGTCGTAAGCGAGTTGAACAAGCAAGGCAGTCGTGACGGCATAGACAACGAACTGGATAAGGACCACCAGAAATACGGCGATCGCAATGCCGGTTCCGTCGAAGTCGGGAACAGAAGTGCCTGCCAAAGTGCCGAACCCGAGATGAGGGCGCCTGACAGGATCAAACCGATCAGGGTCGGACCAAATGCCAGCAAATAGACCTTGAAGAAGTTGCCGAAGAAGATTGCGAAACTGTCTCCAAGCAGGGTCGTTATGCCAAGCGGCTGCCTCGCCTGAGCCGTCGAAACATCCACCATCACACCTTCCTCGCTTGCCAATTCATCCACGCGATGACGTCATTGGAGACCTGCGAATCCGTGAACTGTTTCCCGGATCGAGAGATGGAAATCCGTCCCCAATCTTCGCAGCGCTTCAGCAGGACCTCACGCATCCTCACCGTTCTTTGCATAGTGTTTGTTCTCGCGCCGGTCTCCAAAGAGCTGCCGCTGTTCCAGATGCTCCCGCTGCGCCTTGTAAAATGCCTGCAGGAATTTCAGCCGGTCTGCGGGCGGAACAGGGCTGGCATAGCCAATCTTCTTGCGTATCTTTTCAACGATCGCCGTGATCGTCTTGTCCCTCTCCGCCAGGATATTGCCGGACGGGCGGGTCTCTTGCGCCCGCAAGAGGCCCTCAAGCGTCTGCAATTCGAAGGCGCCGTAGTGGTCGAGCTGATGGGACAGGAACACGAAGCCCTTCTTGTCCTGGGTCATTGCACGCGGCTCCCGCGCAAGGTCTTTCAGGAGAACGGGCACGGGCAGGTGAATGACATGTGTGCCGGCCATCATGTCGCCCAGCCGACGGCGATAGCGGTCAAAGATCGGAACGAACAGGCACACTGCGATCCAGCCAAAGGCAAGAAGCGAGCCCAGGGGGGAGGACGCATCGAGCATCAGAACCAGCGTTCCGGGAAGGAAAACCTCGGCTTCCTTCATCATGTTGCGAAGGACCAGTGCATGCGTCGTCAGGGGCCCGCCATCACGGGAGACAACCTTGATCTTCATAATGCGTTTGCCGAGCGTCTGACCGTTCCAGGCCAGCTCCGCCAGAATGTAGTAGGGAACGCGAATGAGGAAGAACAGCAGCGCACCGATGGCGATGATCGTCTGCGGTCCCGTGATGTTCAGCATTGCCAGCAGGATCATGATGCAGATCAGCGCGGCGGTCGTGATGGCGATATCGGTGATTTGCGCGCCGAGCCGGACGCCGACGCCGGCGATCTGCATTGTCAGCGGCACCCCTTCGGGCGGCATGAGCTGATCGCGCGAGGGGCGGTCCGTTTTCCTTTTTCTGCGCAGCCTTGGGATCATTTTTGCTCCCGCCCCGCGAATAGGAACCAGATCAGCCAAAGGGCCCCGATGCCCCAGCCGATGATGAAGCGCATGTAAATGTCCTGGACCAGCTGTCTGCCGAAACCTTCCAGAAATGCCGCAACCAGCAGCATTAAGGCGGCAACGAGCGCCAGCTTCAGGGCGTCGCGTCCGGCCAGGCGCAAGGAAGTGATGCGCGAAACATCGCCTGGGAACATAAGCGCGGTACCGAGCTTCAGCCCTCCGGCGCAGGCAATGCAGATTGCAGAGAGTTCCGTAACCCCGTGGATCGACAGCCAGCCGGCAATATCCGGCCCGAGGCCCCGGTCGACATGCAGCGCATAAAACGCCCCGAGCATCAGGCCGTTGTAGAATGTGAGAACGACCGCGGGGGCACAGGCGAAGACGCCAAGACCGAACACAAAAATCGCGATGCGGGTGTTGTGCGAGAACAGATAGGTGGCAAAAGCGCCCAGTCCCGAACTGTCGGGGTTTTCGTCATAGATGACCGAGCGCAAGGCTTCGTAGGTGGCATCGGGACCGCGCCCGCCCGCCAGTTCGGCCGGCATGAAAACGTAGTACCAGTCAGCGCTTTCAAAATAGAGCTGGTATCCTGAGAGGGCGCCGAGGCCCATGCACAGGAACCCGAGCAGTATAAACGGCCACGAGCGGCGCATTGCCTGTGGCGCGCTGTGAGAGAAGAACCGCTGAAACAGGCCGCCCAGGCGCTCCTGCGGCGCATAAACGCAAAGATAGGCCCGCGCTGTCAAAGCCTCCAGATATCCGAGCAACGCCTTGTCCAGCGAGATCTCGCGGGCAATCGCAAGCGACGTGGTTGCCTGCCTGTAGAGCGACGCCAGATCCCGAGCCTCGGCGAAATCCATGTGCTGCAGGCCACGGCTTTCCGCCGCCATGACGAGCTGTTCGAGCCGTTGCCAGTCGGCTTCCCGTTCCTTGCGAAAACGCGCCGAGCGCATGAGATCCTGATCCTGCATCAAATCATCTCCCGCGCCTTGATTTCCAGATAGGTCGAAATCAGGCGGGCCGTGACGGCGTTCGGCTTGGCGTCGACAATCGTGACCCCCATGCGCGCAAGCCTTTCCAGGACAAGCCTGCGCTCGTTCATGGACTGGTTGGCAGCGACCAGCGTCGCCGCGCCATCAAGGTTGTCCGGTGCGGTTTCAACCATGGTTTCCATGTCGGGATCGCGAATGGCGACAAAAATCAGAAGGTGACGCTTGGCCAGGATGCCGATGTTCTCGATCAGAAGTTCCGCTGAGGTCGTATCGATGAAATCAGTGAAGACGATGATCAGGCTGCGTTTGGGCGTGCGTGCGTTCAGTTCGGTAAGCGCGAGCGTGTGGTTGGTTTCCCTGCTGACATAGGAGAGTTCCGCGGTCCAGTTGCGCAGCCTGGCAAAGGCACTGCGTCCGGGCGCCGGGGCGGCAAAGGTTCTCGGGCGAACGTCATAGGAATAATATCCGACGAGGTCGCCGCCGACGGCGGCCGCCCAGGCGGTTGCCAGACCTGCCGTGACCGCGTGGTCGATCTTCGGCAGGCCGGCGATTTCCTCACGCATGAGATAGCCGTTGTCGAGCGCGATGATCACGTGGTGGTTCCGTTCCGCGCGCAATTCCTTCGCGACCAGCGAGCGGCGTTTGGCCGAGCGTTTCCAGTCGATGGACTTGATGTCCATGCCGGGCACGAAGTCGCGCAACTGATGGAATTCGGAGCCTTCACCGAGGGCGCGGTTTTCCTTGACGCCGTAAAGCGTCGACATGACCGTTGTCGTGATCTCGCCGGATTGTACCTGCCGGATATTGGGGACGACGCGCAGTTCGGCGCCCAGATCGAGCCTCGGGACAAATTCCAGCAGTCCCAGTTTGGAGATCCAGAACAGCCAGAGATGCTCCAGCTGCCAGATGCCCCGCCGCACTGCCCGGACCTCTATGTCCGCGCGGCTGGCTGCCTCGGCCCCGGGTTGGAAATGGATTTCGGGCGCGCCGCTCAAGCCTTCCGGCCACTCCAGTTTGGCGCTGAGGCCCCGCGGTGCCCGTTCGAGGGCAAGATGGAGACGGATCGTCTCGCCAACGAAGATCTCCTGCGGAGCCTCGAAGGTAAGGTTCTTCGGGCGCTGCAGGGACGACGCCATGTCGAAAGCTACCACCAGCCCGAGCAGCAGCCAGGGCAGAATGGCAAGATCGCGCAGGGCCGTGCTCGCGACGATCATGATCAATGAGACCAGAAGCGTCACGCCGGCAAGAGCGAGCAGTCTTTTCGACGGACGTATCAGCGCGGTGCCTCGATCTGGTTTAGAATGTTGTCGAGGACCTGGTCGGCACTGCGTCCCTCGATTTCAGCCGCCGGGCCAAGAACGATCCTGTGGCGAAGGGAGGGCACGAAGAGGCGCTTGACGTCGTCGGGAATGGCAAAGTCGCGCCCGTTGAGCGCCGCCGTGGCCCGGGTGGCGCTGACCAGAGCGTCGGCGGCGCGGGTCGAGGCTCCGAATGCGATTTCAGCGTTCTGGCGAGTCGCTCGCACGAGACGGAGAATATAGGCGAGAATATCGTCTTTCAGGATGATGCCGTCGACCAGTTTTCGGGTCTCGGCCAGCGCTACGGCATCCAGCACTTTTGACAGGGTCGCCGTTTCAAGACCTGATTCCAGCGGCTGCGCCGCGTGCTGGCGCAGGATCGCCATTTCCGTAGTCTCTGGCGGAAAGTCGATCATGAGCTTGAACAGAAACCTGTCCAGCTGGGCTTCGGGCAAGGGATAGGTGCCCTGCTGCTCAATCGGGTTCTGGGTCGCGACAACGATGAATTCGCTGCCGAGGGAATGGTCGGTGCCGTCGATGGAGACCGTGCGTTCATTCATGGCCTGCAGCAGCGCCGCCTGGGTCTTGGGCGGGGCACGGTTGATTTCATCCGCAAGCAGCACCTGCGAAAAGACCGGCCCCTTGGTCAGGATGAATTCATTCGTCCTGAAATCAAAGATCGAGGTGCCGAGAACGTCGCCGGGCATGAGATCGGGGGTGAACTGGATGCGGCCGAAATCAAGATCGAGCGCAGCGGAAAAACTGCGTGCCAGCAGCGTTTTTGCCGTGCCCGGAGGCCCCTCGAGCAGGACATGGCCCCGCGCGAACAGGGCGACCAGCAGGAGGTCGATGATTTCGTCCTGGCCGAGGACGGCTTTTCCAATCTCGGCTCTCAGGGCGTCCGTGCGTTGGCGTAGGACCTCAAGCGTCATGGGTGATGTGCTCCAAAACCTGTTCGAACTCGTCAATAAGGTGAATTGCCTCGCCGGCGTGGGCATGTGTGGGCAGGCGTCTGATCTCCGCAAGAACCGACCTGAGCCGGGCGGCCTCGCCCGGATGCTGCCGGTCTGCAAAACTCAGGAATTCGTCTTCACTCGCATAGTGGCGGGCGTGGGAGGGACCGAACAGCGCGGCCGCAACGGCTGAGATCCGGGCTGCTGCGTATTCGTGAACAAGGGCCCCGTCCTGGCCGGAAAGACGCATCAGCCTGGCCCGGGCCTCGATGGCGAGCGCCTTGCCGGAGCCGGTCGCAGTCCGTTCGCGCATGATCGGGCCATAGCGGAGCGCGGCACGCCACAGGAATAGGGAGAACAGGAAACCGGCACCAAGCCACAAAATCAGAAACGGCGGACCGAAGAAACGGCTGAGATCCGCCCAGGTCCGCTCGCGTACCGGTTCCTGGTAGGGGTCGCGCAACCAGGATGTGCGGCTGTAGTCGATCACGATGTTGCCCTCATCGGTCTGCGATGACAGAAAGTCCGCCGCGATCTGTGCATTGTCGCCGAGACGAAGGCCATGGTTGTTGAAAAGATCCGGATCGGACAGGACAAGAACCCGGTCTCGGGCCCCATTCACATCAGATGGAGCATCGGCAGGCAGCGGACAACTGCCAAGGATCATCGCATCGGATGTGCCTATGATCGGATCGCAACCCTCTTTGTGGAACATCTGCGCGGCGTAGAGCCTTGCCCCCAAGGTGGAACCGTCCGTGGTGCGATAGCTGAATTCGGTAAAGGGCGTTCGTCCATAGACAAGCTCCGCCGTGCCGCCGCCCGTGACCTCCTCAAGCGTATCCGTGATCTTGCCCGGTTCAATCAGCAGCACCGGATGGGCTATTCCGGTCAGGCGCATACCGCTGCGCCACTTCGGCAGGACAATGAGCGTTGGCACCGTCTGCGCCTTGGTCAGGATCGCATCGGTCGCGAAGTCAAACTCGTCCGTCTGGAGCAGGTATTCTTCCTTGGACGCCGGTGGCGTGCGGGCAACGTCCAGCGCGGTGTCGTAGACGGGAAGGATCAGCAGGTCGACTGTCGTTTGATCGATCGGCCAGCCACCGGCGAAATTGTAGGACGTGATGTCATTCGATGTCAGCCAGACCTGAAGGCCGTCCAGACCCGATGGCGAACTGCGCAGTGTTTGCTGGCGCTGCGACATGACATACCAGAATGCCAGGAGAACAATGGTGCAGACCGCAGCGATGACCAAAAACTCGATGCGAGGACCGCCAGACCGGGGCGTTGTCGTCGTGTCGCTCATGCCGCACCGGCTCCAAGCAACTGCTGGCAGGATGAGACGTGTTCACGGAATTCGTCTTCGGAAACATCCCTGCCGCCGAACTGAACACGCTCGCTGTTGAGGACAAGGGAGCGAAGAAGGGTTTGCTGGGCGTCCGCAAGCGGGATGTTCCGCAGCGTGTCACGCGCCGTCCAGCTGCGCTGCATGAGCACGCCGTTGGTCGTCGCAAGCGTCGCCAGAACCTTCTGCGTCAGCAGGACCAGCGCTTCGCGCCTGTCCGCGATCCGCATGATGTCGTTGAATGATCCGAGTTTCTCTGCCCAGACCGGCGTGTTCTGAGGGCCTGCCGCGCGCCGGCTTTCAGGGTTTTCGGCATCGCGTTGCAACGTGACGGCAATGTTTCCGCCGAACCGGATAACAAGAAAGACAAGGCCGGCAAGGACGAGGCCGGCTATCAGCGTGAAGGTCCAGCGGGACCCGGGCGCCAAGACACCCTCCGTTTCAGACCGCGCTGTAGGCTGCTGAGGTTGCTGCTCTGTCTCAAGCTTGGGTGCCGGGGCGGTGGGATCATAGTAGGCGACGTCCGGATCGATCCCTGTCAGACGGATCGAACGAAGATATTCCTCGCCCGATTCCCCGATCTCCAGGGGTTCACGGACCGGTTCTTGCGCATTGGCAGCAATCAGGGGTGCCGTCAGGCCGAGCATCAGAAGGGTCAGAAACAAGCGCCGCATGGCCGTTTTGATAGCGGCAACGGGTTAACGTGGCAATAACCCGGTGCTTCGGACGCAACCCGATCTACGGTTGTATTGACATTGTCAATCCGCACAGTGGCTTGCGGCATAGCCTCACGGTGAAAACCGGCAAACAAATCGTCCCGGGCGGGTCTTTAAAATTTTGTATACGTTTGTATATAAAGTGCATCCGTTCGGCAGAGCCGTGCAATTCACGGCCGATCACTTATCGTCTCATTCCAGGCGTAAACATGCGCATTTGCTGGTGATCGGCGCGAAAGTTTTGTATAGGGGCAGCGAGGCGGCGCGCATTCGACGGCAGAGCCCGCCGGTCGACCTCAAATGCGCTGCGACAAGCTCGAAACGGGCAAACACGGTTCCCATCGGGAGCCGCCGGAGATCATGAAAGGCAGCGGTCAGACGCGGACCTGCTGCTGCGGAGAGTGAAGGAGAGCACGTGCCGTGACCCAGTCCCTTGACAGTTTCAAGTGCAAAACGACGCTTCAGGTCGGTGACAAGACCTACACCTATTTCTCCATCCCGGAAGCGGAGAAAAACGGCCTGGAAGGTGTGTCCAAGCTGCCGTTTTCCCTGAAAGTCGTTCTTGAGAACCTGCTGCGCTTCGAAGATGGCCGCTCCGTTACCAAGGGAGACATTGTTGCCTGCGCCGAGTGGCTGAAGGAAAGAAAATCCTCGCACGAGATCTCCTACCGGCCCGCGCGCGTGCTCATGCAGGATTTTACCGGCGTTCCCGCAGTCGTTGATCTTGCGGCCATGCGCGATGCCGCGGTGAAGCTCGGTGGGGACCCGGAAAAGGTCAACCCGCTTGTGCCGGTCGATCTGGTCATCGACCACTCGGTGATGGTCGACTATTTCGGCACCAAGGACGCGTTCAAGCTGAACGTGGAACTGGAATATGAGCGCAACCAGGAGCGTTATGAATTCCTGCGCTGGGGCCAGTCTGCTTTCGCTAATTTCCGCGCCGTGCCTCCGGGAACCGGTATCTGCCACCAGGTGAATCTCGAATATCTCGCGCAGACGGTGTGGACGAGGGAAGAAAACGGCGAAACGGTCGCTTATCCGGATACGCTTGTCGGCACCGACAGCCACACAACGATGGTCAACGGACTGGCGGTTCTGGGTTGGGGCGTCGGCGGCATCGAGGCGGAGGCCGGCATGCTCGGCCA
>Ga0207422_1002244_pt1 | contig 27437 bp, 26 predicted proteins | sample MarCyaLeptolynsp_FD_187757 | JGI IMG/M metagenome (GOLD analysis project Ga0207422, IMG submission 187757) | Marine cyanobacterial communities from Panama - species 1 Leptolyngbya sp. (SPAdes) | ecosystem: Environmental > Aquatic > Marine > Unclassified | place: Panama: Panama City | collected... | reverse complement strand
AACCGCATCAAGGAACATCAACTCGATTTGTTCAGCGACCGCACCTCGACCCATGAGTTTGAGAGCAATCAGCTGCGATTGTGGTTCTCCTCGTTTGCCTATGTGCTGATGCAAGCCTTGCGCCATCATTGTTTAGCTCAAACTGGTTTAGCTCAAACTGAATTGGCCAATGCTCAATGCGGCACCATTCGGCTCAAACTACTCAAGGTGGCCGCCCAAATCCGCATTAGCGTCAGACGAGTGGTGATTGCCATCAGTTCTTACTGGAGCGGACAATCCCTGTTCGAGCGCGTTTATCAGCGCTTGCAGCTGCTCCCCCGGCCTGGATAGCGATAGAGTGACCATGCAGTGTTCGGCGATTTGTATCGCTCCAGTTTCCAGGTGAAGTGCTCAGCTGGAGTTTGGTCTGCCTGAAACCGCGATGAAAAGGCAATTGCACTGCTTCCACTACTCAATTTTGCTGATCTTGGCAAATTCTCAAGGGGAGTAAGACGGTTGTTAATTGAATTCCCTCTTGAATTGTCTAAATTGTCTTCTTCTCGCTTCTCTGAACAACATTGGTGAGAAATTCGGGTGCAGGCCAGACCGCAGGCCAAAAATAGACACAGAACAATCAATACTCTGATGGCGTTAGTCGCACTTTGCAGTTGAGTCCTCCGAGAATAGGACATAGCAGCCTCCTAAAAAACAAAACGATAGTATTGGCAGCCGCGCCTGGGCCGTTTCTTCTCTCCTGGAATCAACGGGGCATTAAACAGACATGCCAGCTTGTTGTACTCCCTCGCTGCCCGACGCCAGTAGTTGCCCCCTTTGCTGGCGTTGGGTTCAAAAAATCGCAGCTTGGCTGTATTGCCATCCAGTTGACATAACTGCTGCCATTGCTGGGCAGCCTCTGGCGAACCTCTCCATCCCTCGCTTGTCGATGACGTTGGACAAAGGCGTTGATCAACTCATCAGGAGCAAACAACGCTTGCAGGCGAATCAGCTCGTTGCCTTGCCCTCCAACCAACATGTCCCCTTTACCCAACAGATGAGCCGCGTCGCCAACCTTGTCGCCTAAAATGATGGCGCTGTTATGGATGTCGGCAACCTTCAGGGCGATGCGTCGGGGCAGATTGGCTCGCAACCGGGGAATGACTACATCGGCTGAGGGGCGCTGTGTAAAGAAGATTAAATGGATGCCCGCTGCCCGTGCCATCTCTCCGAGGATTTCCAGGGCGCGATCGAGCGCCTCTTTGTAATCTGGATGGGTGGCCAGCTGGGCAAACTCATCGGCAATGACGACAATCCGGGGCAATATGTCCTGATAGCGGCGCTGTTTTATCTCCAGGGCGTTGTACTGGCAGATATCTTCAACTGCTGCCATCTGAAAACGGTCATAGCGTTGCAGCACTTCCCCAGACAACAAGCTCAATAACTCAGTTGATTCTTCTGGATTGCGAAAAATCTTGTTTTGAAACAACCAGAGCAAACCCCGAAAACGGGTAAAGGTCACCTTCTTCGGATCGATGATGGCTAACTCAACCCCAAAAACACCATGACCCCAGGACGCTTAGACGTAACCATCAAAATCAACGAGCTACCCACCCCTACCCCGATAGCAATGGCACCGCAGCGCTTTGCCATTGATTGCGAGGGACGTGAGGTCAGCGTGAGCGTGCGGCCCAAGATCTAGAATAAGTTGGTGAAGGCATCCCAAGAGTATCCCCTGTGGGTCACGGCCATTAGCGGCAAGATGGGGGCGGATACAGCAAAGGGCTTTGTGTTGGAACAGCCGGGGGTGCAGGTGTTTGAGAAGAAGCCTAAAGAAGTGAAGGCAGGGTGAAGGGATGGCTGGCAATCCGGAGCTGGAGAAAGCAGCACGGCTGAATGAGGAGGTAGAGCAGTGCTCTCAACAAGGGCACTACAACCGGGCACTTCCCCTCGCTAAGCAGGCTCTTGCGATCCACAAACGAATGTTAGGGAACGAGCACCTTGATACGGCCTCCAGCCTCAATACCCTGGCAGAGGTGCATCTATTGCAACGGCACTATAGAAAAGCAAAGCCCCTCTATCAACAGGCGCTCGACATCAGGAAACGTTTGTTAGGCAACGAGCACCCTGATACGGCCCTCAGCCTTCACAACCTGGCAACCGTTTATGAGATGCAGGGGCACTATAAAAAAGCTGAATCCCTCTATCGACAAGCCATAGAAATCCTTCAGCGCCAATTAGAAGACCATCCCGATACGGCTCAAGCCCTCCACAGTTTAGCAGTATTATACGGCTCAAAAAGGCGTTATGAAGAAGCTGAATCCCTCTTACTCCAGTCGCTCAAAATTAGCCAAAAACAACCGGAAGATACCTATCCGCAAACCGCTCAAACTCTCAACACTCTGGCCTATTTATATCAAGTGCAAAGACGCTATGGGGAAGCCATACCTCTTTATCAACAGGCATTACAAATTTCTGAGCAATATCTGGGTTCCGACCATCCCCTTACGATTGTCGTTCGCAACAACCTCTCAACTCTACTCAATCGCACTCGCAACCCTGGCTTGCTAGCAAAGTTAAAACGCTGGTTCAGTCAAGGCTAATGCCACTGCATTGACCTCAGACGAGATCGCACTCTCACCCTAATTCCAAAATCGAATTGATTGCCGTCATTGCGGTCATTTTTGACCCATTTCCAGCCGTCCGTATCCATTTCATTACCCTGAACTCATGCCCTGCAAGGCTTTGTGTTGCCATGGGGTAGAACTTTCATGGGACATTGCGATCGGGTTTAGGAGTATTGTCTAACATTACACAAGGCTAATGTTGATTAGCAAAAATCGCTAATGTTGATTAATGATTCCGCTAATACTCATTAATAGCTCGGTCATACTTGCTAGCTAAAAAGATTGCATACAGAAGCTTTTAACGTTTTTAGGACAGCTTGCTACCTGGTGCTAGACGTAACGAATTGTATATAAAGAGTCAGTAAAGGACAGGTTAAAAGCAATGACGGAATTAGATGATTTGTTGTAGCAACAATCAATACTCTCAGGATGTGCCTATGAATCTTCTACATTTATTCCGGGCTGTATCAGTAGCACCTCAAGGATTAGAATCTGGTTCGAATCGATCCGCCGCTTCAAGGCTATGGACAGCAATATTGGGAACCGCAGCCTTGACCCTGGTTAGTTCCTCAGCCCAAGCAGCTTCGTTCTCAGGACTCGGTGACCTCCCGGGGGGAACCTTCCGCAGCTTTGCTAATGCCGTTTCCGCTAATGGCTCTGTTGTCGTAGGTATCAGTAACAGCACCAACGGTAATGAAGCATTCCGTTGGACAGCAATTGATGGCATGGAAGGACTCGGTGACCTCCCAGGGAGAGCCTTCTTCAGTCGAGCTTCTAATGTTTCTGCTGATGGCTCTGTTGTTGTGGGCAGTAGCAATAGCACTAACGGTAATGAAGCATTCCGTTGGACAGCAGTTGATGGCATGGAAGGACTCGGTGACCTCCCAGGGGGAATCTTCAGCAGTCAAGCTTTGGGTATTTCCGCTGATGGCTCTGTTGTCGTAGGTGTCAGTGACAGCACTAACGGGCTTGAAGCATTCCGTTGGACAACAGTTGATGGCATGGAAGGACTCGGTGACCTCCCAGGGGGAATCTTCAGCAGTCAAGCTTTGGGTATTTCTGCTGATGGCTCTACCGTCGTGGGCAGCAGCAGCAGCACTAACGGCAGGGAAGCGTTCCGTTGGACAGCAGTTGATGGCATGGAGGGACTCGGTGACCTCCCAGGGGGAACCTTCAGCAGTCAAGCTTTGGGTATTTCTACTGATGGCTCTACCGTCGTGGGCAGCAGCAGCAGCACCAACGGTAATGAAGCATTCCGTTGGACAGCAATTGATGGCATGGAGGGACTCGGTGACCTCCCAGGGGGAACCTTCAGCAGTCAAGCTAGGAGTGTCTCCGCTGATGGTTCTACTATCGTGGGTTTTAGCAACAGCACCAATGGTGAGGAAGCATTCTATTGGACAGAAAGTGATGGGATGCGTTTCCTGTCCAATATCCTGACTGATGACTTTGGCTTGGATTTAACCGGATGGACATTACAACAAGCAAGGGGTGTCTCTGCAGACGGTCTCACCATAGTCGGCACAGGAACCAACCCAGATGGCAATGAGGAAGCCTGGATCGCCCAACTCGATCCCGTCTCCACCCCAGATCCCTCAACTCTCATCGGACTCGGAACCCTAGCCCTCACCACCGGAGCACTCCTGAAACGCAAACGCCAAGCCTAGCCATTGCCCTGCAAGGCTTTGCACCATCAGCTCTCATAATTGATTGTGGATGCTATCCCTACCCACGATTTGGACGGGACAGCATCCAGTTACTGCGTTTATAGACAAATAGCGCAATCCAGAAGATATATAAAAGCACATCAATATCCCGGTCACACACTGAGACATTCTCGCAAGCAACAACAAGTGATGTCTCTCCGATGGCGAGCGCCGCACACGACGACATTTTAAAACCCAGATACAGCAATACTTTCAGAGTGTCGTATTTTAGAACCCCAGCTGACCGGCAGCGCCCAGGCCGCGACCAGGTGCCGGTCATTCAGGCGATTGTATAAATTGAACGGGAGAAGCAGAGGGAATAGACCACTCTCATACTCTGTTCCATAATGGGGAGGAATGCACGGAGCGCTGATGTGTCTGAAAGCGAAGTCCAGCACGGGCAAGACGCGGGCGATGAATCTGCCGGGAAGGGCAGTCGCTTTGATGGGCCCGTTGGTGCTGTGGGGAATCAGGGGACTCAGCACAATGTCGCGGGGAGGGTTGAGGGCGATCAGAATAGCGGCATTTCTCAAAGTGTTGCGGGGTCTCCAGGGGCGAATGTAAATGCATCTCAGGGGGATGATAACCAGGTTGCTCAAGTCAGCATTGCAGAAGGGGCAACCGTTGGAAGCATCAAGATTGAGCAGAAGCAGCAGCTAAAGCCCACAGGCATCCCTCATAATCTGCCTCGCAGCAATGCCCAGTTTGTGGGACGGCAACAGGCTTTAGAAACCTTACATCGGCAGCTGCAGCGCTCAGATCGCATTGCGATCTCTGCCATTGCTGGGATGGGCGGCATCGGCAAGACAGAGCTGGCCTTGCAGTATGCCATCACCCATCTGGAGAAAAGCACCTATCCGGGCGGTCTGTGCTGGCTGCAGGCACGGGATGCCGATGTGGGGTCGCAGGTGGTGACCTTTGCTCGAACTCGCTTCGGTCTGACCCCACCCGATGGATTGGAATTGCCCCATCAAGTTGAGTTTTGTTGGTCTCACTGGCGGCAAGGAGAAGCACTGATCGTCTTTGACGATGTGACCGACTACGAGCAAGTTGGACCCTTTCTTCCTCCTGGAGAGAAGCGTTTTAAGGTTCTCTTCACCACGCGCAAACACTTTACCACAGTGGAAGAGTTGCGCTTGGATGTGTTGAGCGAGGATGAAGCTCTAGAATTGTTGGGGAAGCTGGCAGGGGAAGAGAGGGTTCAGGCGCAATTGCAGGATGCTAAAGCGTTGTGTCGCTGGTTGGGATATCTGCCCTTGGGACTGGAGTTGGTGGGACGCTACCTGGCAGGGAAGCCCGATCTGACTCTGGTCAGAATGCAAGAACGCTTAGGACTGGAAGCACAGCCACTGGTCAAGGTGGAAGCGGGCATGACTGCTAATCTGGGAATTGCCGCTGCTTTCGAGTTGAGCTGGCAGGAATTAGACGCAGCAGCACAACAATTGGGATCTCTGTTGTCGCTGTTTGCCTTGGCTCCCATTCCCTGGTCATTGGTGGAATCGGTTGCCGGCAATTGTCAGCCCACTGAGCAGTATGGACTTTTACAGCGATGGTTGCCGTGCCTGTTCAAGCGGTGCTCAATCGAGGTGTTTGCTCTGGAGACAAAGACTAAGCTTGAGGACGCAAGAGATACTCTGCTGAGGCTCTATCTATTGCAGTACATAGGTGAGGGAACCTATCTATTAAATGTCAACTACATCAGCTGATCTGGGAGTTCTTCATGGCAAAGCAGGGAGAAGCCAATGTCCTGAAGATTGGCTATTGCAGGGCAATGGTTAGAGTAGCCCAAAGCATTCCCCAAACACCGACTCGCGATCTAATTGCAGCGGTTGCCCCGGCGATTCCTCACGTTGGGGAAGCGGCGATGGGGCTACAGGAGTGGTTGAGCGATGAAAAATTGATCCGGCCATTCACTGGAATTGCCTGGTTCTGGGAGGGACAGGGGGCTTATGCTCAGGCGGAACAATGGTACGAGCAATGTCTGTGGGTTGTGCGCGATCGCTTAGGACAAGAGCATCTCAACACTGCCACTAGTCTTCGCAATTTGGCAAGGGCGTATCACTTGCAAGGGCGCTATAAGGAGGCAGAACCTCTCTACATCCAGGCGCTTGATATCAGGAAACGCCAATTGGGAGCCGAGCACCCCGATACCGCTGCCGGTCTCAACAGCCTGGCAGGATTGTACAGAGTGCAAGGGCGCTACAGGGAAGCCGAACCCCTCTACATCCAGGAGAACGACATCTATAAGCGTCAGTTGGGAGAAGACCATCCTCATACCGCCTCCAATCTCAACAATCTGGCCGGGTTGTACGACTTGCAAGGGCGCTACAAAGAAGCCGAACCCCTTTATCTCCAGGCTTTAGATATTCGCCAGCACAAGTTAGGAGCTGAGCATTTTGATACTGCTCAAACTCTCAACAATCTGGCAGCATTATATGGAGCACAAGGACGCTACACCGAGGCTGAACCCCTCTATCTCCAAGCACTTCAGATCGCCGAGCAACGCTTAGGCAATAACCATCCCCACACGGTCATCTTTCGCAACAACCTCGATCGCCTCCGAAACAAGATGTCACATTCAGGGGAATAACGCAACCTCGATCGAGCGGGGGAGGGCAAATTTAGGATACAAATTCAGAGCACCACAACCATTCCCCATACCCCAATAGCAAGAAGAAAGCATCGCACACCAGAAAGCCCCGCATGGCATGGCTTTTATGCGCGCACGGGGAAACTTCAACACAGTCGAGTCAACCTGGCAGGATGGCCAAAATGGAGCATAAATCGCTGAAGTCTTTGCATAGATAGGGCTTCAGCCATATTGAGCAGTCCTGCTCAATATGGTGTAAGAATCTGTAAGAACCTGTCGGATTTTTTGTGTTGAAATCTGTGGAAATCTGTGGAATGAGATCGCACCAATATCGTTTCCACCAACCGGATCGCACAGACCTTTTACAACCTGGACAATTGCGTGGAATGCCCTTCTTTTTTATAGCTTGATCGAATTGATCGAGGCTGACTTCCCTTTACCGAGAGCTTGCGGGCAAACACTGATGTGATCAACACTCTGGTCTGAATCAATTCCCTTTTTGATATGTCCGAGTTTGTCCGATGAAACATGCCTTCATCCTAGCCAGGTTAGTAGGGCATGAGCACAAATTTAGGGTACGCTTTTCGGTCACTTCAGCGATTTTCTGTACCCTAATGCCAAAACAAAATCGTCTGTCCTTTTCTGTTTTAGGGTACGCTTTTCGGTCACTTCAGCGATTTTTTGTACCCTAATGCCAAAACAAAATCGTCTGTCCTTTTCGGGCCTCTCAAAAGCGCAAATCTCTGCAGGGCAAGGCTTTAACTGAAGTGCGTGACTTGCGATCGCAGCTCATCCCCTTGCCCCGATCCAACGATGTTGTGTCGGTTCGCGAATTTCACTTCCAACCGACACAACATCATTCAGGGGATGAACTCAGGAGGGGGCAATCGGCTTGACTACCTGGGTTAAGCAGCAACATTGCTCAGCACAAAGTCCCGAATGCGCTCAGCAATAAAGCCTAAGTCTTCCTCAAGGGCAAAGTGACCCGTATCCAGAACGTGGAATTCAACCTGGTTAAGATCCCGCTTGTAGGGATACGCTCCGTCTACCGGAAAAATGTAGTCTCCTTTCCCCCAAACCACCAGAGCAGGGGGTTGATACTGGCGAAAATACGCCTGCCACTGGGGATATAACGGGGGGTTGGTGCCATAACTGTGAAACAACTCCAGTTGAATCTCCTGATTACCGGGACGATTGAGTAAATATTGGTCATGGAACCAGTTATCGGGGGACACTGTCTCTGGATTGCGAACGCCGTTGGTATACTGCCACTTCGTCGCTTCCAGAGTTAATAGGTTGTCCGCCAGCACTTTAGCATTGTCGGCTGTTTTGTCCTGCCAATACGCTTTGATGGGATCCCAAAACTCTCGCAGCCCCTCATCATAGGCATTCCCATTCTGGACAATGATTCCTTGCACCTTCTCTGGATACTTTGTGGCCAGACGATAGCCAATCGGTGCGCCATAGTCCATCAAATAGAGGAAGTATTTCTGCAAGCCCAGCCGACTCACAAACTGAGCCATCACATCTGCCAACTTGTTAAAACTGTACTCAAACTCATTGACCAGGGGCATAGAACTGGCACCAAAGCCAGGATAATCAGGTGCAATTAAATGGAAGGTATCAGCCAGGGCCGGAATCAGGTTCCGGAACATATGAGAAGAAGTGGGAAACCCATGCAACAGGAGAAGGGTGGGGGCATCCTTGGATCCTGCCTCCCGGTAGAAAATATCCAAACCTTCAATTTCAATGCTCTGGTGATGAATCTCTGTTGGGGTGGGGGCAGAAGTCAGTGTAGTCATGAGGATTGCTCCTTTGAATTTGGATCTGACGAATAAAATAAACAGAACATTCGGTACAGAAACTAGCCAAAAGAAAATTCCTCTCAGAGGGGAGGTTGAACCGATCGCTTTGATGGGAAAGCGGCTCTCAGGCTCAGGGGTCGGGTGACCGCTTGAATTGAACCGAATGTTTGGTATGATCAAACTGTACCGAACGTTCTATTCTGTGTCAAGGGGGCTGATAGACAAAATGGCGATTGATAAAAGTGAAATTGTGCGGAAGTTAGTTCCAGTGTTTCGTCACTATGGCTATGAAGGGGCAACCCTCTCCCGGATCTCAAAAGCCACAGAATTGGGGCGGGCTAGCCTTTATCATCATTTCCCGGCAGGCAAGCAGGGGATGGCACAGGCGGTTCTCACTTATCTGGGTGAATGGTTTGACGCGACCATTTTAGACCCCTTGCAAAGTGATAAAGAGCCGGTTGAGCGACTCAAGGCCATGAGTGATAGCCTGAACCAATTTTATAATCACGGGCAAGACAGTTGTATTCTGTCTGCCTTTAGCTGGGGTGAAGGCCATGATTTGTTTCATGCTCAGGTTCAACAAGCCTTGAAGACGTGGGTGGATCGTTTAACTCAGGTACTCATCGAAGCAGATCTGAGTGCGGCACTGGCACGGCAACGGGCAGAAGATGCGGTGATCCAAATTCAAGGGGCACTGGTTTTAACTCGAGGTCTCAATAGCACAGCACCCTTCGAACGAATTCTGATGCAACTGCCGGATGAACTGCTGAAGCTTGCCTGAGTCAGGCTGAAAAAATGACCAAACGAACCGATAGACCCCCTACCCTGCGATCGCGTCCCTGTCCCTCAACGGGGTCTCGATCGGGATGCCCCAGCGCTTGCTGCTGCCAGTCTTCTGTGCGCTTGCACTACTTACCGTTCTGAATCAGATCGGCAGCCAGATTAAACCTGGTTTTGCGGGTTAGAGGAGACAGATGCACAGCCACCTTCAATCGCCGATCCGGAGCAGCTGGGGGTAAGTCATCCAGATATTCTCTTAACGATATCCCTGTTTTCAGGCAGCGGAAATGAGCGCTGAAGCGGCTCTCGTCTGGGAGGGGACTGCTGCAGTGGGAGCAAGCGATAAAGGCACTGTGGACGGGGTCAAACTCATCGCTGTGAAACCACTCCAGGGGGCGGCCTGATTCGGATAAATACTTGTGCTCGCGCTCTCCACTGGCACCGCGTCGCTCTTCCAGACGCAACAAACACCCCTTGGGATCGAGTGGCTTCACTGCACCGCAATCAGGACAGCAGTAGTGCGGGTAAAAGTGGTAGTCGGCGCTTTCGATTTCAGCCTCGATTCCCTGGCCTGCGCCGGGGGTGCCAATCTCTCGCAGGGGCTTCGTCTCCAGTCGGGACACGACTTGGAAGGTTATTTTGAAAGCCTTTCTCCGCAAGGCTTTCAAAATAACCTTTTTCCCGTTCTGGTACGAAGAAATGGGGGTTAGCGCCCCCCTCGGGGGGCGCTAACCTTCCAAGTCTTGTCGGGAGGCATCCAGACGCCGGGGAATCGGGTCGGCGCTGCCGGGTGGCCCCTGCGATCGCTCTTCCAAAAAGGCGGCATTGGCTGAAAAGGACGCGGCTAACCCGCTCTTGCCGGGGGTGGAACGATTGCCACTGGCGAAGCTAAAGATTGCCGTGCTCCCGCCAAATTGATAGCGACTGGTGAGTTTGCGATCGGCTTTATTTCTGACTGTGCGCCCGCTTTGCTCCGCTAGATTAGCCCACCTCTCCGCTGAACATGTTTCAGCTTGGAATAGCGTCAATGAACGATTGGTCTTCCTCCACCCGCGCCGTGCATTCGACAGACGTTATAGCCAGTGACCGCTGGATTTTCGCATCGGGTGCCGTCGCGGGTTGTGGCTTTGCATTGGCGAGCCAGAGGATTTAATGGCATTATGGGGCTTTATCTACTAGATAAGGAATCGATTGATACCTGAAAATAGGTTTTAGGGTTTCCCGATAAATTCCCTAATTCTTTCTAGGGTTTCCCTATCTTTTTAGGGTTTTATTAGGGTTTTTGGGCAGATTCTAAACGAATTTTCAATGCTTTCAGGCGACAAAACCAGAGAAATTTGAAAAACCCTAAGAAAAACCCTAAAAAGCCTCATAAAAATCGCTGTAGCTTTTACTATAAAAGGATTTCATAGAATTAGGGTTAATTCTGGCATGCGTTGGCAAAAGCTCCGTATTACTGAGATAGGTCACCCGCTCCGAAAACTGCGGAAATACATTAATGTCCTCAGTATTTTAAACTCCTGGCAATCTATTTCTGAGACTCTATCGTGGCTTTTTAGAAATGCGTGAATATATGAGTCTCAGAAGTCTCGATACGATTTTGATCGCTTGCTTCAGGAACGAATTCAAGGGGTTTAATCCCTGCACTACTGAATTAAGCACCCGGTGCGAAAAGTGCGGATTTACATCAGGGAGGTTCTGTATTTCGGAACAAGCAAACAGTCCATTACCCGATGCCAAAATGCCCGAAACTCTTTCCCAACTATTTGCGATCGCTGCTGCTAGCAAAGGGTGAAGTGCTGACCAAATAAGCCTTCCAGCTCTTTCGCTTGCTGGGTTTCCCGGACTTAACACAACTGTGATTGTGTTTCAAGTTGGCAGTCCTTCATGACATCGCGTTTAATTTGACAAAATCAAATTAAACGACATTGGTTTGGAATAACAGCACTATCTTGAGCGCAATAGCGACGATCGCCGATGATAATACCGATCGCGCAACAGTCCTGCAGCAACATTGACAAAGATTATAGGGATAAAAAGAAGCATTACCGGGAAGAAAAAAAGTTGGAGAGGAAGAGGTTGATCAAAAGGGTTACTGCCTATAAAGAGCATCCTCAGTGTATTCATCAGTATACTTAAGGGAACAACTTCGCCAGCGCTCCGAGATAACGATCGCAACAGGGCAGCCAAGATGCCAGGAAAAGCAGCAGGGAGGATAATGCGAGATATGACTTGCCCCCGACTCATTCCCCTAGCATAGGCTGTTTGTCGCAACACCCTGGGGACAGCCCGTAATGCAGCCCGCAATTCGATGGTCAGGATAGGAAGCACAACCAGGGTAAGCATCAGAGCAGCAACGAGGATAACACGTCCGTAAGTTAGTGGCTGAAGCAAGGGCGCAAATATAACCAGACCCACAAAACCATAGAGAAGAGAAGGAACAGTGGCTAAGTTAGCAATCGTAAATCCCAGAAATTGTTTGAAGCGCTTGCTAGGGCCGTACTCTTCCAAATAGAGGGCAGTGCCAATGCTAAGGGAAAACGAAAACAGCACAGTTAGTACCAATAAACAAGCAGAATTCACTGCAGCATTCACTGCAACATTATCAATAAACGGAGATTTGAAAAACTGCGACAGGAAACCGTAAAAATCTGTATCCAGGGCGTCAGGGAGTAGTTTGATATAGGTAGTGAGGAGCAAACCAATCATAACCACACCCAAGAGAGCAGACAACAGCCCAATAATGGTAAAGCCGCGATCCCACAGAAGATGCCCGAAAAAAGCATTCCCCTGCGATTTAGAGGATGGGGAGTCAGTAACAGTATCTGATATGGGGCGAACTCGTATGGAATGAGGAGGACAACGACGTAACCAATAGCCAAAGCTAGTCAGGGATACAGTCATCAATAGCAACACTAGACCCACAACAAATACATCTTCATAGTTGAGACGATTAAAATTCTTCCGAATGAAGGTAGTCATGGACGGGATTCCATGCAATGCAATCATTGTTATACCAAGAGCACGGGAAGCAGCTATAGCAAACGACGCTATAATGCCGGGGCATGCCGCACGCAAAACAACATTTACAATCACCTTGCCTTTGCTCAGTTCCATATCAGAATCTCGTTGACGCAAAGACTTGGGAACTTTGGAGATGGCTTTTTCACTGAGAAACGAGACAATCGGAGCAATCAGCACCCCCGTGACCAAACCAGTAATGTAAATATCACCAATACCAAAAAATATCAGGACTAAAAAGCCGCAAACAGCAGTTGGCAGATCGGCTAGAGCCTCCAAGCACGACTTGAGGATGCGACGGATCGCAGGAGAAGCATATTCGCTCAGGTAAATAGCCGCCATCGTGCCAATAGGAATGGCCACCAATAGAGCAATTGCAGTGATTAATAAGGTGTGTTTGATCGATATCAGAGTACTAGTTTTAGTCAGGAAACGAAAAAGAGACACCCGTTGAAAAAAGATATAGGAGTAGTAAACAAAAAACACCAAAACGGCGGACATCACCAAAACGGGCACTATTGCACTAACAGCTGACAAACCATGCATCAAGCATGCCAGCAAACCCTGCGAGGATGGTGGAGGGGGTTGTGAATTGGGTTCTGAGCCTCTGCGTGGGGAAGGGGAATTTGAATTATTCACTAAAATTTTGACAGGCTACAACACCTGTCAGATTAAGTACATAATTAGTATCTTATGTATTGAGTATTTCAAGTTACTTGCTGAAGATTTGGTTCCTGCCACGCTTCTCTTACACGCTTCAGGCTTTACGCACCTCCCCTCAAAACCTTGCTACCTTGGGAAGCATTGCTTGCAAAGCTTTGCAGTCGTTTGACTTCGGGTACTTGCCGTCACTTCGATCGGGTGACGGTTTTTCATTGGAAGGTAAAACCTTGCCAGGGTCATCCCGATTGATGGACGTATCGGGACACAAAAGCCCAGATCCCATAACCATTGTTATGGGTCTAAAGTTTGGAGCATCCCGACATAACTCGACTTATGTCGGAATCAGCTAGAATCCTTATATATCAATAGGTTTAGCTTGCGATAATGTACTTTTTCGCAAGCTCCCAAGGTTCCGATATTGCGACTTTCAGGAGCCTTATTTGTGCTAATGATCAGTTTCTTGGTGCTCGAATTGCCAAAAGCCTTTCTAGTTAGTAAATGTAACAGATTGTATATAAAGATTCAGTGAAGCCTCCTGTATAAGTGCATTTTTCTATGCAGTGTTGACCAAACGATGTAACAACACAAAATTATTACGGAGGAAAACCCGTGAAAAATCTTGTATCTGCAACTTTATGCACTGCCGTGATGGTGCTGGTAAGCAAGCTACCCATTCAAGCAGCAACAATTACACTTTTTGATGACACATTTAATAACGCCGATTGGGACGCTGTTGTAGAAGGGTTTAGTTCTGGTGTGACTGATGCTTCATTTACTACTGGCCAGGAAACAGTAGGCGGCAACCCAGGTGCGTTCCGAAAAACAGAACTTGACTTTACTGGTGTGGGTGGCTTCAGTGTAGGGCATTGGTGAGCTTGATGAGTTTAGTCGTGTGTGACATCTGTCGCTCTGTCCATGCGGCCTATCGCCTCAAAGCGCAAGCGGTGGTGTTACAGTTGTCGTGCCCCACTCGGGACGGGGATACAGAAATTGTCATGGTGACCAATTTACCTGATACCATCGCTTGTGCCACGCAGATTGCTGCCCTGTATCGTCAGCGCTGGTCAATTGAGACCTTTTTGGGCGACCTGACGCTCAACTTCAATGGGGAAATTGCCACCTTAACTTATCCTCAAGCGGCGTTGTTTTCCTTTTGTCTGGCGTTGGTCACTTACAACATTTTGGCGACGGTGCGGACCGTTTTGGGGAGTGTGCATGAGGTAGAGAAGATTGAAGTGGCTCTGTCAGACTATTATTTAGTCGATGAAATTCAAGGCAACTATCGGGGCCTGATGGTGGCTTTGCCGCCAGAGTCTTGGCAGACTTTAACGACTTTACCCCTGCCTGAGTTTCTCAATTGCTTACAGCAGTGGGCCGCTAACGTTCATCTCAAGCGGTTTTTGAAATCTCCCAGGGGTTCCAAGAAGAAGAAACCTAAGCTTCCCTATGACCCTAAGCATCCTCACGTCTCTACGGCAAAGATGCTTAAATCTCGCACTCAGCGCACTATTCCTTGATAATACTTTTGTTCGTTTTAAAGGGCTGGTCTCTGACCTGAAGGAGACCTGATAGGGCTGATTCGGGTGGGTTTGTTCGTTTTTGGGCTGGCCTTGATTGTGGCGTCTTTTGGGGGTGGTAAGAGACAATAAATCCAGAGCATTGGGATAGCAAAAATCATGCAGTGGAGAATCTGGTGGCAGTGGGTTAGGATCAGTGCGCTCGCCTTTGGCGTCGGGCTGGGAAGTGCTGGATTGATCGCTATAGGTCTCAGGACTCTGGCATCTTCAAATGGAATTATCCAATCGTTGCTATATGGCTCTCTACAAATTAGAGAACTTCTTCCCCTTCTCTTCGCAGGGTTGTTTGTAGGGGCAATTCAGAGCCAGGTGCTGTCTGAACACCTATCTAACTTTCGTTGGTACCAGTGGCTTAGGCTAACGGTGATAGGTGTACTGCTAATCTGGCTAATCAAAGTGATGGCAATGCTATTTCTCACATTAGTACCGTTCAGGAGCCTGAACAGATTGATATGGGTACTTAGTAGCCGATCTGTCAGTATGCCAGGGCCAGGTTATTTCGTTACGCCTGCTTGGACAGGAGCACTGCTAGGGTTTATCGTCGCTTTAGTCCAGCAACAGGAACTCAAGCAGCATGTCCATAATAGTGAGATGTGGAGTTGGGCGAATGGTGCAGCGTGGGCATTGGGATTCCCTGTTCTGGTTGCGGGTGAGATTATAGCACTCTCAACACTGCCCACCACTTCCTTCAGCATGCCCTTGTTTGTGCTGGTTACGTTTGTTGCTCAAGTCATTACAGGGGCAGTGGTTGGGGGCATTCAAGGATTTGCAATAGCCTATTTACTGAATCGGCAGCGTTCCCCATCCTCGTGAATTAAACTAGATACAACGAGCGCCAGTGTTTGCGGCACTGACGCTCAAGAAATGAAGTCATTTAATCCAGCTAAGGGGCTGGGAAGTTGTTGTATGCCTATTGTAGACGGAATTACCCTGAATTCATCACAAAACAATCAGCTCAGGTGGTGAAAGATGGGCAAGAATTGGGCTATTACCATCGGCATTAATCAGTACCATAACCTTCAGACGCTCAACTTTGCCCAGAAGGATGCTGAAGCGATGCGTGATTTTTTCCTGGATGAAATCAACTTCGATCGGGTTTATCATTTCACCAACGAGTCTGACCCGATTGAACCCGTTTCTGGCCCTCCAATCGCTTCTCAGTCGACTTTTGGTACCCTGAGACGCTTTCTGCGATCGCGTTTTGAGCAGCCTTTTCTGGAAGCGGGGGACAATTTCTGGTTCTTCTTTGCTGGTCATGGCAGGCGTCATGAAGACCGCGATTATTTGATGCCGATTGATGGCGACCCCGGCGATGTGGAAGACACAGCCATTCCTATTCACTACGTTACCGAGCGGCTTAGACGATGCGGGGCGGATAACGTCATCATGCTGATGGATGCTTGTCGCAGTCAGGGAAGACGGTCAGGTTTAGGCATTGGTAGCGAACTGCAACAGGGCGTCATCTCTCTGTTCTCTTGCAGTCCAAAAGAGTCTTCTTATGAGATTGAAGAACTGCAGCAGGGAGCCTTCACCAGTGCCCTACTTCAGGGATTGCGCCTTCAGGGAGAGGGGAATTGTGCGACAGTGGAGCGACTCTATCAGTACCTGCGAGTCCAGGTGCCAGCATTAACCCAACGCTATAAAAAGCTGAGCCAGATGCCCTATGGAATCGTAGAACCGCCCAGTAAGTACCATCTGATTCTGCTGCCCAAACAGGCAAACGTGCATGATGTCAATGTGCTTAAGAAAGATGCACTTGGGGCTGAGGTGAAGCACGACCTTCAGTTAGCTGAGCAATATTGGATCCGGGTATTAGCAATATCCCCCGCTGACTCAGAGGCGATTGAGGGGATTGAGCGGTTGGCGAGAACCCCTCCAGCTCCTCAAAGTCCAGCCCCACCAGAGCCAGCTTCTCAAGGAACTGCTTCTGGACGCCGTGCAACCGCATCATCTTCTGCAAAACCAACAATATCGCTATCTCCAAAGCAAACCAGTCCACCTTCTGCGAAACCGCGAAGTCCGAGCCAGCGTACATCTACTCCTATCACGCGCCCCACATCATCCCCAAAAAAGCAGCGTCAAATAGTCAGCCCTAATCCTCCAAGCCGCTTAACCCGGCGACGGATTCTTCAGGTTGCGAGGGGTATTATGGGAGGTGCGATTGCATTGAGTTGGGTGGTATCTCGCTTATCTTCTAACAACTCATCCAAAGACTGGGGAGAAGAGGTTGCAACGAACTTCTCGTTTAATGTAGTGACCGTTGATGCCCAGGGGAATGAAACAGAACGCAACCAGGGAGAAGCTAAAGGCTTTGTGCAGCCGCTTGGAGATGATATTGAACTGGAGATGGTTTCAATTCCGGGTGGCCGCTTTGTGATGGGATCGCCAAAAGACGAGGAAGGACGGAACTGGTATCAAATCTTTAATGAAAAATCAACAAATGTTGAAGGCCCTCAACACCAGGTAACAGTGCCTGATTTCTTTATGGACAAGTACCTTGTCACCCAGGCGCAATGGAAGGCTGTTGCGGCATTGCCCCAGATTGAGCGCGAACTCAATCCCGATCCATCCAATTTCAAAGGATATAACCGTCCAGTGGAAATGGTCTCCTGGTTGGATGCAACGGAATTTTGCAAGCGACTCTCCAAAAAGACGGGACGCGAGTATCGTCTACCCAGCGAGGCAGAATGGGAATATGCTTGCAGAGCTGGCACCACCACACCATTCCATTTTGGTGAGACGATTACGACTGACCTGGTAAATTATAGGGGGACGGATAATGAAAGGTACGGTTGGCCAGGCTCTTATGGCGATGGCCCCAAAGGAAAATATCGGGAAGAGACCACCCCCGTAGGTCATTTCAAAGCAGCCAATGCCTTTGGTCTTTACGATATACATGGTAATCTTTGGGAATGGTGCGCCGACCATTGGCATGACAGTTATGAAGGTGCCCCCACAGATGGCAGTGCCTGGATAACGGAAAGGGATGATTCTTTGCTACTGTTGCGGGGGGGGTCGTGGCTCTTCATCCCCAGGGACTGCCGCTCGGCGTGCCGCATCAAGGGCTATGCGGGTCTCAGGGACTACGACACCGGTTTCCGAGTTGTCTGTTCTGCGGCGAGGCTCTCCTAACCCTTTACCCTCTTGCCTTCTGCAAAGCGCTGAAAATTAGATTTAGAATTCAATATTGAATTACGCCTGATTTTTGAGCAAAAACATCACGTTTTTCATTTTGAGAAGAAGCTCTCACACTTTGTTAGAACTTCGGGAATCTGAATATCAAACGCTTAGACTCCTTACCCAGTATACCACAGAAGTTTCACGGCGATCGCGATCGGAGAAGTTATCGGGAAAAAGGATTCCAGTGATATCGAGGCGCGGTAGAGGTACCGCACCGTTGCCTTTTCCGAGATTTCTCCTGAAAGCAATACCAGAGTAGCATGAGGGGTCAGAAGAAACCCCCTGTTCTCTGAAGCTAATTACGGGGTTGCATTAGAATCCTGGGGACCTTCTCCGACCTCTTCAGAGGCAGAAGTCAGCAGCACAGTTCTATTGGTACCTTCTTCCGAAGCTTGGAAGTAGGCTGGATTTTCAGTCTGTAGAAGATGATACATCCTATCGAATTGGCTGACAGGCATCTTCACATGGGTAAAGGTTGGGCCGATATTGACATAATCATCAGGTACAATCTCAGGGAAGACGATTTGCACGATGTGGCTTCCTGCTGTGCTGGTTGGTTTCAGGACTAAACGAATTTCATAGTCGTAGTTAGTGCTTGTACTGTTGTAGAGGTAGACCTTGTAGGTTTCGACTTCGCGGATTTCGAGGGATGGCATAGTTCATCTCCATAGGATGTATGTTGCTGTTTATGACCACAGGAGAAAGGGGAAGCATCCCTATTTTTAGCGAGTGATTGCCGGTTGTCCGTCTGATGATTTTTGTCACGGGCAAGAAAATAAAGATAGGTTAATATTTTTTGACTAAAATACTACGCAATTACACGAGTTAAGCCAAACAATAGAGACAGGCCATTCCTCACCAATAAAAAGCCGACCGAGGAGGCGGTCGGCGGAATGCGCAAAAGAGAATTTCGTATAAATAAGACGATCTCTCAGGCCAATTTCCGACTTTTTTGAGTTACGGGCATTTTTTCTCTTCACAGGAGGCGAAACTCCCTCTCAGTATATTTTTCAGCGTTCGTAGATAAATCCCTAACAAAAAACCGACCGAAGAACGACAGTCGGTGGGGAGATAAAAGGATTGAGGAATGCGATAACTCCATTATCCCAACCCAGTGTTTGAAATGGTGTATACCCAACTTTTGATCAAAATTGAGATATTTTGCATATAACTGGCTGATCGCCATCGTTTTTGATTGCTACCTTCGCACTGTTTTCCCATAGTTCATATGGGAAGATCGGAGACCCTCCTGACGCTTTGTCTCTAATTTTACCTTTAAATACTGTTGTCCATTTAAATTGCGGAAGCGATAGAGCATTTTCCTCTACCAGTGATTCTATTTTGAGTTCAATTGTTACTCCTGTTCCCCAAACCCACCACCCACAACTACTTTCGCAGTAGCATTCTGCTTCATTAGCATTTACAGAAAAAGTCTGTTCTTCACCTCCTGGAATTCTGATCGTTTTCTCTGAGAATGCGAAGGCAGGTTGAACGTACGTTATTAACATCCATATGAGTAGAAGGAGAGTTAAGCACAGTCTTCTCATCTTTTTGGCTCCATGACACTATGCCCCCTTCATAGCAGAGAAGCGACTCATTGGGCGATACGTTTAGTGAATCGTTTGGTGAATCGTTTTGGTGAAGGGAGCTAGTTAAGATCGAGATAAGGGCAATCGGCTGAACTCAGCTATTAACAGGAGAATCAACGATGGTTACAGATGCTAGCCCTGCGATTCCTGATGTCTCTGAGTTTTATCGCGGGCCACATATAGAAATCACTCACAGATGGTTCGGTTGCCATGTGGTTTCCTATACATTATCGGCAATCTTTTGGAACACAGTGCTTGTTATCCTTTACATAAGCGCTATAAGAGACGGGGATATAAAAGACTGGTTTATACTGTTTTCATTGGGACATATTATCGCAGGCGTGTGTATGGCATATTACGCCATAGCAGGCTGGTTTAATCAGACTTGCATATTTGTAGATTCCATTCAGATAGCTGTTCGGCATAAACCATTCCCATGGGCTGGGAGAGAAATCGACGTTTCTGAAGTTAAGCAGTTATATACAAAGAGGGCTTCACACTCTAAAAATGGAAGCGATTACACTTATGGAGTGCATGTCATAACCCACAGTGGCAAAGATAAGAAACTTGTGGAAGGGCTGGAATCAAACAAGCACGCGGTGTTTATCAGGCAAGAAATCGAAAAATATCTCAACATAGTAGATGTCTCAGCAGCAGAGTCTCGATCAGTCCCAACACCCTGAATACGAGAATCCCCTGTCGGGAATGTCGGACGCTGAAATCCTGGCGGTCATAATCGCGAACTGCGAACGCGAAAGGCTCATCAACAGAGAGTTTGAGCTGTGCTAGACTAGTCTCACTGCCTGGAGCCAACAGCCATGACCACGCTACTCCAACTCAAACAGGTCATCTACCCTGAGAACGACGGCCAGCCCATGTCTGAGAATACTGAGCATTACCGCTGGATTGTCACCATCAAGGAAAACCTGGAAATCCTCTATGCTGCCGTGGCAGATGTGTTCGTTGCAGGCGACTTGCTGTGGTATCCGGTTGAGGGAAAAGAAACCTCAGCGGCTCCTGATGTGATGGTCGTCTTTGGGGCAGCCAAGGGCCAGCGCGGGCGTTATCTGCAGTGGGAGGAAGGCAACATTGCGCCACAGGTTGTCTTTGAAATTCGCTCCTCCAGTAATGAAAAGTCGGAACTCGATAAAAAATTCAAGTTTTACCAGAAGCATGGGGTTAAAGAATACTACCTCTACAACCCCCATGATTTTGCTCTGGATGGTTGGGAACGCCGGGGTACTAAACCACTCTGCACTGAAAGTGCAGAGTGGTTTAGTACATTCAGAAATACGACACTGCTATAATCCTCAAAACAAATTCGTCTTGAGTGGGAACCATGAGGAAAAAATTGCTTGTGATTTTAGCGTTGGCCTGCACAGTTATGTTTGCCCTTGCACCCCCTACATTAGCTACAGAAATCCCTATTTTGGGTCATGGGAGGGTTGATGTTGAAAAATATCATGCTCCTTATAAATGCCTTGACACTGTTTTTAAATCTGATAAGCAGCCTTGGTGGGGAGATAGCAGAGTTGCTGCTGCGGCAGCCCAGTTTTGGCATGCCATAACTGGCGGCACAAACGTTCTGTTTTGCTATGATTTCAACCAAAGTGGTGACGTAAATTGTATGAGTGTGACTGCTCAGGGGAGTAGAAGCACGGCTCATGACCTAACAGAAAACATAGAAAAAGTGAATGATTATGCATTCCACTATGCTCATTAATTAGAGCTACTCAAACTCCATTATGAACATTCCTCTTACCCTGACAGAACGACTCATCGTCTACCTGGAATCCCAGAACGATGCAGAGGCTTAACAAATAAAAGAACAGCTTCGGTATTGCCTGGAGCTGCACTACGAGGCTTTCTCTCATCCAGAGAGTACGGGGGTGTACGAGGTTTAGAGATATATGCCAGGAACGAGGTTGATTCCTTTACGAGGCAGCAGGAACTTACCAATTTTGACCACATCTTGAACGCTGACCTGGGTCAGTTGTTCAACGGAGCCGTGGTTCTTCAGTTTAGGGGTTGTCCAGGTCTTTTTCATAGGGGGTCTCCTTTGCAATTTTCCTTGGTTTAGCTTTTCTTCCGCGCCTTGTCGTACTTGCGCTTCAGGAGTGCACCGACGCCTAATGCTGCAGTCGAACCGAGTATAGTGAGGGGTTCGGGAACTGATGGTTCAATGCCAAAGTCAGAACTTCTACCAGTTTTCTCAGATGAAAATGCTGATACATCTTCGGAGAAATTCAAATTAGCACTAAAAAGTTGAGTGTCATTTTGGACAAGACCATTAGAATCAAAAGCTAATGTAGTTGCTGTTGAAATTGAAGCAACAGAATCATTGAACTCAATATCTAAAAAAGGAGTATCTTTCCCTAAGGTTACTGTTGGGTTAATTGACACAGAATTTGAGATAGGATCTATTGAAGCCTCAATTTCAATCTTATATAAGAGGATCGGATCCGAGAGAGCAGAATTATCATTAAAAGGAGTTATAAACTCAGAAAGTTCTATAGTATCAACAGTACCTGGGACAAGGGAAGGGAAAGCAGTTCCTTTTTCTAAAGACAGATCTAGTTCTACATCTTCAAGACCAAAATCAAAATCAAAATCAAACATATTTTCAAAGGCTGCAAAACCGATAGCAGCCACAAGAAGAGGAGGATCCGAATTGCCTGGTTTGACCTCAGTGTTTACCTGAAGGGTTGCTTTCTCGCCATTCCCACCAGGTTTTGGAAACAACCTACCCCTAGCAATTGAATTGGAAGTAGTTCCATGCTCTTCTCCCTCTCCCAAGGAGATTTCAGAAATGGCTCCCCTGCCGACTAGCAATATTTCCACTGGCTTTGTTTCAGAATCAAACTCACTAGGATGAGCAAAGAGAAACGATGAGTGAAAAAGAGACCCTCGTGCCAGATTAAAGTTAGCAATATCTACCTCAGAGAAATTAGTGCTAGTAGAAAGAGAAACAGCAAAAGAAGGAAAACAAATTAAGACAGAGAAAATAGAAGCAGGGAAAAATAATTTAATGAAGGTTGGAATTTCAGATTTATGTACTGAAGGGCTAGGCAACGCTGACCAACCTGTTTTGTAAGCGAACATGATTCTTTCTCCTCACCTTAGCAGACTAAGAACTTTTGGTATTGATTTCTTGTTAATAATCTTCCACAACAAAATATACACTTCATTCATCTCCACACCACACCCTTCACAGTCTCTTCATACACAATCCGTTACACCTAGCGCCACTCTCCAAAACCGCTCAAAGTCCCTCTCCACAAGCTTTGTAGGTATTGAGTGTGGCTAAGCTATTAATGCTCATTAATGAAATCCCTAACGTTCATTAACGATTTCCGCTAACTAGCATCAGCCCTGTGTAGCGTCAGACATCACTAACCAAAAAACGCGGCTATTAGTAGCCGCGCTTCGTATCAGATTCAATCAACGTTTGTTCAGGCTTTACGTTTGCGTCGTAGGAGTCCCGCAGCGCCTAGAGTCCCGAGGGTGAGGAGGCTTAGGGTTGAGGTGGGTTCGGGGACAGCTTCGATATTTACTGATACCGCCATAGCTACATTGTCACCTTGTCCCCCATCAAGGAAAATCGGATTTCCTGCGGAATCGAAGGGGATAGCATGTATCTGGGATTCAAATCCGCTCAAGACATAAGGAAGACTAAAGTTAGAAGCAGCGTCAAAAGAAGTTCCTATTGGTATAAAATCGTTTGTATCTGGATCTATATTAACTTCATAAAATACTGAGCTTATATCAATTGTAGGACTCAATATATCAAATTCTGTTGGGTTATCGCTACTTAGACTTGGATCGATGAAACCATATGTTAATTCTACTTCTGTTCCTACAGAAAGTTTTGAAATGGGTACCCCTGATATCAGCGTAAATCCTAGTAAATCTACACTTTTTTCATCTTTCATTTTCAGGTATCTACTAAGCAGCTCCACAATAACTCTAACTTCCGTTGCTGCTGAATGTTTTCCTTCTTTACTCTCTTTACGAATAATTCTTACCGCCTCTTGATAGACATCCTTGCTAATAGCGCTAGCGTTAGAAGCATGTCCTACAATCAATCCCAATACCAAAGAGAATGTTATTAACCTAGTTGGTAGTTTCATTTTTTAGCCAACTCCAATTACCTTCCCAACAACCCTCCCACAAACAACCCACAATGAGCATTAACAAGCTCGCCAATGTCCATTAACGATTTCCGCTAACCAGTATTAGTCCTGTGTAGAGTCGGGCATCACTCCCTCAACACCTTTGAGTACTCTCGATTTTTTACTTTTGGTTTAGAGCCAGGCTTAATAACAAACTGGTCATATTGAGGCATTGGAAGATTTGGAACATCTTGATACCAAAGGTTTCCGTAGAACTGGGTTCTTTGTGTGCAAAGATGATCATAATTTAACTTGATAGCATGTAGCGTATTCCAAGATGGTGCAAAGATAACAATACTGTTATTGCGACGCTGCTGCTTGATTGTGTTGCACCATTCCCAGGGAACCCAACACCTGTCGTAATTTGTATTATGACGCCAAAACTCTCCAATAAATCGCTTACACGGTTTAAATACCAAATAATGAGTATGAATATCTAAATCTTCAGAAACACTAGAAGGATTCACATTCAGCATGTAGGTTAATGCTTTCTTCCGAATATCTGGATGGGGACTAATTTCATACCCATGGAGGTATTTATGAAGACCTGCATCTATAGTGGTTGGCGTTGTAATATTAAATTTATCCTCAAGCACTTTTTTAAAGATAGTAGAAGCAAAGAAGTGACATAGATCTACCAAAATTTTATTCTTGGGGTTTTTAAGACGAAAAGCAATGCCAAAACCTTCACACATTTCTTGATTGTGGTGACCTGATTTACCTTCAAGCCAACGCAAATAATGACGCACTGAAGTCGTACATCCTGGGAAACCTAAGACACTATACCCATGACTATTCAGATTATCAATCATAGTTGCTGAGTTGCTTGATTTTGGAATCATCACGTGGCTCGATGTGATAACTGCGTTGAAGTGCTCTTCCGAGAGGAAATCAAAAATCTCTATGTGCTTGAATGGTTCCTCAGAAAAGTTCGAAAAATGAATTTTGTCAAGAACATAGGCGAACTGACGTAAATCAGAAGGCAAGTCTTGAACTTTTGAACTATTCATTTCAAGTCTCAATTTAAATAAGTATTGCGATTTTAATACTGCTAAGAAGTGCCAATAGAGTAAATAGGAGGTTTAGGGTTGAAGTGTGGAAGAAACCTGACCTCTCCGAACCAGGCTATATCTCAGCAAGTATTTAATTTTCAGTATCAACGAAGCTCGTTACCTGATTTCGAATTTCCATGCTGGATAAATCAACAGCGAGTTTGTAGTGATATGTTGTTGAACCAAAGTGATGACCATAATACTCCTCGAATTTCAATATCCAGACACAGTCATTTTGCTTTACTGCGGGTAATAGCTGTCCTTCATCTAGCTTATAAAGTACTGATCCATCAGTAGCAGAATAGACATAGAATGAAAATTTTTCATTATTGAAATATATCCCATCCTTCAGTTTCCAAGGAGCTTGAGATGAATGCCGTTCGAGTAACGTCAAGGGCTGTCCTCGAAAACAGAGGTTGACTTTCTTGCCATATTCCACCCAAGTTCTACCAGGCCCTGCTCGATAACACATCTCTTCCCAACGAGCAACAAGATATTCATCCTGGCCGCTCTCTACTTGAGGCAAGAGCGCGAAATTCAATTCACCCACATTCCCTGTGAGAACTTTGCCTGGGTTTCGTCCGGGAGAGTTGGCAAAAAATTGTTTGGCTTTCTCTCTATTTTTATCAAAAACGTTCATAAGCTATTAGGTATTTAAATCACTTGGCAGTTTCACTAAGAGTGCCTTGGCTAAAAGGTCTTACCCGAAAATTATGGTAAATATTTGAGCAATTATCCTAACTTGCTGTGACGATTTTATTTTTGTCCGCAACATTGCCAGCAGCCTGTATTTGTAAATCGTTAGATGTCACTCCTCCAAAACTTTCTTCATCTGGGCTAGTAAACTTTCCAACTTCTGTCGTTTCTTGGGATCGTCATCTATTGAAGACACAAATTATTGGTAACAGTTCACGGTAAGTTAGGCAGCAGGCAATAATTCGTCCTGATTATCCGTTTTTTGAGGGAGCAAAGAAGGAGCCGGTTTGCCTTCACGCGCTGCCTGACACGCCTTTGTCATAAACTCCAGGACATTGCGATTTTGAGTCTTGAGCGTGGTCACCACCGTCAGCATCCGGGCCACGAACGTGCTACCCGCTTCACTCTGACTCCCAAAGCTAGTGCGTCGCCAAATGACTGCTGGACGGATGGAGCGCTCGGCTGCATTGTTGGTGGATTCAACCCCTTCCACCCTGGCAAACAACCACAGCGCTGGTTCCACTGTCAGCAATTGTTTGCAGGTGCCCACTGTTTTTGCCAATGGTGTCTTTTCCCGGGTAATCGCGTAAGCTGCCCCTTGTGCTAACAACTGCTTCACTTTGGCTCAGATTGGCACCACCAACTCGGCAAACCGCTCCCACTTTTTGGTGCCGTCACGCACCCGCGACCACAATTTAAACAACTTTTTGTGTTGGTGGAGCAAGGCGCGACCTAGCCCCTGGGACGGCCCATCCCGTTGGGCGATTTTGGTGAAGTCCCGCTTCAAGTGCGCCTAGCATACCTGGCGACGGCTTAGCTCAACCCAGTTGTAGCTGCGATAGCGATCGCTGTTGAGAATACCGCTAAACCCCTCCCCTAATAGGGCCTTTGCTGCTCGTTGCGAGCGACTTAAAAACACTTGATACACACAAACCAGCGGCGTCACTGCCACCCACAACCACCCTTTGCTCTGCTGCGGATTCTTGCCATCGGCATTGCTCTGGCTGAAGCGCGTCTCGTCCGCTCCCACTACCGCTTGCTCGCGTACGTACTCCTGGGCCAACTCCACTGACTCCGATACCGCTTCACTGGCCTCTTGTCGCATCTGGTTGACACTCCCCAAACTCAATTCCACTCCAAACAAGTCCAACAGCGCTCGCTGCACCAGTCGCTGACTTTGACGGTGGAAGCCACTTAACACCGCCACTATCGCCACGACCCTTGGCCCATACCCTCTGACACAGACTCCTTCTAGCAAGCTTGCGCGGGTGCTTTCTCCACACTCATCACACTTGAGACGATGCAGCCGATATTCTGCTATCTTTGGCTTGACTACGGGGATCTCCACCACTTGATGCCGCTGGGGATGCTCATCACTCCCACTTAGCTCCCCTCCACAGCATTGGCAATGAACCGGATGACACTCTACGATCTCGTCGCATTGCTCGCTCTCATACAACTGGCGCTGATATCCTTGATGCCCCGCTTGGCCCCCTCTTTTGTTGCCACTCCCTCGCTTGCGCTTGGACTTCTTCACCTGCGGCCCATCTGCCGAGGGGGGCTGGGATGAGTTGCCTGAGTTGCGATTGACTTGCTCTTTTAAATTTTGATACTCTTCGTGCAATTGTTTGTATTGTTGCTCTAGCTGTTCGATTCGCTGCAGCAAATTCGACACCAGCTGTTTGACGCTCGCTGGTGTCTTCTCCCAATCTTCCTCAGAGATTTGCTCGCTGTTGGCAAAGTTCTCGCTCATGCTTGTTAGGCTAGCAGAAGATGAGTACTAATTTCTCAACTTTTCTCCGTCTTAACCTGAACAGTTACACTGCATCAGCTGATTCGGAAATTCTTCATTGCCAAGGGAGGAGAAGCCGATGCTCTAAGGAATGAGGATTTATTAATTTACTAAAGTCAAGTTTGCTGTAGTTTGGCTGTGTAGTTCCATTGTGGAAGAGTCTTATCGAAGACAATTTTCATTGTTTTCTTGAAGTCGTCAGCAACTTTCTTAC
>Ga0207422_1002243_pt1 | contig 27450 bp, 17 predicted proteins | sample MarCyaLeptolynsp_FD_187757 | JGI IMG/M metagenome (GOLD analysis project Ga0207422, IMG submission 187757) | Marine cyanobacterial communities from Panama - species 1 Leptolyngbya sp. (SPAdes) | ecosystem: Environmental > Aquatic > Marine > Unclassified | place: Panama: Panama City | collected... | reverse complement strand
GGCGGCAACGGCGGCGGAATTTTTGCTAATTCAGGAGCACTAACCCTGACCAACAGCACCGTCTCCGGCAACGGCGGCTACGGCGGCTTTGGCCTCTACAGCAGGTTCTTCGGCAACGGCGGCAACGGCGGCTTTGGCGGCAACGGCGGCGGAATTTTTGCTAATTCAGGAGCACTAATCCTGACCAACAGCACTGTCTCCGGCAACTCGGTTGCTGGCGGTAGAGGCGGCGAAAGGGACTTCTTCGGCGACGACGGCGACGGCGGCGACGGCGGCGACGGCGGCGGAATTTTCGCTAATTCAGGAGCACTAACCCTGACCAACAGCACCATCTCCGGCAACTCGGTTGCTGGCGGCAACGGCGGCTTAAGCTTCTTGTCCGGCAGAGGCAACGGCGGCGACGGCGGCGACGGCGGCAACGGCGGCGGAGTTTTCGCTGATTCAGGAGCACTAACCCTGACCAACAGCACTGTCTCCGGCAATACTGCTACTGGCGGCTTTGGCAGCGGAGGCATATTCGGCTTCGGCGTCTTCGGCAGCGAAGGCATCGGCGGCGACGGCGGCAACGGCGGCTCTGGCGGCGGAATTTTTGCCTATTCAGGAGCACTAACCCTGACCAACAGCACCGTCTCCGGCAATACTGCTACTGGCGGCGGAGGCGGCTACAGCGTCGGCGGCAGAGGCAGCGGCGACGGCGGCGACGGCGGCTCTGGCGGCGGAATTTTTGCCTATTCAGGAGCACTAACCCTGACTAACAGCACCGTTTCCGGCAACACTGCTACTGGCGGCGATGGCGGCGACGGCGGCAACGGCGTCTACGGCGGCGGCGACGGCGGCAACGGCGGCTCTGGCGGCGGAATTTTCGCTGATTCAGGAGCAGTAACCCTGACCAACAGCACCGTTTCCGGCAACACTGCTACTGGCGGCATTGGCGGCATCGGCGGCATCGGCGGCAACGACGGCGACGGCGGCAACGGCGGCGGTATTTATATTAATGAGACTCAGAACAACACCATTACCAACAGCATCATCGCCAATAATACCTCTGACGTCGGACCCGACATTAGTGCTGATTTGAGTAGCAGCAATATTCAATTTAGCCTGATTGAAGATACTGCTGGTATTACTGCTGGCGCACCTACCAATGGAGTTAATAGTAATATTGTTGGTGTCGATCCCCAACTCTTACCTTTAGGTGACTATGGTGGTCCTACCCAAACCCATGCCCTCAGTCCCAACAGTCCTGCCTTTAATGCGGGAGATAACGACCAATTAATGGGATTAACCACAGACCAACGAGGTAAAGCGCGGATTAGTGGTACTACAGTAGATATTGGTGCTTTTGAACTACAACTACTATTGACTATTGCAGGAGGTAATAACCAGAGTACCACTGTCAATACGGCTTTTGCTGATAAATTGCAAATCCAAGTTATCGATGAATTCAATAACTCTGTATCTCTACCTGGAGTCACTGTAGAATTGGCTGCACTGGGTACAGGGGCTGGTACTAACCCAGTTAGTATCACCGCAACCACTGATGCTTCTGGTTTAGCTACTACTACTGCTACTGCTAACACTACAGCAGGAACTTATCAAGTAGCAGCAACTTCCACTGGAATTACTGGGGTTAACTTTAATTTGACTAACCTTTCCCTTCCAGTAATAGATACTGGTGATTCTACTTTAGTAATAGATACTGGTGATTCTACTTTAGTAATAGATACTAGTGATTTTACTCCAGTAGTAATTGTAGATGATTCTACCCCAAACAACAGTCCTGATTTGATCCCCATCCCTGACTTTACCCCGATTTGGCAATCAGTTATAGAAGAATTGCCCCAGTCAGGATTAGAGGAATCTGCCTGTCAAACTACCCCAGCTATAGCGATTAATTCTACTGAAGAGGAGGGAGAAATTACTTTAGATAAGGAGATAGAAACCGCAATTCAACGCAATCAAGATTGTCAACCTGCGGGAATTGAGAAAAGATGAAAATTCAACAAGTAACTATTTTGGGCAATACCCTACTGCTGTTGGGATTAATTACCCCCGCTATAGCTACAGAACAACATGGAGACGCGGAGACGCGGAGACGCGGGGACGTGGAGAGATTGGCTTTTATTCACAGTGGTGCAAACTTAAAGTATAAGTATCCTACTGAACTTGACCTTATCAGCCAATCCCCCCAAGAACGTACCAACCCTGCTAACCCTAATCAAGACTTTCTCCAACCGGTAGAACCCATCACTCCGCCTCCCGAAGAGAAACCCCTCTTCCCAGAGCCGGAAGAAACCACTCCTCCCAATCTCCCCGATAGTACCAGCTTCCCCATCCAAAGGATTAATGTAGAAGGCAGCACTGTCTTCACTCCCGAAGACTTTGCTCCCCTCATCGAACCGTTAACAGGACAAAATGTCACCCTCAACCAACTCCGAGCCGTTGCCGATGCCATTACCCAACTCTATCTCGATCAAGGTTACATCAATTCCCGTGCCCTACTCAGAGAACAAACCATCACCGATGGAGTAGCTACCATTGAAGTCATAGAAGGGACAGTTACTGATATCGAGATTACCGGACAACAACGTTTTCGTACCAGTTACTTTACCTCCCGCCTCAACCGTAGTATCGATACTCCCCTTAATGTTAATCAACTAGAAGACCAACTGCGCTTATTACAAATTAATCCTTTAATCGAAGATCTGGAAGTAAACTTAGAACCAGCAGAGGTAACTGGGGAAAGTACCCTTCGCCTCCAGGTAGAAGAAGCACCCCCCTGGTTCAGTTCTGTTTTTGTCGATAACTACTCTGCTGCTAGTGTAGGTTCAGAACGTTTTGGCATCAGCGGTGGCTATCGTAACCTTTTGGGTGTTGGGGATGTCTTCACTGCCACTGGTACTCGCTCCTTCTCCGGCGGCTCAACTATCTTCGATTTCAACTACCTAGTCCCTTTCAATGCCCTCAACGGCACAGTACAATTACGAACAACTATCGATCGCAACGAAGTTACCCAATCTCCTTTTGACGAATTAGGTATCGAAGGGGAATCAGAAACCTACGAAATTTCAGTACGTCAACCAATAAAGCGCAGTTTCCGGGAAGAATTTGCTCTCTCCCTTGGCTTAAACCACCGCGACGGACAAACTTTCCTGTTTGATAATGTTGGTACTCCCTTCGGCAGCGGTGCAGAAGCCGACGGTACAACCCGCACCACAGTCTTGAGTTTTGGTCAAGATTATTTGCGCCGGGATAACCAAGGAGCTTGGGTATTGCGTTCCCAGTTCAACTTTGGTCTAGACCTATTAGATGCTACCATCAACCCTGAGCCTATCCCCGATGGTCGCTTTTTCAATTGGAATGGTCAAGTACAGCGCATCCATCAGCTAACCCCAAAACAACTGTTAATCGTTCAAGGGAATATCCAACTCTCTCCCGATAATCTGTTAGGTCCCCAACGTTTTACCATAGGTGGGGGTCAAACTTTACGGGGCTATCGTCAAGGAGCCCGTTCAGGGGATAATGGTTGGCGGCTATCTGTAGAAGACCGTATTACCTTAATCCAAGGACAACCAGGAGTCTCCTTATTACAAGTTGCTCCTTTTGCCGATTTAGGTATGGTGTGGAATAATCCCAGTAATCCCGATCAGATTGCCAATGAGCATTTTTTAGCTGGTTTAGGGACAGGTATTATCTATTCTCCCGTTGAAGATTTAACCCTCCGCCTCGATTTTACTTTACCGTTGGTAGACTTAAGCGATCGCTCCACCAATATCCAAGACGATGGTATTTACTTTAGCGTCAACTACAATTTGTGAGAGGGTTTATATATAGGCGCACACCTTCCCCATTATGAAATAATCATACCACAAAGACACAAAGTACACAAAAGATCGACTTTCCTCCCTTGTCACCTTGTCTTGTCCCAATTACCCAAATAACCAATGACAAACAACAAACTTTCAATGCTCTCGCCGCCACCAGGCACGTACTAGTTGAATTTCTGGGTAATCGTAACTTTCTCCTAGGTGTTCGCGGATGGTTTTGAGGGACTCAGAACCAACAGTTTGGATTGCTTGAATTATTGGCTGTTGTTGTTGTGGGGAAACCAGTCGGTTTAAATCAACTGGCTGTTTCATCTCAATTAGTTCACTTAAATGATTGATAATAGTTCTGGGGGTAAAACCTCTTCTTTCGGCAATTTCTTCTACACTTAAATCTTGCTGGTACAGCTGTAGTGTCTTGATATGAGTATCAGAAGGAAGAGGTACTGGCAGTTTTTGCCCCTGGCAAAAGGCACGAATTTCTGAAACAAATTGCTCCCCATATTGGCTGGCTTTGTAATCGGTGACGCCAGAAATTTTGGCAAACTCTTCTAGAGTTTTGGGTTTGTTCTGGGCCATTAGTTTGAGGCTAGAATCAGCAAAGATAACGTAAGGGGGAACTGATTGGATGTCGCCTAGCTGCTTGCGTAATCTGTACAATTTCTCAAATAAGAGTTCTGCTTCGGCTTTTCTGGGGTTAATATCTGCTAAAGTCTTAGCTGTTGGTGTTGGAGTGACAGCAATCTCAACCTGACGTTGTTTGCGCAGTACTTCCCAACTACGTTTGTTGAGCTTCAGTACTCGGTAACCATCAGTGGTTTCATCCATTAAACCTTGGTGCAAAAGCGATCGCGCGAGCATTTTCCAGGCATCTGCTGTTTTATCTTTGCCAATGCCATAGGTAGAGAGTAAGTGGTGTCCATACTGCTCTACTTTCTTCTTCCTTGAACCCCGTAGCACATCAATAATGTGAGTCGTGCCGAACCTTTCCCGGCAACGTGCCACACAGGAAAGGAATTTTTGTGCTTCAATTGTCCAGTCTTCTACTGGTTTGGGATGACGACAGTTGTCACACTTATCACAATTGCCTGGAAATCGCTCACCAAAGTAGCGCAGTACAATGGTCCTGCGGCAATCTGTACCTTCAGCGTAGTCGATTACCTGACGCAGTTGCTGACGAGCAACTCGCTGCTCTTTGGGGTCGGGTTTTTGATCGATGATATAGTCAATTCTGGGGATATCAGCAGTACTGAAGAAAAGGGTACAATGGGCTACTTCCCCATCTCTTCCAGCTCTTCCTGATTCTTGATAGTAACTCTCCAGGTTACGGGGTAAGTCGTAGTGGATAACGAAGCGTACATCTGGTTTGTTGATACCCATACCAAAGGCAATGGTGGCTACCATAATTTGCACGTCATCCCGGATAAAGCGGGTTTGATTGGTTGATCTAGCTTGGTCACTCATCCCCGCATGGTAAGGTAAGGCAGAAATCTCATCTTTCTGTAGCCGGAAGGCAATTTCATCCACCTGGCGACGACTGAGACAGTAGACGATGCCTGAACCTTGATGGGAGCGGATTTGTTTTAAGAGCTGATTGTAGCTTTGGCGCTGTTTGGGTTGAACTTCGTAGTAGAGGTTAGGACGATTAAAGCTAGCAATGTGAATTCCTGGTTGGCGCAGGGTTAGCTGTTGGATAATATCCTGTTGCACCCTTCCCGTAGCCGTGGCAGTCAGAGCCAGCATGGGGATATCCGGGTAACGCTGGCGCAGCTGTCTCATCTGTCGGTATTCTGGACGAAAGTCATGTCCCCACGCCGAAACGCAATGAGCCTCATCAATAGCAAAGGCAGAAATACCAATTTGCGATCGCACTGTGTCTAGAAATGGTAAGAATTTCTCTGCTAGCAAGCGTTCTGGAGCCACATAGAGGAGCTTAATCTTGCCTTTGAGGATCCCTTGTTCCCGCGATCGCACTTCTGCTAAACTCAGGCTACTATTGAGAAATGTTGCCCCAATACCGTTATCTCGCAACGCATCCACCTGGTCTTGCATCAGGGAAATAAGGGGAGATACTACTACCGTTAAACCTGGTTTTAGTAGTGCTGGCAGTTGGAAACACAGGGATTTACCACCACCAGTAGGCATAATCACCAGTAAATCGCGATTTTGCAGTGCTTCTTCAACTATTTGTCGCTGTCCTGGACGAAAGGTATCGTAACCAAAGAAATGTTTGAGTGCTTCCTCCAGAGATTGCGACTGGTACATGGTGGATGACTTGAGCGCTGATGATGGAATTATTTTAACAAGGGCTGATGGGTGAGCGAAAAAAAGGGTGGGGAGAATGATAAACAGACGCGGGGACGCGGAGAGTTGAAATCCGACGCAAAATTTCGTTCACCCAGGGCTGATTGTGATATCCGTCATATTGAAAACTTGATACTAATCACGGCTCATTAAAGACCATATTACAGCTCAAGTTGATAAAACTTACTAACGCTCCCAGATAAGTTCACGCTTTTTCAGGATCTATCTCAAGAGCTTGATCAGTAAAATGCCTGATGATTAAAACTGTAAGTACATCAGGTAAAAAGATATGCAATACTCAGATACTCGCAACCGTTACTCATCGACTGCTTCTACTTCTGTCCTTAATCAGACAAACCAGAGCAGTCGATCTCGGAACATACCTCCAGATGAAATGCTGAGGTTGCATAAGACAGGAAAACGAGATTTTCGTGGAGTGGATCTAAGTAAACGGGTTCTGAGTGGAGTTAACCTAAGATGGGCAGACTTAAAAGGAGCCAAGCTGCACAAAACTGTGTTCGTGGGAGTTAATCTGACAAAAGCTTCCCTAAGCGAGGGGGATTTGAGTGAGGCGAAGCTTTACTCTACTTTATTAGAAGAAGCTAACCTCAAACGAGTAAACCTGAGTGGAGCCGACCTACGTGGGGTGAACTTAACTAAGGTCAACTTAACTCGAGCCAATTTGAGTGGAGCTAACTTAACTAAGGTTAACTTAACTGGAGCAGACTTGACAGGAGCCTGCTTGAAGGGAGCTAAGCTACAAAAGGTTAACTTAACTCGAGCCAATTTGCGCGGGGTAGATTGGACTGGAGCAAAGTTTATCGATACTGAGCTGACTGGGGTAAATTTGCTAGGATGCTGATCCTTCGTCACTCAATCTTTACACCCCACACCCTGCTTATTTTTCAACTAGCTTGTCACCGTGAGGATTTAGCGACACTTTTGAGGATATGCATGGGACCATAGTTTTTGAGAATCTGCATTTGTTGTTTATTACGGACAAGGAGAGCACCTGCGAATCCTAAGGAGTTTACAGAAATCGACTCGAAATCCTCTTGCAGTCGCGGCACAAGCAGCATCCATTGCCGCGTAGCCAGAAGATTGTAGGCTCCAGATTGTCTGTTGCCGCTGGTACTTTCCTCCCCTTGCAAGCCTACTGCACGGAGCAGGTTATGATAGCACTGAATGGTTGCTACAGCTGCTTCTAAGGGAGATTTTGCCCCAAGGGAGTCTAATCGAGCGATCGCGTGGACAAAAGGAAAGCTTGGTATAGTCCCAATCGTCCCCTCAAATTTAGCAGAAGCGATCGCAGGTTCGATGGGTATTTTTGGTCTCTTGGGTGCGAGTGGTAGGGGAAGAAGTTGCAGGTGTTTGTGTCGCTGGCTAGCTCCAGCAACTTTACCACCGTTGTAGAATGCCAAGCCCTCGAATTCAGCTAGGCATCTCCACATAGCCTCAAAATCCTGTACAGTGAGCCAGGTTTCTTGCTCCTCAAACGAGCGGGTGACGAGCAGCAGGTGATAGTCTACAACGTTGAATTTGTTCAACAGACACAAATGTGTGTCAGAAATATCTGCAACAAACAAGTCCTCTTCATAGGGAAGGAAGGGATTGAACTCTTTTCCAGAGTTAGTAGTTTTTTGGTTTTGCTTCTTCTTTGCCTCGTCTTTACGTGTCAGATTGGACAAGATCCGAACCAAGAAACTAATACCGTCTTGCTCTACAAATTCCAACTCTGTAGGTATTGATTGGAGTGCTCCGCATTGGAGTGCATGGGTAGTTTGCTGGGTGAGATTTGTCCACAATGTGCCAGGTTTGAGCACTAGTGCTTTGTGTGAAGTTGGTTGTTCTTCAGGCATTATTTTTTTGATATTTTTTTATAGTGGGGAAAGTGTGCGCCCATATATAAAGGGAGTAAATTCAACACAGGACTAACGGTGAAGGCACTATGGCAAAAATCAAAATCCTGCAAGAAGGTTGTTCTTATACCTTTCGGTCTTACTTCGAGTTACCCTATGAAGCTGATGATATTTTAGCTGAGTTCGACTATTCACTCACAAGAGCCGAGCTATCCCTACCTAAAACGACTCGACAACTAGAACATGTGCCAGAACTCAAGCAAAAAATCAGAACTTTTTTACCTTTTGTCAGTCTCAGCAATGAAACTGCTAGAAGAGAAACACTGGTATCACCGATCATGCTAGAAGTTGTGATTTATTCCCAATGTCAAATGCGCATTGAATATCCTTTAAACGTTAATAATTGGCTCAAGGGTAATCTTGATTATCTATTGCGCTCAACCAATAATTTACTGGTTATTGAAGCTAAAAAGGATGATCTAACTAGAGGATTTACCCAGTTAGCAGTTGAGTTAATTGCCCTATCCCACATTGAAGAACAGAATGTGTTTTATGGGGCAGTGACAATAGGTGATGTCTGGCGATTTGGTAAACTAGAACGTAATCAGCAAAAGATTACTCAAGATCTCAATTTGTTTAAAGTGCCCGATGATTTAGATAGCTTAATCAGAGTTTTACTGGGAATTTTGGAGGGAGATTAAGCTCATTCTCCTGCACTCTGCTTGCAAATGTCTAGTATTGACTACTTTTGGGTAGCTTTGTCTAGGTATTTATGAGCGGTAACGAACCAGATTATCAATATTCCTCTGCTTCTTGATAAAGCTCTTCAAGAGCTTGATGTTGGCTACGGCGGGAGCGCCGTCGATATTTTTTTGTCGCTAGCTTTGGCTCATATTGATGCTTCCCGGAACCTTTAATTTTTAGTTTCATACTAGATTCGGCGTCAGGCTGCTGTTTCAAAGCTTCTTGCTGCGCGATCGCATCTTCTAAAAAATTAAGATAATGTTCGTAGCGTTCCCAATCACCTCGAACTGCACAATTAGGCTCATCTCTATGTAGACAGTCACTAAATTGACAACTCGATGTGGCTAAGCGTTGCTTTGCTTCTGGGAAATAAAGGGATAAATCAGCTGGGGCACAATTCAAATTAGGTTGATTGAAGCCGGGGGTATCTGCCAACAAACCACCTTTGGGCAATTCAAATAGTTCGACGTGTCGTGTAGTGTGCCGCCCTCGACCCAGTTTACGAGTAACTGCTCCCACCCGCAGATTAGTTCCTGGAGCTAGCAGATTAATGAGGCTAGACTTCCCCACACCAGAAGGACCAGCAAAAACGGAGATTTTCTGGTGCAATTGCTCCCTAAGTTGTTCTAAACCAGTACCATTGTAGATGCTCAGAAATAGAGGCTGGTAGCCCCACTCTTCTAAGCGCTGCTGCCATTGTTGGATTGTGAGTGTGGTAACTAAATCACTTTTATTCAGACACAAACCGACTTTTAAGCCGATAGTTTCTGCCTTGACCAAAAACCTACTTAGCTGGAGAGCATCTAAGGTAGGCTCTTCAAGGGCAAAGACTAGGAAAATTTGCTCAGCATTGGCGACTGGCGGACGATCTAGCTGGGTTTGGCGAGGCATAACTGCTGCGATTGCTCCTCGTCCATCTGCCCAATCCGGTTCTTCTACCAAAACGCGATCGCCTACCATCACCTGCTGACCAATTTTTTTCAGTCGTGATCTGCGGGTACAAAGGAAGAAATGCTTCGCCTTTTCTAACCTGACTCGGTAGAAGTTTGCTTGTACTGCCAGTACTGTCCCAACTAAGGGTGTAGATGATTCAAACGATTGGATATCAGGTAGTTTGCCCTTCATGCAGACTCTGAGGGACGCCTCACCTTCAAGGCAAAATAGTGTTCGTGGTCTTCTACTGCCTCAATAGGGTAACCCTCCATTGCTAAACTATCCGGTACCTGCTCGATCGGTTCTCCAGGGTCAAGCCACACTTCTAATAAAGCCCCTGGTATCATTTGCTCTAGGTAGAGTTTGGTGCGCACAAAATTGATCGGGCAAGGAGTGCCACGCAAATCCAATTGAGCGTCTGGTGTTTGGCTAAGGGTTGATAGAGCTGGGTTACTCATTATCCCACCCCACTTGCTGGAAACTCAGCTACTTTAGTATTGCTCAGAAAGCATAGTGGTTTAAAATTTCCATCATTACCGATGAAAACCTTCTGCCTCCTGCCCTCTGCCTTCTGCCTTCTTTTAACTACCAAAGAGTCCCCCTAGAAATCCTTCTAAACCACCTTTTCCAGTACGCTCTTCCCTAATCTTTGCTAGTGTCTCCAGCAATTCCCGTTCCTCAGCAGTTATACGAGTGGGAATGTCAATCAATACTGTAATTAGATGATCACCTCGACTTACCGGATTACCCAATTTAGGTACACCATGACCTTCTAATGTTAATACTGTATCGGGTTGGGTTCCTGCAGGGATGGTTAAATCGACTGGTCCGTCTACTGTATTTACTGGCGCAGAACAACCCAAAATCGCCTGCAAATAGCTGATTTTGATCTCAGAGAGGATATTTAGTCCATCTCGTTTAAAGTCTGGGTCTTCCTTGACGAATAAATAGACATATAAGTCTCCAGGAGGACCGTTGCGCAATCCTGCGTCACCTTCTTTAGAAACCCGCAGGCGAGTCCCATTATCTACCCCTGCGGGAATAGTAATTTCGAGCTTTTTCGTTTCTTGTTTGCGACCTGCACCCCCACAAGTTTCACACTTGTCCTCAATTACCTGTCCTTCACCGTTACAGGTGGGACATACTGAAACTTGGGTAAAGCTGCCAAAGGGTGTGCGAGTGGCGCGACGTACTTGACCACTACCGCTGCAAGTTGAACAGGTACGGGGTCTAGTCCCCGCTTTAGCACCTGTAGCATTACAAACTTTACAGGTTTCCAGATGAGGAATGCGGATTTCCTTTTTACCACCGAATACAGCTTCTTTGAATTTCAGCTTCAAGTCTAGCCTTAGGTCATCACCTCGAACTGGACCACTACGCCTTTGAGCTGTTTGCTGACCCATGCCACCAGCAAAGCCGCTGAAGAAGCTCTCAAAAATTTCCGAGAAACCCATGTCACCAAAGTCTGGGTAGCCTGCTCCTGCACCGGAGGAGACACCTGCTTCTCCAAAACGGTCGTATCTTGCTCTAGTTTCTTGTTCTGAAAGAACTTCGTAGGCTCGATTAATCTCCTTGAACCGATCTTCAGCCCCTGGTTCCTTGTTGACGTCCGGATGATACTTACGGGCCAGGTCACGGTAAGCACGTTTAATTTGTCTTGTATCAGCGTCGCGGGGGACGCCCAGAGTTTCATAATAGTCAGGCATAGAGCACTGATCTGTAGTGTTTAGTTACTTAATTAGGGGCAAATTTAGTTTAATGCAGGGGATCACAGTCAAGCAACTGCCGTTGTCTGCAAAGATCACCCAGATTACTATTCTTATGTCTATCAAAAAAACCAGCTAATTGCCACCTGCTTTGATAGGCTTGCCTTAGTCAACTGGCTCATAATCAGCGGTTACAGTCTCATCCTCAAAATTGAAATCCAACTCTTCGTCTTCATCTGGTGGCGCTTGAGTAATATTACTGGTTTCAGAGATAGAGGGTTCTTCCTCCACCGTCTCAAACTCTTCAGCCTCACCCTTGTTGGCAAAAGAAGCAATGATACCCCCAATTGAGAACAAAGTTTGTTGAAAGTCATTGATGAGTTGTCCTACGTCCTCTACACTAACACCACTGTCTGTCATTGCTGCATGGATCTGCTCCCTTTGCTCATTTCCTTGATTGAGGAGCTCTTGAGCCTGAAGTTGATTCTCAATCAAGTCTCCATGCTCTTTTAGGGTGTTATCCCAGCTGTAGAAGAGACTATCAGCTTTGTTCCTGAGTTCAGCCAATTCTATGCGGCGGCGGTCTTCTTCGGCATATTTTTCAGCTTCTTGCCGCATCCGTTCTACTTCACTTGAGCTTAATCCTCCAGTATTGGTAATTCGGATACTTTGCTCTCTACCGGTACCTTTGTCCGTTGCAGCAACTTGTAGAATCCCATTGACATCGATTTCAAAAGACACTTCAATTTGAGGCACTCCACGCAGAGCTGGGGGAATACCAGTGAGCAGAAACTTACCCAAGCTCTTGTTATCTTTTGCCATCGCCCGTTCACCCTGTAGAACATGAATTTCTACTGAGGTTTGCCCATCCGTAGCGGTGGAAAATATTTGAGATTTACTAGTGGGGATAGTGGTATTGCGCTCAATAATTTTTGTAAATACCTCTCCTAAAGTCTCAATACCTAATGAGAGGGGAGTGACATCCAATAAAAGTAAGTCTTCGACTTCACCACCCAAGACACCTCCTTGGATGGCTGCACCTAATGCCACTGCTTCATCAGGGTTGATTGATCTTTCTGGATCCTTCCCACCAAAAAATTTTTTAATTCCCTCTTGTACTGCTGGTATACGAGTAGAACCACCAACTAGCAAAATGCGGTCAATATCCTCAGGCTGTAGATCGGCATCTTTGAGAGCCTGGGTGACTGGTTCTATCGTCCCTTCTACTAGTTCCCTTGCTAGTTCCTCAAACTTAGCTCGCGATAGCTCCATCTCTAAGTGTTTGGGACCTGTCTCATCCGCAGTAATAAAGGGCAGGTTGATGGAAGTCGAAGCCATACTCGAAACTTCTATTTTGGCCTTTTCAGCCGCTTCTCGCAAGCGCTGAAGAGCCATTTTATCTGCTGCTAGGTCAATGCCCTCTGTTTCTTGAAAATTCTCAATCATCCAGAGAACAATCACGTTATCGAAGTCATCTCCACCTAGGTGATTGTTGCCAGAGGTAGCCTTAACTTCAAAGACACCATCTCCCAGTTGCAGTATAGAAACATCAAAGGTGCCACCACCTAAGTCAAAAACTAGAATTTGCTGTTCTTGATCCTGTTTGTCTAAACCGTAAGCTAAGGATGCAGCAGTTGGTTCGTTAATGATACGTAATACTTCTAGACCAGCAATCGTCCCAGCATCTTTAGTCGCCTGCCTTTGGGCATCTGTAAAGTAAGCAGGTACAGTAATTACTGCTTGCTCTACTGGTTCCCCGAGAAAGTTTTCTGCATCCTGCTTGAGTTTTTGCAGGGTCATGGCAGATATTTCTTGAGGGGTATAGTTACGATCGCGAATTTTGACATCAACGGTATCATCGCGACCTTTGACACAAGTGTAAGTCACTCGCGATCGCTCCGTAGCCGTGTCATCCCACCGACGTCCGATAAAGCGTTTAATACTGTATATAGTATTGTCAGCGTTAGTTACTGCCTGCCGCTTTGCCAACTGACCCACTAAGCGATCGCCTGCCTTACCAAATCCTACTATACTCGGAGTGGTTCGTCCCCCCTCAGAGTTTGTAATCACTAGGGGCTTACCCCCCTCTAAAACAGCGACGCAACTATTGGTCGTGCCTAGGTCGATGCCAATGACTTTTCCCATTGCGCTTCGGCGTAAAGGTCTATAAAGTTATATGTTTTTAAGTTGAACTGGTTAAGAGTGACTTAAATCTAGCTCAACATTTGCTCTTGTGGTTGATTTTAGAGGCTAACATCCAAGGGCTAATAATCTAGCCGTTAATTTTCAGTAGTCTCTGAGTTACTTTCCTCTGAGGTTATCACGGGCTCCACAGCCGCGGCAACCTTAACCATTGCATGACGAAGCACTCGCTCACCAAGGAAATAACCCCGTTGCAGCTGTTCAATCACTGTTCCTTCTGGGTATTCATCTGTTGATTCTCGCATCACTGCTTCATGAAGATTTGGATCAAATTCTTTACCTTCTGGGCGCATAGGAGCAACTCCAATACGCTTGAGACAGTCCACCAGCTGTTTATAAATACCCTGATAGCTTTTGTGAACATTCATTTCTCCATCGTTTTGAGGCTTGATCTGTGACCTTGCCCGCTCAAAGTTATCCACTACTGGCAGTAACTCCATGAGGGTAACTTGCTTGATCTGCTGTTCCAACTCCTCTTTTTCTTTCCCAGTACGCTTGCGAAAATTCTCAAAATCTGCTGCAATCCGCACCGATTGAGTTTTAAGGGAGTCGTATTGCTTGGTAAGCTCTTCTAATTGAGTTTTGAGTGTCTCCTTTTCCTGCTTTAGGATTTCTAGCGCACCTTCAGCAGACTCTTGTGGAGTTTCTTCTACTAGTTCCTCCGGAGCCACTTCACTAACACTATCGGGTGAGCTCCCATCATCTGATGCTCCTACCACCTCAGTTTCGCTCTCACTAGTTACTTCTGATATGCTGGAAGCCTCACTAGTTTGCTCATCCAGGTTAGATTGAGACTCTAACTCAGTTTCTGCACTCACATCCATTTCCTTCTGGGCAGATTCACCCCCCAGACTTTCTGAACTAACTACAACTGGCTCATCTGCCTGCTGCGAAATATTATCTGGCTGCTTTTCTTCGTCGATCATTTTTCATTTCATGGTAATTCGCGTGAGACTCCACCCTCAGCGAAGCAGGGTGGATAAGGATAGTAGCCTTTCTTTGACCACGAGGGTGGGGCTAGAGAAAGATAATCGAGTTGCATACACAACTAGTCCCGTGTTTCGCTGTAACAACTGAGCTCTCTTTACATAAAACTGCCCTAACCGTTTCCAGTTGGCATTGCTAAGTCAAATTTGTCTCTACACTTTAAAATAGTAAAGTTGTCCAAATTATAACCAAAATGTAACATTATCTCACTAGAATTACACAGTATTCAACTTTAAATAATAGGTATGATTCTAATATCCTGTACTTGTAACTAAAGTGCCTTGGCATCTAAACTGACAATCCCAAAAGAATTTAACTCATAGCTGCCAGAGACTAAATTTAATCAACACAGGAGCTGTTTTCACTCTGTCAGAGTCATACCAACGTGTCAGTTGACACCAATGGTTACCCTGATACAAGTTTCTACAATTCCATTTCAGCTACAGTTTTTGAGCATGATTTGGTAACTCAAGGAGATCTTATCACCTACTATGACTCAATCCTCATCACCACGACAACGCAGTCGCGCCCTGATTGTCAAAAACGATTTTTCCCCTTTTGGTAATAAGCTGGTTCAGTCAGGCGTAGTTGACGATAGCCAAATGCGGCAAGCATTGGTGGAAACTCGTAAGACGGGCAGACCCCTGACAGAGATTATTGAACAGATTACGGGGCGTCAGTTGTCACCAGAATTACTGCGCCAGTATAAGAAACAGCAGCTGTTTGAACTCAAAATTCTTTATGGAGTTGATTCTCTCGATCCAGAAATTAGTGATATTGCGGGCACCCAGGTTGGTCAACTCATTGATGAACTAATCCCTATTGATATCTGCCGTCGCTGTCGCTTAGTTCCCGTATCCAAGAATGACACTGAGCCTCCTTCAGTTCTAGTGGCAATGGTTGATCCTGATAATCTAGATGCTCAGGATGATCTTAACCGCATCCTCAGACCTAGGGGTATCGGCTTGCGACGGATGGTTATCACCCCAGAAGACTATCAAAGGTTGATTAACGAGTATCTTGATGAACAACTCAAACGCCAAAAGCAGCAGGAAGCGGCAGCTTCAGTAGACGTCACGGCAGATTTCGAGAATTTAGACAGTATTGACTTGCAGGAAGCCGACGATGAAGTCGAAGCAGATCTAGGTGAATCTTTGAAGGGGGCAGAAGGAGCCCCAGTGATTAACCTGGTTAACAAAGTCCTGGCTAAGGCTCTGCAAGAAGGTGTTTCCGATATCCATGTTGAGCCCCAAGAAGAGTATTTACGCATACGCTTCCGTAAAGATGGGGTACTACGTCCAGCATTTGATAAACCTTTCCCAAAGAAAATCTCCCCAGCAGTTGCTGCTCGCTTCAAAATTATGTCAGAGCTTGACATTGCTGAACGACGCTTGCCCCAAGATGGTAAGATTCGACGCATGTACCAGGGTCGCAAGGTAGACTTCCGGGTCAGTACTTTACCGAGTCGGTATGGGGAGAAGGTAGTGTTGCGGATCTTGGATAACGAATCTACCCAACTGGGTTTAGATGTATTGATTACAGACCAAGAGACGCTGGAAGTAGTCAGGGAAATGGCAAGTCGTCCCTTTGGACTTATCTTGGTAACTGGACCGACTGGTTCAGGAAAATCGACAAGTTTGTATTCAATACTGGCAGAGAGGAATGACCCTGGCGTAAATATCAGTACAGCGGAAGACCCGATAGAATATTCCTTACCAGGTATTACTCAAGTGCAGGTGTTGCGGGAAAAGGGGATGGATTTTGCCTCAATTCTCAGGTCTTTTCTGCGTCAAGATCCAGATGTGATTCTGGTAGGTGAGACACGAGACCCTGAGACGGCCAAAACAGCTATTGAAGCTGCTCTGACAGGTCACCTAGTATTAACTACGCTACACACAAATGATGCAGCTGGGGCAATCCCCCGCTTGGATGAAATGGGAGTTGAACCTTTCATGGTTGCTGGTGCTCTTATTGGCGTATTGGCACAGCGCTTAATGCGAAGAGTCTGTGATGAATGTCGTACTGCGTATCAACCGAGCGCCAATGAATTAGCAAGATTTGGTCTAGCAGCTTCCAGCGAAGGGGAAATAACTTTGTACAAAGCTAACACTCTGACGGCTGATGAAATAGCTGAAGCCAGAGCAACAGGTACACTTTGCGGAAAATGTAATGGCAATGGTTACAAAGGACGTGTTGGTGTCTATGAGGTGATGCAGGTCAATGAGCGACTACAAACCTTAATCAGCGAGAAAGCGAATGCAGACAGAATTAAAGAAGCTGCAGTAGAAGAGGGGATGACCACCTTATTAGCCTACAGCTTAAACCTGGTAAGGCAAGGTTACACTACTCTTGAAGAAGTGGAACGGGTGACGTTTACAGATTCTGGTTTGGAGGCAGAACTTAAAGCTAAACGCAAGACTTCTCTCACCTGTCGCAATTGCTCGGCTGAATTACAACAGGATTGGCTAGATTGTCCTTACTGTATGACCCCTCGTTTTCAGGATTAAAACCCTTTGTTATTAGTTATTGGTTGGCCCACAAATAACTAACAACCAATAACGAACAACTAATAGCATTTTTATCATTAAGGAGACAGCAAGATGGAACTAATGATTGAAGACTTGATGGAGCAGCTGGTTGAGATGGGCGGCTCGGATATGCACATCCAAGCACAGGCTCCTGTCTATTTCCGCATTAGTGGTAAACTCCAGCCCTTTGCCGAGGATCCACTAAGTCCCCAAGAATGTCAGAGACTGATCTTCAGTATGCTCAATAATTCACAGCGTAAGGAATTGGAGCAAACCTGGGAGCTTGACTGTTCTTATGGTGTCAAGGGATTAGCCCGCTTCCGCGTTAATGTCTACAAAGAGCGTGGTTCCTATGCCGCTTGTTTAAGAGCTTTGTCTTCCAAGATTCCTAACTTTGATCAGTTGGGATTGCCAGACGTTGTTCGGGAAATGAGTGAAAGACCAAGGGGATTAGTTCTGGTGACTGGACCAACTGGTTCTGGCAAGACTACCACCCTAGCGGCAATGATTGATTTAATTAACCGGACTAGACCAGAACATATTCTAACAATAGAAGACCCAATTGAATATGTCTTTGCTAACATCAAGAGCTTAATTCATCAACGTCAAAAGGGAGAAGATACCAAAAGCTTTGCCAATGCTTTGAGGGCGGCTCTCAGGGAAGATCCAGATGTAGTCTTGGTAGGAGAAATGCGTGACTTGGAGACAATTTCTCTGGCGATTAGTGCTGCCGAAACTGGTCACTTGGTAATGGGTACACTGCATACTAGCTCAGCAGCTCAGACAGTGAACCGGATATTAGACGTGTTTCCCCCAGAACAACAAGGTCAAGTCCGAGCTCAGTTATCTAACTCTCTAATTGCAGTATTTAGTCAATGTTTACCCCAAAAGAAAAACCCGAAACCTGGTGAATTTGGTCGAGCAATGGCTCAAGAAATCATGATTGTTACCCCAGCTATTGCTAACCTCATCCGAGAAGGAAAAGTTTCTGGCATTTACTCAGCTATCCAAACAGGTATGAAAATGGGAATGCAGACGATGGAGCAGGCTTTGGCTCACTTGGTTAAAACTGGAATTATCTCATTTGAAACCGCAGTCTCCAAGAGCTCTAAACCTGAAGAAATGCAGCGTATTCTTGCTGGTGCAGGAAGCGGGATGGGTGCAGGTACTAAGACAACTGCAAGAACGGGAAGGATGACTCGCTAAGTATAGAAAAGATGTTGGGTACTCGGTTAATTTTTTTCTGTACACCTAATACCTAACACCTAATACTTAACACCTAATACCTAATATCTTTAAATAGAAGCCATGCCTACTTTCATCGCTGAAGTTAGAGACTTTCAAGGAAACTCCAAGAAAGAGAAAGTCGAAGCGATTTCCCAAGAACAAGCCCGTGCCATACTCAAAAATAGATATAGCAATATCGGCAAAGTTAGCAAAGCAGGTTTTGATATTGATCTATCAAAACTTGGAGAAAAGTTTAGTACGGTATCAGTTAAAGACAAAGCCGTCTTTTCCCGCCAATTTGCGGCTATGGTAGATGCTGGTGTAGCTATGGTTCGCTGCCTTGGTGTCTTATCCGATCAGTGTACTAATCCCAAGCTGAAAAAGTCACTGCTGGAAATCAGCTCTGATGTACAACAGGGAACTAGTCTCTCTGAATCTATGAACAAACATCCCCAGTGCTTTGATACTTTGTACGTCAGTATGGTTCAAGCTGGTGAGGTGGGAGGTGTACTTGACGAGGTACTAAACCGCTTAGCCAAGTTACTTGAAGACATGAACCGCCTGCAAAACCAAGTCAAAGCTGCTATGGCTTATCCCACGGTAGTGGGAAGCATAGCAGTTCTGGTATTTTTAGGGATGACAATGTTTTTAATCCCAATCTTTGCAGCCATTTTTGAGGAGTTGGGTACAGAGTTGCCAGCTTTGACCAAATTTATGCTCTGGATCAGTGGCATACTTAGAAGTTGGAAAATTCTTATCCCGATCGCTATTGTTATTGTTGGAACCTTTGCCTTCAAGCAATACTACAAAACACCTGTTGGTCGCGTACAAATTGACCAATTTAAGTTAAAAATGCCGCTGTTTGGTGATCTTAATGAAAAATCAGCGGTTGCTCGTTTTTGCCGCATCTTTGGTACTTTGACTCGCTCAGGAGTACCGGTACTTAACTCTTTAGATATTGTTCGAGATACCTCAGGTAACCAGGTAATCGCCAATGCAGTGGACTCTGCTAAGTTGGAGATTCAACAAGGAGGGATGATTAGCCTTGCCCTGCAAAAAGAAGAAGTTTTTCCTCTGTTGGCGATTCAGATGATCAGTATCGGTGAAGAGACAGGGGAATTAGATTCGATGATGATGAAAGTTGCTGATTTTTATGAAGATGAGGTGGAGCAAGCAGTTAAAGCCCTTACCAGTATCCTAGAACCAATAATGATTGTGGTTCTAGGGGGTATGGTAGGAACAATTCTGGTTTCAATGTATCTCCCGATGTTCAAAGTCTTCGATCAACTGGGATAAAAATTTGAGAGGGGTGTAGACAGTCTCAGGGAATTGGGAATTGGGAATTGGGAATTGGGAATTGAAACATGCCTGTTAAACAATCTGATTATGAAACGTTGCTAGCAGAATATAGCAATCGCGAGGCAGCGATCGCACTTCTCAAAAAATACCGACCTTACTTAGAGAAAATTCCTAGTATGCGCCGACCTGATGAGAGTGTGATAACCTTACCCTTACCTGTGGTTAGAGTCAGGCATTCAAAACCTCTGGTGGCACACAGTAGCACAAGTATTGCTGCTTTGCAAGAAACAGTTTGCCTACCCTGTGATGTGGCACTTTTGATGTGCGATCCAGAATGGAAAATCAAGATGGGGGTAGAAATTCTGCTCTTTATTTACCGTCCCCATGAAGACTTTTCGGAGCTACTGATGCGCTGGCGTCAAACTCAAGTATTGCTGGCTCAAGAATATGAATGGTTGATGCCTCCTTGTTATCAACATATTCTCAGCGACGGAATAGACCAGATCTATCCCCTGTTTGTAGTATTTCCAGAAACACCACAAAGAATCCAACGAGGCTTGCTGGGTGCTACTCTGCCCTTTGTTATAGAAAGCTTAGATTCTCTATCCCAAGAAGAAACCCCAGCAAATTTGTCTATTGAAAGTCCTCCCGCATGAACGCATGGACTCGATGGATTATTTAGGGGATTGCAATTCAACAGTAACGGTAACAGTACCTGCGGAAGAGCCCGGTAGTTGCCAACGAGAAAGCGATCGCCGAAGGGTATCGATTAGTGCTATATCTTTTATGGTGGATTTTCGGTCATCTAGCACTACTCTTCGGATACGACTATCACGTACCTCTAACTCGAAGACTATTTTGCCCTGGAAGTCTTCTGGGAGATTGAGGTTTTGCAGACGTTGAGTTAAAGAAGCGATCGCATTATCTACTTCTGCCGCATCTAATCCATCAATGGCTACTACCTCAATTGGGGAGGTGCTTTCACTCTCAGGTTCTGGTGGTGATGGTTTAGCAGAATCCACCGGTGGAGGAGCTGGAGTGGTATTTCTTAGTGAAGAATCGCCTCTACTTCCTGCTCCTACTGTAGTACTAGGTGCTGCAATCCTCTGACGAGGCATATTGGCAATATTGTTGCTGAGAGTATCTTCACTTTCTTCAGGACCAAAAATCCCTTCGTAGCTGACTCCTTCAGGTAACTCAACTGGAACTTCTACCCGCCTAGTAGTACCATCTGGTTCAACTCGCACTTCTTCACTCACAGCAACAAAGGCAGTATATTGAGACAATAACCGATAAGCTAGGGCTGTTTCTGTTACCCCTTCTACCCCAGACTTCGTCTCACCACCGAACATCTGATTCATAAGGTTTTTAATTCTTGCCCTACCCCAGAGTTGAGCTATGCCGGGATTATTACTACCCCCGTTGAAGTTGACCGGGAGAGTTTGCTCATAAGTGCTACCTCCAGCAGCAGTGCCCTTAATGCGGAGAGTGCCATTACTACGTTCTGATTGCCGTCCAAATAAAACTAGAGGTTGGTTGGCAAATAAATCCGCCGGAGCAGTGGGGTAGATTTGTGGAGGTTGTCCTTCCCCTTCCCAGGTAACCTGAATGTTAGTGAGGACAGGATTGTTGATTTGCCGGAAGAATTTTTCTGCAACTTCTTGGGTTGGCTCGTCGTGACGGACAATTTGCGCTGCACCTCTTCCCACTTCAGCTAGACGATTGAGTAAAAAGCGGTTAACGGAACTGCCTACCCCAAAGCTGTAGAGACGGTTACCGGCTTGCAGCTGTTGTTGCACCTCGGCGATTACCTGATTTTCGTTGCCAATGTAGCCATCAGTAAGTAATACCACACTGCGCAGTCTTTCTTCCGAAGGGGGAGGGAAGTTCATGACTGCGCGAATGCCGTTCATTAACTCTGTACCCCCATTTGCCTGGAGAGCCTCAATATAGCTCATTGCTCGGTTACGATTGCGGGGTGTATTTGCCAAGGGTTGGGGTGAGAGCTGAGTGGCAGTATTGGCAAAATCAATAATGGTAAAGGTATCTTCTGGATTCAAGCCATTAATAAAGCGGTACATCAATTCCTTGGATTGGCGCAGAGGTTCACCATTCTGGGAGCCAGAGGTATCCATGAGGAAGACCACATCTTTAGGTACAATTTCTTCGGGTTGATACTCTAAAGCTGGGATCAGGTAAACGGCAAAATGACCACCTTGTTGATCTGCTTGGGTTAGTACTGTTGTCTGGGTTTGTTTACCTGCTACCTGATAGCGTAAAATCAAGTCTTTGTTAGGAATAGTATCTTCCTTACCCAGTTGCACTCGGAAAGCCCTGCCTCGGCGTTTGATACGAATCTGATGGGAAGGAGAGCGCAGATTCTGCACTGGTACTCCTGCATCAATATCCACAGTCACTTCAATATCATGTCCAGAGCGGGTTCCGGGTTTGAGCACTGGGGGGGTAATCCGGGAAGCATCCGGTACTTGATCAGTATCACTGCTACTATCAATTTGTGTACCAGGAATATACCTTGGTCCGACTACCATCGGGAAAACAAACTCATAGTTACCGCTCTCAAATTTGAGGCTGTCACTGTAGCGAATAGTGACATCTATTTGTTCCCCTGGTTTAATGTTAGCTAGAGATTGAGTAAAAATATTGGCTCGCTCTTGCTCTAGAAGTCCCGCAGTTCTTCCCTGGCGACGTGCTTGCTCATAGATTTCTTGTGCTTCCTCCCTTTTTTTAATTTTCCCTTTGATAATGCGATCGCCTATAGTAATCTCCATATCACTTACTGCGGCTTCATCTGGTAGAGGGAAGACATAGACTGCTTCTAAGGGTTCCTCAAAAGGATTACTAAAAGTCTGGGTAACCTCAACTTGAGAGACATTGCCAGCAATTTTGGCATCTACTTTCGTATGTTTTAAGGGAAATACTTGTTGCTCTCCATCTTCAGATTGGACATACAAACCTCCAACAGGAGGGTTAGTTGCATCATTAGCATTATTAGTGCGTTGGGAATTTTGTGCAGTTATCCGGGTTGGTGCTCTAGGTGGTGCTTGAGCTTGGGTTAAATAAGCAATTGTTCCTAGGATACCAGTCAGTAGTACGGTTGTTGGGAGGACATAGATAAATTTCATTGCTTTTTCGCTCTACTGGCGTTAATTGTTTCCAACATGACATTGAAGAAACACCTCATACTCGATGGTTACAGTTTTTGCAACAACCCTCACGGGGTAATAAGCAGGCTGAAAGCCAAGTGGAATAAGGAGTCAGGAGCCAGGAGAATAGAAGTTTGGAATAAAGCTGGGAATAGTTTAGCGATATTTCTTGCAACTGTGGTGTGAACTACCGATAAGGTAAGGGAGGCGTACAATTTTCTTGTCCCAAAAACAATTTGTAGGCCAGATTTTGGCTCTCATCCCAATAGCGATAACCTAGGGTATCGAGAAAAGCCTGCCACTGTTCCATCTCCTTAGGAGGTACTTGTATCCCGACCACAATTCGCCCGTAATCTGCCCCATTGTTACGGTAGTGAAAGACACTGATATTCCAGTTAGGACTCATGGAATCGACAAACTTCATTAAAGCACCCGGACGTTCAGGGAACTCAAAGCGATAGAGTAATTCATTGCAAGCGAGAGGGGAACGTCCTCCCACCATATGTCGCACATGCAATTTTGTCAGTTCATCATCAGTTAAATCCAGGGTTGGGAAGCCACAAGCTTCAAAGGCTTCAGCTATCTTTACTGCATCAGCATGGTTGGCAATTTGCACACCCACAAAAATATGGGCTTCTTTCTCATCAGATATGCGATAGTTAAACTCGGTAAGATTGTGTTTGCCCAAACATTCACAAAATTTGCGCAAACTGCCTGGTGCTTCAGGAATCGTAACGGCAAAGATCGCTTCCCGGCGCTCCCCCAATTCGGCTCGTTCAGCGACAAAGCGGAGGCGATCGAAGTTCATATTAGCACCACAGGCAACCGCAATCAGGGTTTTGCCTTGGATTTGCTCCCGTTCAACATAGGCTTTAGTTGCTGCGATCGCAAGTGCTCCTGCTGGTTCTAAAATTGATCGGGTATCTTCAAAGACATCTTTAATCGCTGCACAGGTGGCATCCGTATCCACCCGAATAATTTCATCTACATATTCCTGACACAGATGGAAGGTTTCTTCTCCTACCTCCCGCACAGCAACCCCATCGGCAAATAAGCCTACATTCGATAATCGCACCCTTCGCCCAGCTTTGAGGGATTGATACATGGCATCGGAATCTGCAGGTTCAACCCCAATTATCTTGATTTCTGGACGCAACCGTTTCACATAGGCGGCAATTCCAGAGATTAATCCTCCACCACCAATAGCGACAAAAATAGCGTGGATGGGTTGCTGGTATTGCCGTAGAATTTCCATACCAATGGTTCCCTGTCCGGCAATTACATGAGGATCGTCAAAGGGATGAATAAAGGTTAAGCCTTTTTCTGCCTCTAATTGACGGGCATAGGCATAGGCATCATCAAAAGTATCCCCACATAATACTACCTCTCCTCCACGGACTTTGACCGCATCTACCTTAACTTGAGGTGTAGTAACAGGCATAACAATAATCGCCTGGGTTCCTAGTTTACGAGCGGCAAGGGCGACTCCTTGAGCATGGTTGCCAGCAGAGGCAGCAATAACGCCCTGTGTCAGCAAATCCGGCGGCAGTTGCGCCATTTTGTTGTAAGCACCTCGCAGTTTGAAAGAAAAAACGGACTGTATATCCTCCCGTTTGAGCAGGAGTTTGTTATTCAGTCGTGCAGATAGATTGGAGGTGTATTCAAGGGGAGATTCTTGAGCAACATCGTAGACACGGGCGGTGAGGATTTGTACAAGGTAGTCGCAGAGCATAGGCTAAGGGGTAAGCAGATGCGGGATAGGGGACAATTTTACCCCACTGGCTTGACCATAATTAAAATGTAAAAATATATGAAAAACTGCGTCTGCTTTATTTCTCCGGACTGACTGTTTTTTGGGCGTAAACAGTAATACGTAGAACATCTCGGAGTGTGGTGCCCCACGATTGTAATCCAGGGTGGAAAAGCAACACGAGCAGCTTTAGCTGCCGTGATGTGGATCATCATTATTAATATATACAATTATTTTTGCGGTGCTGACGGCTCCTGTCGTGTCATAGAAATAGGATCTAGGCCATAGGCTAGGCAATTTCAAAAGATGGGGAAGCTCCTGTCTTAATAGCCGAGACGACCTACCCTTAAACGCTTTGGCGATATATTAAGCCTACAATTGAATTATGGTAAAAAAACAATCTTATTGGGGGTGTCAGCAGATACTGCTATCCCCAGATAAACACCTCTCAGTAATTCTTGAGTATGTCTGTACTGAGTAGGGGTGCTTTGAGTGTACTATTGAGAGTCCGATTATGGGCTATTTATGAATCCCTGTCTCTTTAGAGCGGGAAGTAGTAAACAATACTATGCAATTCCTTATTTTCAAGCTAGATCTAATGTCGTTTAGCTTACAAGTTAAATGTTTTCTTTTTTACCAAATAGCTTGGTATTTTTCGGTAAAGTGTCTTGGCAAATAATAACAACTGTTACTAGTCTATTGTGCTTTAATTTTTATTCTGCTGCTTTAGCACAACTCAATTCTGAGTTAAGTAATGAGTTGGCAATTGAGCAACTTTCACAGACAACCGATACACAAGTTCAATTCCCGATTCCCAATTCCCGATTCCCCATTAAGCAACTAGCTCAAACCCCTCCACAGATCCCTTCTGGAATTCTTGAACCTACTCGTCCCGATTTGCCTCCTTTACCGACAACGCCGCCAGAGAATCCCACCCCCATTCTCCCAACCACGCCAACTCCAGAAACTCCATCTACTCCACCACCAGAATTGGGAGTCAAAGTTAGGGTAGAACGAGTGGAAGTCTTAGGAAGTACTGTATTTTCCCCAGCTGAGTTGGCAGCAGCAATAGCAGAATTTATTGGTAAGGAAGCGACTTTTGAAGAACTCCTGGAAATTCGCACTGTTATTTCCCAGTTGTATACCGACAATGGTTACACCACTTCTGGTGCATTTCTCCCCCCTCAGGATTTGACAGATGGTTTAGTGATCGTTCAGGTTGTAGAAGGAGCAATAGAGCAGATCGAGATTGAAGGATTAAAGCGTTTACATGAAGGCTATGTGCGATCGCGTCTTGGCTTAGCTGCTCAACCACCAATCAATCTCCAACGTTTGGAAGAAGCTTTACAACTACTACAACTCAATCCCCTACTCGATAGTGTGCAGGCAGAACTTTCCGCAGGAACAGCACCAGGCTTGAGTGTGCTAACTCTGAATCTAACGGAAGCGTCTCCCTGGATGGCAGAAATAGGGCTAGACAATTATAATTCTCCTAGTATTGGCTCTATAGGTGGTACTGTAGCCTTGGCTCATAATAATGTGCTAGGTTTTGGCGATCGCTTGAGTGCAGAGTATAGTGTTACTACAGGACTAGACAACTATGACCTGAGTTATCAAATTCCCCTCAATCCCCGTGATGGCACTCTGAATATTAGCTACACTAACAGCCAGAGTGAGATTGTTGAGCAACCATTTTCCCAATTTGATATTAATTCTCGCTCTTACACCCTATCCCTCGGTTTTCGTCAACCATTTATACGTACTCCCACCACAGAATTAGCCCTAGGGCTATCCTTTGACTTGCGCCAAAGCCAGACATTTTTACTAGAAGACATACCCTTCTCTTTTTCCCTAGGACCAGATGATGGTAAATCTAGAGTAAGTGTCCTCAGGTTCAGCCAAGATTGGATTCATCGAGAGCCAAAACGAGTTGTAGCTGCTAGATCACAATTTAGTTTTGGCTTAGATATTTTTGACCCTACTATTAATGACTCTAGTGTTGATGGACTCTTTACTAGCTGGTTAGGACAATTTCAGTGGGTTCAGGCATTAGGTACGGATACTATCTTAATTGGTCGTGTCGGCGCACAATTTGCCTTAGACCCCATCTTACCCTTAGAACAGTTCAGTATCGGTGGCGTTGATACAGTGCGAGGCTATCGGCAAAATCAACAAGTTGCAGATAATGGTATTGCAGCTAGCTTGGAGCTAAGGTATCCCCTCATTAACAAGCCAGATGGTATTGGCACTATCCAAATCACTCCTTTTTTTGATGTCGGCAGAGTTTGGAATAATGATCGTGAAACATCCATTTCCATTGGTACTTCTAGTTCCGCTACCCTCGCCAGCATCGGTTTAGGACTACGCTGGCAAATTGATTCTAATTTCTCTGCTCGCCTAGATTGGGGCATTCCCCTCATCTCCATTGACGATGAAGGGGATTCCCTACAAGATAATGGCATCTCCTTTTCCATTCGCTATCAAGCTTTTTGAAAGGGAGTAGGGAATTGGGAATTGGGAGTAGTACTCTGTCAAATTTGAATTGACGGGTTGAGGTAGACGCTCCAGACACGGAGACACACCAGAGAGAGTTTATCCATCATTTCTTGCTTGACAGAGTAGTAGAAAAGATCCTACTCAATACTGCCTGAAGGGGTGACAAACAGGCTGAATCCTTGATATAGGAAGCTTTTTACTGGACTTTAGACTAGTTGATGTTTCTCTACACAAACATTGGCATCAGAGCAACGGATGGAAAAACGTGTTCAATAATTTTCGTATAATTATTCAACCCACAGTTTTACTCTGGTTAATTTTTCCTTGGGTGACGTTCTCCCACCGTTAACCCTTGCGGGTATAACGGGGGCTTCTAAAATAGAGAGAGTTGAACCCACTCTCTACTTGTAGCTTCGCGCTTCCCAGG
>Ga0207422_1002242_pt1 | contig 27457 bp, 37 predicted proteins | sample MarCyaLeptolynsp_FD_187757 | JGI IMG/M metagenome (GOLD analysis project Ga0207422, IMG submission 187757) | Marine cyanobacterial communities from Panama - species 1 Leptolyngbya sp. (SPAdes) | ecosystem: Environmental > Aquatic > Marine > Unclassified | place: Panama: Panama City | collected... | reverse complement strand
TTATTTCTGCAAAAAATCAGCAGAAGATGGGGTCTTGAAAATTGAAACGTGGGCACCCTAGCCCTGACCGGTGGGCTGCTGCTGAGACGTAGGCGGAAGGCATAGGCACAAAACGATAACTCCTGGTTTTGCCAGGGGTTATCTTAGCTGGACTTTGTCGCGACTGGTGGCTGCAGTCTCGAGCCGGAGCGGCTGCAGGCATTCATTCAACAAGAGCTGAGCGGCTTGCCTTTGTTTGATGAGGCTGATGTGGGTGCGATCGCAGACGCCACGCTCCGATGCGCCCAGACTCGCCTGGAGAAGAAGTTTTTGCCCCAGCTGGCAGAGAAAGCTGACAGCTTGGCCTCTAAATGAGGTCAATATAAGGTCAAAAAGACATCCAAATAACCTCACTCATCATCTATCCCCCAGAACGAACAGCCCCTAGCCATAGCCAGGGGCTGCAATCTGCAGGGCAACAGCTACTGCCTCCCGGCATCAGATTGTCGTATCATCACCGGCACTAGGACTTTGAGCAGTGGGCAATGGCCAGGATGAGGGCTGCGATCGCATCCACCATCGCCCCCGCCCAGCATCAGCAAGGCTGGGGGGCAAAAGTGATTGCGCGGCTCTCCAAGGATTTGAAGCAAGAGTTCCCTGAGATCAAAGGATTTTCTGCCCGAAACCTCAAGTATATGCGGGCTTTTGCAGAAAACTATCCCGATGAGGCAATTGTGCAAGCGGTGCTTGCACAAATTCCCTGGTATCACAATATTGCGCTGCTAGAAAAGCTTGAGGCTAGAGAAGAACGTCTCTGGTACGCCCAACAAACCGTTGAGAATGGCTGGAGCCGCAATGTCTTAGTCTTGCAAATTCAAAGCGGTCTCTATGCCCGCATGGGAGATGCCGTCACCAATTTTGAGCAAACTTTACCCAAACCCCAATCTGACCTGGCGCAACAGCTGATTAAGGATCCGTACAACTTTGACTTCTTGAGTTTGACTCGGGATGCTCAGGAGCGGGATCTGGAACGGGCGCTGCTCAACCATATGCGGGAGTTTTTGCTAGAGCTGGGGGTTGGGTTCGCCTTTGTGGGCAGCCAATATCACCTGGAGGTTGACGACGACGATTTCTACATCGATCTATCGAGTTGAATACTGTGGCTGAAGACCTTGAAGTAAAGTCTGAGCCAGAATCATGAGCGTTACTCGATCGCTATCGACCCGCCCGCCGCCATTCCCACGGTTTCACCGCCGCCGCATCGCCCCACACACCAGCGCGGTTCGATTGGGCAATCTCCTCAGCCGCTGCGATCGCATCCCGATTTTCGCAATTATCTGAATAGCGTTCGTAGTGATAGGCCAACCCTGCCTGCACCATCGCTCCATTCAAATAAATCTCCTCCCCTGGCTGATAGCCTGTTCCCGGTCGCGGCCTGACAAACAACTCCGCCACCGTCCGGCCATAGCGATCTTTCTCAATCGGCGTCAGCATCACTGAGCCATCCCCCTTAGCAATCAGCGATCGCAGATAATCGCGGCTCTCAATCCCGCGCGGTTGTTTTTTCTCTGGCGCATCGATACCGCAAAACCTAATCTTTAACTCCTGGACGCCGCGACGAACCCGCAACGTATCGCCGTCATAGACCGAGCCGGACACCACCTGCCAGGTTTCTGATTGAGGGGCGGAGCGATTGGCGTTAATCAGTTGCGGCTGAACCTGCTCCGCTGTGGGGTCTTCATAATCGGGGCGGGAGGACGGTATCCAGCGCTGGTTGTCCCAAATTTGCCAGCCAATGACAGCAACGACAATGACTATAGGCAGAGTATCAATCAGACGTCTCAGTTTGGGATGCATAGCCGGTCAGCTCCAACAGCGCTCGGTAGGTTTGCGATTGATTGATTTCAGTTTCCCTGACTTTGGCCTCAATGTCTTCGGTGCGCTGCCAGAGCTGGATCATTTGGGCGGTTGACCCTTCGCCAGTACGATGGCTGGCCTCCAGAATGGCGACGCGCTGTTGATGGGCAGCCAGTTGCGATTCCCCCGCAGGGAGGCTACGCCAACGTACCCCCGCCAACTTCCGCTCCAACTTCTCATAAGCCAGCACCAACTCCAACACTTCATCTCGCAACTGCGCCTCCAACTCCCCTCGTCACCGCTGCAGCTCCGACAGCCGCACTTCTAACGTGGCCACGGCAATGCGCCGATTGCCGACACGGCCCCCGCCCAACAGGTTCTCAATCGCATTCTGAGCGAAGCCGAGGGCGTTGAGGTCGATCCAATCGGAGAGGCTCCCAGCTCTGGTTTTGCGGATCTTTTTGCCAATCAGCTCCACTCGCTCATCGATGACCTTGAGTGCCGGGCTGATTGCGATCGCATTCTCCGCCAACTGCTCTACACACTCAGGCGAACTATCGAGGCAAGGAAGCGGTTGCGCTTGTGTCAGGGCTGGAGCGCACTAGCAAAGTGACCTCGTTTTACGACCTGGCCACCGAGAAAGATTTCAAGCTGCCAACTCAGGCTGAGAAACGCGAACGCACACTGATTACCCCGATTCAAAAGCATCGAAAACGGGTGACCCTATTTGTGGATGAGGCCCACGACCTGCATTATCAAATACTGGTCAAACTCAAGCGACTAATCGAACTGGTTCGCTATCTAGCAAACTACCAGGGCCCGGAGCTACTGGTGTCTCACCTTCTAATGCAACGGTCGGGAACTCCTTCTTAGCATCCAGCAGCTCATTAGAATCATCGTACTTAAAAACAACTGGGTCCAAATCTAGTTCTTTCAATTCCCCTGAACCAATCTTTAAGCACGCACTCGACTTAAGTTGGCGACAGCCTACTCCATATTTGAACGCCTGATTTAGAGGGTTCTGGACCTCAATATATTGATGCGCAGTTAAAGTTGATGCATATGCCGACCCTGTTGCTACACATACTTAATACAACTAACACGATCGTCCCCATTAGCCACTGTGCTATTCTGTACCATTCTTTTAATTTTCATTAGAATACTCCTAGATATCTTGATGTCTTTTCAAACTTGACCTTATTCAGGATTCGCCTAGCCAATGTCTATAAATAAGACGATCGACAAGAGCAGGTTGGGAATTTTTTGAGTTGGAGGCATTTTTCCCTTTCCCAGGAAATAAAATCTCCTCGCACCATAGCTTTCAGCGAGAGGGCAATGGCTAGCAGACGTTTTCAAACATTGGGTATACACCATTTCAAACACTGGGCTGAGATAGTGAAGATAACAGATTAATCGCTATCTCCCGACCGCGCCCCGGTCGGCTTTTTATTGATGAGGAGCATGACTCCATAGCGGCATCGTCCCATAGCCTGTACCTGAAGTGCTGCTTCTACCCCATGCCCCGCTAACCCCGCGACCTGCAACCTGGCTATTGCCGCCCTCTATCCACTACACTGTGGGAAGCGCCCCTGGAGCCAACAGCCATGACTGTCCTACTCCAAACCCCCCACATAAAAACCTTTGAAGAGTACCTTAAATATGACGATGGTACTGATACCCTATATGAGTTAGTTGATGGAGTATTGGTGCCAATGGCTGACCCGATTGGTCGCCACGACAGTTTTACATCTTGCCTCTGCAACACATTAGAGTGCCACTTTGCCGAAGAAGAACTCGCCTTCGTGGCGCGGCCTCAACTCTCTGTCAAAATCAACTTGTCAGGCAGAAGACCCACCGGACGCAAACCCGATCTGGCGATCGTGACCAAATAGCAGTGGGATGACTGCAGCGATATTGAAGCTGCTGCCTATGAATTGCCCCCATTGGTGATTGAAGTTGTCAGCACTAACTGGAAGGATGATTGGATTGTCAAGCTAGCAGAGTACGAAAGCGCTGGCATTCCTGAGTACTGGATATTCGATTACCGGGCAATGGCCAATCTGGAGTACCTGGAAGCGAAGGAGCCGACCCTTGTGGTTTGCCATCTGGTGAATGGCAGCTATCAGATGAGGCAGTTTCGGGGGAGTATGCCGATTGTTTCGCCGCTCTTTCCAAGGCTGAAGTTGAGCGTCAATCAGCTGTTTACGACGATTGATAAGCTCAATGCGCGGGGCGAGCGCTTTGCGCGTTATATGGATTTTGCCAGGGAGGTCGAGCAGGAACAGCTGTTGAGAGAGCAAGAGCAGCGTTTGAGGGGACAAGCAGAGCTAGAGAGAGACCAGACTAAAGCTCAATTGGCACAGCTTACAGCCAGTCTTAGTAACCTGAGTCCAGAACAACTTAGAGCACTGGGCATCGATCCAAAATTATTGAGTTAGATCGATCGCCCTTCATTTGCCCTGAGTGGTTTACACTGTGGGCAGCGCTTCAATAGAAGAAGATGACAAAAATATTAGCCGTTGTAAATGGTAAAGGGGGAGTGGGTAAGACCACCACAACAGTAACCCTTTCTGAATGTCTCTCAACTAGGCAACGCAAAATCATTCTGATTGATGCTGAACCGCAGCAGTCTGCGACTGAATGGCTCGATCGTTGTGATGTCCCATTTGACTATTCTCAGAGTGTCAATTTAAGCGAGCTGAAGAATCTGAAAAGCCTTCAGGGGTATGACCTGGCTCTCATCGATACGCCTCCATCTCCCTCACGAGACTCACCTGAACTGCTTGCAGTTGTGCAGGTTGCTGATTTTATCTTGCTCCCTACTAGTCCGGATTGGATGGATATCCAGCCACTTGTAAAGACAATTCAAAGTGTTGTGGCACCTGCCAGAAAGCAGTATTGTGTCCTATTGGTTTTAGTCGATCCACATAGTCGGAATAACAAGGGAATTTTCCCAGAAGTAGCAGAAACTCAGAACTCGTTATCAGACCTTGGTATCCCCTGCTTGAAGAATTTTGTGCGTCGGTATAGGGACTTGCCCGAAGCTCATGCTATTGGGAAGATCGTGACCCAACTTGAAACAAAACGCGCCAAGAATGCGATCGCAGACTACAAGGGTGTCTCTCGCGAACTGCAACGAAAGTGGAGTTTGTAAGGTGGCAAAACGTGATTTATCAGGATTGCTTTCGCAAAGTTTCTCAGATTTGGATTTGAACCGAAACTCCAATACTGAAATACAAACAGTACCAGAAGTTCCCCTGTCCTCAATTCACATCAACCCTCATCAACCTCGCAAATATATCAACCCTCACGATGTCACTGACCTGGCCCAAAAGATTAAAAAGCATGGATTCAAGGGAACGATCTGGGTTCGTCCTTTACCGCAAGGGTCAGAAGGTCAATACGAATTAATTGCAGGGGAACACCGCTATCGGGCAGCTCAAGAGGCAGGACTTCAAACAATTCCGATTGACGTTAGTGACGTAGATGACAATACTGCATTTGAGTTGTCGCTTGCAGAGAACCTATTGCGGAAAGATCTAAGTCCTGTGGAAGAGACCGAAGGACTTTTAGACCTGATGGCACGCCGTTTGAAATGCTCTCAAGTAGATGTTGTCTCAATCCTGAATTTGGCCAACAATGCTCAAAACCGGAGATACCCCCTGAAGGATAACGTTATTCTTCAGCTTGAAGAGATTGCTAAAATCCTTGCAGATTTCGGCAAAGGAACCCCTGACAGCTTCCGAGCTAACCGCCTCCCCCTCCTAAATCTCCCCTCTGAAATCCTGGAGTCTCTACGCCAAGGCCAGCTCGCCTACACCAAAGCCAAAGAGATCGCCAAGGTCAAAGATGAAGCAGCACGGGAAACCCTCCTCAAAGACTCCATCGCCCAGTCCCTCTCCTTAACCCAAATCAAAGAACAGGTGAAGGTACTGCGTCCTCCAAAGAAGTCAGATGAGGGACTACAGAGCCGTTGGAAAAACACCACTAAACGCATCAACCAATCCAAGCTCTGGGATGACCCAAAACGCAGCAAGAAACTCGAAAGCCTCTTAAACCAGATAGACAAACTTCTAGAAGAAGAGTGACTCCCATCACCAACCACCCCATTCCCAGATCGCCCTAATCCCGACCTCAGATCGCCCCCACCCCTGACAAAAATCTCTATCAACACCAGGATTCAATCACGGGACAAAGCGAATAAAACAGCGATAGTAGGGACATGGAGTTCAGGTGATGGTCATGCAAGCGTTCGTTCTTCTTCCCAGCGCAATTTCAGAGTTATTTTCCCAGGCAGCGCGTTCTGGCAAGCTCACCCGCGCCGATCGCTATGGTCTGATGGCAGCGGTGATGTCTGAGGGGCTGGATGAAGAAGAAAGGACAGCGATTGACCGATTGTTATATGCCATCAGCCGGGGTCGGGTACAGCTAGTCGATGAAGTGTCAGCACTGGCGTAGTTGAACTTTTGTAGGAGAATCCATCTAATGAATTGCAACCCTCATTCGCGTCGCCAGCGTCGGGCGCTACAAACCCAGATCGAGCGTGAGGTCAAAACATTTTTCCAGGCTGCAGGGGTCAAGCGAGTTAACCTTTCCAGAATGTTCCAGGAGCCTAGATCCCTGCGCTGGATTAGTCAGATTTAGAGGCATGTTCCATCCCTGATAATGCACGTCCCCCCGGTCTTACGCGGGGGGTTCTTTTTGTCGCATATTTTTGCCATAGTTTTTGGGCAGAATGACTTGTTTATGAACTTGTAAGTTTCTGCCTCTACCATTTTCGGTAGCAACTCTAATCGTCGTCCATTTTGATTTTGGCAAAGCATCCAATTCAGCAATGATTTTTGGCCCTCGTCTGCGAATCGTAATAAACTTACTAGAATTGGGACTCTCTTCAAGTCTCCTCAGATTTTCATAGGTTGGTAAACAAGTAATGATTTTTGAGCGTGCGGGTTCCACCCGCACGCTCAAAAATCATTACACCAATAGGACTACCGGGACACGAATCTAAAAATTAGGGTCGGTTTTGGCCATGAAGATCCAGGCTAAGGTCTAGCTCGGTCAGGTGGGCGAGTGCTTTGATTTGAGAAGGTAGTTGCGTTAATGGGTTGGAATTGAGGAATAGCTGGGTGAGATGGGTCAGTTTGCCAATCTCAGGGGGAAGCTGAGTGAGTTGGTTGTCACTGAGATCTAGCTCAGAGAGGTGGATGAGCGATCCAATCTCAGGAGGGAGCTGAGTTAATTGGTTGGAGTCGAGGAATAACATGGTGAGATTGGTGAGCGATCCAATCTCAGGAGGGAGTTGAGTTAATTGGTTGGAGTTGAGGAATAACGTGGTGAGATTGGTGAGCGATCCAATCTCAGGGGGAAGCTGAGTTAATTGGTTGCAGCTAAGGAGTAGCATGGTGAGATTGGTGAGCGATCCAATCTCAGAGGGGAGTTGAGCTAATTGGTTTCCACTGAGTTCTAGTGCAGTGAGATTGGTGAGCGATCCAATCTCAGAGGGCAGGTGAGTTAATGGGTTGGAACTAAGGTCTAGTTCGGTGAGGCAGGTGAGCGCATTGATTTCAGGGGGCAGTTGAGTTAATTGGTTGCTTCTGAGAAATAGTGTGGAGAGGCGGGTAAGTTGGAGGATTTCAGAAGGGAATTGAGTTAATTGGTTGTTGTGGAGATATAGCGTTGTGAGGTTGGATAACTCTGCGATCGCATCGGGTAAATCAGTCAACTTCTGGTCAGACAAGTCAAGTGCTTTCCGCCCTTCATCCTTGGCCTGCTCAATCAACTCTTCTGGCGTCATCCCCATCCCCCAAACGCTTCCCCAATTATCCCCTCCCCCGCACAGTTGGGAAACAGTAACGATTGATTGCGGTTCAGTTGAAAATCATCTGGGTCGAGTTGAAAATAATGTGGCCTGAGCATCCCGAGAGTTGCAGAGAATGTGGGCCGAACATTGCCTTGATTGCGGGTCGAGGCGTTTATGATGGTGGGCTGTTACAGCTAGGAATCGTGTGTCGCGATCGCGGCTGTCAACCCAGTAGCTCGCGATAGCGTCCCAAGGCAACGAGCGGAAAATGGAGCGGGTAGAGCAGATAGCGCAAGTAGAAATGACAGGGAAAGCCGGTGCCGGTGAACTCGAGTTCTTCCCAGGTGCCGTCGGGCTGTTGGGTTTTGATGAGGTATTGGATACCGCGATCGCAAGCATCGCGAGCAAAAGTCCCCGTTGCTTCTCCCGCTGCCAACAGCCCGATCAACGCCCAGGCAGTTTGGGAGGCAGTGCTAGGTCCCTGCCCCTTCAAAGTGGGATCGTTGTAGCTGCGGCAGCTTTCCCCCCAACCGCCGTCAGGATTCTGCACCGTAACCAGCCAGGCTGCCCCCTGTTCGATCCGGTGCCGGTGGCGATCGGTATCAACGACGGAGAGTGCTTTAAGAACACCGCTGGTGCCGTAGATGTAATTGACCCCCCAACGCCCGTACCAGCAACCTTCCGGTTCCTGCTCTTTATAGAGGTAGGCTAAGGCTCGTTGCAGACGTTGGGCAGTAAAGGCAGGGTGAGACTGGAGCAGGCAATGGCCAACCATTTCCAATACGCGGGCGGTGACATCGGCAGTGTTCGGGTCGATCATGGCTTTGAGGTCGCCATAGGGCAGATCGTTGAGCCAGTCCTGGTTGTTGTCAATATCAAACGCACCCCAACCGCCATCGCGGCACTGCATGGTCGCAATCCAGTCAGCAGCACGGCTCATCGCCGCTTGCTTCCCAGCTTCGTTGGGCAGTTTGAGGTCGTAGAGGGCCATGACAATGACAGCAGAGTCATCAAGATCCGGGTAAAAACGGTTGTCGAATTCAAAGGCCCAGGCTCCAGGCTTGCCCTGGCGATTTTTGACGGCCCAGTCGCCGTAGTCCAGAATCTGGCGATCGAGCAACCATTGCCCGGCCTGAACGAGAGCGGGATGATCGGGTTCCAGACCCGACGCGACGAGGGCACGGGCAGCCAGGGCGGTGTCCCACAGCGGGGAGACACAGGGCTGAGTCCAGTAAGTTTCGGTCGCTTCCACACCAAAGCGATTCAGGGCTTCGAAGCCACGCTGGACAATGGGGTCAGAGACGTCGTAGTCGAGGACGCGGAGAGCGAGCATGGAGTTGAGCATAGCGGGAATGATGCCACCCCAGTCGCCAGTTGCTTCTTGTCGTTCCAGGATCCATTTTTCAGCGGCGCGGATGCCTTGTTTGCGAAAGGGCACCCAGTTGAGTTTCTCCATCCACTTGAAGCCGCTGTCTATTGTGAGGAAAATGTCAGCCCAATTGCCAGCACGGGGTAGGTCGTAGCGAACGTTGTCAATGCCTTCGCTGTAGAGTTCGTCAAGGCTGATATCTGGGTCGGTGGTGTAAACAGGTTTGCGATCGAAGACGATCAGCAGCGGTACAGTGCTGCTTCTGGCCCAGCTGGACATTTCGTAAATTGTGAAGGGGAAGGTTGAGGGCAGGAGCATGACCCAGGCAGGCAGGGCGGGCAGGCCACTCCAGTCGTAACAACCGATCAGCGCCAGGTGGAATTTGGTGAAAATGCGAGTTTTGCTGATGCCGCCCCGAGCCAGGATAAAGGTTTTGGCTCGCTGCAAAGCTGGATCGGTGGCAGGAACGCCGAGCAAGCGCAGAGCCATATAGGCTTCGACAGTGGTGCTGAGTTCGCCGCCGTCGCCATAGAATAGCTCCCAACCACCATGGTCTCGCTGCTCGCGCCGTAGGTAAGTTTCAACTTTCCTTAGAGGATGGGTGGTGTCAGTGCCCCAAATTTTGTGGAGGAGGACGACTTCGGCGGTAATCGTGACATTGGATTCCAGGTCGGCCCACCAATATCCGTCGGGGGTCTGTTGGGAAAGTAGAGCGGTCTGGGCAGCGGCGATCGTGCGATCGAGGTTGGCGGTAGCGGGCCTGGATTGGGTTTGCATAGTTGGGAGAATGGGGAACAGGGAATAGGAAACAGGGAATGGAGGAAGATTAAAGAATCTGCTGTATTTTAGGTTTTTCTGGGGGAAATTTGAAGGTTTTAAGGTTGAAGTGTAGGGGAAAATGTCGCTGACGTAAGGAGAGTTTTCGCGTAGGGTGGGCATTGCTCCTGAGCGTTCAAGGGTTCTGATTGCAGGTCTTTCTGGAGTAATGCCCACCAGCGAGAGTCCCGGTTGGTGGGCATTGCTCAGGAGTCACCTCATGTTGAGAAACAAACAGCAGACTGGAAATGCCCATCCTACCCATCACCCTATTTTTTTTCAGTACATGACTTGGAAGGTTATTTTGAAAGCCTTGCTCAGCAAAGCTTTCAAAATAACCCATTTTTCTGTTCTGGCACGGCTTAGAAGGGCAGGGGAAATTGTACTTCTGGCTAACAGAGCCTGTGTTGGGTGAGCTGTTTCGAATTAAGGTTGGGCGCGATCGCAGCTTCCAGGTATTAACATCATACATTCAAGTGAGTCAAGTCACAAACATAAAAATTAATATTAAGTTACATTAATTTACATAAGCAAGCAGCGAGGACATCAAAATGACAGCACGAACTGGCTTTACCACCAACGAACTGGGTCAGCTCAACAACTACGCCATTGAACCCAGAATGTATGTTGATGAGAGTCTACGGACGGGATTCACCCAATATGCAGAGCGCTTCAACGGACGTTTGGCCATGGTTGGTTTTATCTCGCTGCTAGCGATTGAAATCTTGACAGGCCATGGATTGATTGACCTGCTGACCCATCTCTAAGTGACAGCAGGACTAAGACACTGGGCGCAACTCCCTGAATTTGCACAGTCCCGATTTAAACCCCAATTCAACCTGATAGAGGAAACACACCATGAAAACGGATTTAGACTTCCGCAATCCCGACTTATTTGGTCACGCTGCCTTCCGCTCAACCTTCAATGACTTCGAAAACATTAACTCAACCCAAGCCTGGTCTTTGTTTTTCACAGCGGGTCAGAACGATGCGGCTCTGGGGGTGACTCCTGCAGTGGGCAATGTTTTCAATAGTCTTGTGCTGGCAGCAGTCGGAACAGGAATACTGAGCACGCTTTTCTTCCATCTGTTCTAGTGCAGTATCAAAATTAAAAGTTAGGCTAAACCCCGTGGGTTTACCCTAACTTTTAGTGTTGACAGAACACTAGAGCTTCGGCATCGGTCAATAGACTCATCCGGAAATTGGAGTGGAAGCCCCCAAAGGGGGGCAGTTCTCGGACAGGTCTAATACACGACTTGGAAGGTTATTTTGAAAGCCCTGCAGCGCGGGGCTTTCAAAATAACCTATTTTTTCGCGTCAGCACCAAGGGATAGGGGTTATCGCCCCCGAAAGGGGCGATAACCTTCCAAGTCGTGTCTAATAGGCAGATGAATGCGAACCGGGTACCTGCAGCACCCGGTTCGCATTCATTCTTAGCCGATCGCCTGACTGGTTCCTCTGATCGGGCGATCCGTCTGCAGGACGGCGATTGTCGCTGGTGCTGGTTATTCTGACTGCAGATGAATCGGAGCAGTTTCTATGGATATTCTTTCTCTGAGCGTGCTGTTAGGTGCGATTTTCGCAGCAGATGAGGTGTTAAACGGTCGGTTGCAGATCGGGCGTAAGCTGCTGGAGCAGCAATCGAAGCGGAGAACGCAACGGGACTGATGATGCATTCTCATATTCTGGCAAAAAAAGGTCTAGAAATTTCCTGGCTATCAAAATCCGGTGGGAGAGGTTTTACTGACTATTTCTCAGAATCTATTTCAGTGTTTTGCGATCGCAAGCCATGGCCCTCGATTGAAGACGCGATCGTCAGCCTGACACTCGTTGATTGCTGCAGCGATCTGAGTCACACGAATGAGGGGCATGAGTCACTTAATAGATAGGGCCTAAATCACCCGTTCGGGTGATTTGAAATCACTGGGTTCTTTGGTAAGGGAAGTTAGCTTATAAGCAGCAAGATCAGCAGCCCCCTTTCATCAGGAGTCCAGGCAGATGAAACTGTTCTACCGCCCCAATCCCTACAAAGCTGAACCCACAGACGGTGTCATGACCCCATGCGAATCTAACCTCGCTGGCAATTTTCGCAGCTTTTGTTATAAAAACCACCGCTTAGCACCTCCTCAAGAAGCGGCAGTCGCACGCTATTCCTATCGGAATTTAACTTATATACCTCTTGCTTGATTGTTTTCGATCTCAATCTGTCAAACTGGAAGTATAATCGATTTCTCATAGATGCACACCCTGATACGTGAGCACCCGGCGCAAGCCGGGTTTTTCATGGGTGCGAAATGGTTTAGAAGGCAGAGGGCAGAGGGCAGAGGGCAGAGGGCAGAGGGCAGAGGGCAGAGGGCAGAGGGCAGAGGGCAGAGGGCAGAGGGCAGAGGGCAGAAGGGAGCCTTTGCTACATTTGGTTTTCGTGTCCAGTTGCCTTGGCGATGCAATCGATAAAGTTGTTGGAGCACTTGCCCAGAAAGGCTTGCCAAAATCCGAAATCGCCAATCTAAAATCCAAAATGGTATACATTGGCTGTGATTGTCCCCTCAAGTGGGCTGCTACTCGATCGCAAACTATGCAATTGATTTATTTTCTGCTGCGCTCGTCCTGGAAAATGGTTGCGATCGCAATGTTCACTGGATTTTTGAGCGGTGGCAGCAGCGCCGGACTGATCGCCCTGATGGGTCGCGTGGTGGGGAGCGATCAAACTGCTTCCATGACCAGCATTGCCTGGAGCTTCGGGGCTCTAGCGGGCGTGGCCCTCACCACCAGCATCATTTCTCAAGTAATGCTGATTCGCCTGTCCCAAAATGCCGTCTTTCAACTGCGGTTGAGCCTCAGTCGCCAGATTCTCTCCTCCGAACTCAGCTATTTGGAGCAGCTCGGCGGGCCGCGCCTGCTCGCTACCCTGACAGAGGATATCCAGGCCATTTCCCAAGCCGTTTTTATCATTCCGTTTCTCTGCATTGATATTGCCATCGTCGGTGGATGCCTGGTGTACATCACCTGGTTATCCTGGAGCGTGTTGCTGGCAGTCTGTCTGTTTGCAGTGCTAGCAATTGGCAGCTGCCAACTGCTGCTGACCCGAGGTAGCAAGCTTCTGGGTCTGGCACGCGAGGAACAGGATCGATTGTTCCAGCACTTTCGCACGATTGCAGAAGGCACCAAAGAATTAAAGCTCCATTACCGCAGGCGTCAGGCATTCTTACGAGAAGATCTGGAAACGTCAGCCACGATTTTTCGTCGTCACAACGTTAACGGACTCACCCTATTTGCAATGACCTCCAGCTGGGGCAAACTGCTCTTGTTCTTTGCAATTGGTTTGATCCTGTTCGTTCTGCCTCATCTGTCCCATCTGATCGCCATTACTCCCCAAACCCGGACTGGCTACGTCCTCACCTTTCTGTACCTGGTCATGCCAATGGATCGCCTGGTGAACAATTTGCCGATTTTGGGACGGGCTGGAGTGGCATTGAGTAAGATCCAATCCCTGGGATTATCTTTAGCCAGCCACTCCGAGAGCGCTGTAGTTCCCGATGCGGTATCTTCGTCCTGGCACCGGCTAGTGCTGAAAGAGGTGACCCATATTTACCACCACGACAGCGAGGACAGTGACTTTGTTTTAGGGCCCATTGACCTGACCCTGACACCAGGAGAACTAGTTTTTATCGTCGGGGGCAATGGCAGCGGCAAATCGACCCTGGCAAAGCTAATTGTCGGGCTGTATGTACCCGCAGCAGGAGAAATTTGGTTGGATAAGCAACCCATTCTAGCAGAGAACCGGGAGTGGTATCGTCAGCATTTTTCGACCATTTTTGCCGACTTCTATCTCTTTGAGCGACTGCTGGGTCTGGATCGCCCCAATCTGGACATCCAGGCTCGGGCCTATCTGAAACGACTACAACTGGAGCACAAGGTGACGGTGGAACAAGGGTGGTTGTCGACGACAGCGCTGTCTCAGGGACAACGAAAGCGATTGGCATTGCTGGCTGCCTATTTAGAGGACAGACCGATTTATCTTTTTGATGAGTGGGCGGCAGATCAGGATCCGGTGTTCAAGGAATTTTTCTACACGCAACTGCTGCCTGGATTGCGCGATCGCGGCAAAACCATACTTGCCATCAGCCATGACGATCGGTATTTCCATCTCGCCGATCGCATTATAAAACTAGACTACGGCAAACTAGAGTACGACAAATTGGAGTACGACAAGAAATGGCACTAGTGCAATGCAGAGTCTGCGGCTCGCAGACCAGCGACCAGGAAGAAATCTGTATAATTTGTGGCTATCCGTGGCAAGGACGCTCCCGCGATCGCTGGTGGAAAGGACTGTCCCTGGTTCTGGCTTTCATATTTCTGCTGTTTTTGTTGCTCAGCATTTTTTGACACGACTTAGAATCTTATTTTGCAAGCCTTGCTTCGCACTGGACTTTGGACACTAAACCACTCTGCACTTTCAGTGCAGAGTGGTTTAGTGCTTTCCTTACAATATAGCGGTTCTCGTGCGACTGAAGTACATGGAAATGTGCCCCTGCCTTCGGCAGGGGCACATTTCCATACCTCACTAGCCTGGGAATTGCTATAGCTGCTTCTATTCAATACCGTGCAGGGAAAAGATTGTAGCTGTCACACAGCGAAAAATATACCCTTTACCCTCTGAAACAACTCATTTATCGGTTGTGCTCTCTGTCTTCGAAACAGGTGCTACTGGTACAATACAACCGCCCGTAGAGTTGCCTCTCCCAGGCTCACTTGCAGATAGCACATCAGTCACGCTGCGCTTAAGAAAGCAAGCAACAACTTTGTGGAGTCAATAGAGCCGCCTGTGCCTGTGTTCCAGAGCCTTTGTGTGCCGCAGGCAGAGCAGCTTGGCGCGAACAGGGAGGGCGGTGGGATGAGGCCGCGAAGCGATGCCCGCTAGGGCGAGCCTACCCTCTTGCCCCTGAAGGGTTTCTGAGTCTGGAGCTGCCAACGAAAAGATGATCGCTACAGCCTTCCATCTGTCCTCCAAGGAAATAGAGCGATCCCTGCATTCTAAAAGACTAACAATGGTTATATTTTTTGTTATGATCTTTGTTATGATTACTGAATAATCTAGCCGCAAATAAAAGGCTAAAACCCTTTTAATTAAAAGATTTAAGCAACTAATCTGGATAGCTCACATTCAAGCACTTATCAAAATAATTTGTATAAAAAGTTATTAAATAATAAGCAAAAGAGGCAATAAGATGGCTTGTTATCAATCATCAATGCCATCAGGATGTGTCCATGAGTCTTCTAAATTTATTCCAGGCAGCACCAGCAGCGCCTCAACTAAAGCCAGGTTTTAAGCGATCCGCAACCTCAAAGATCTGGGCGGCAGTGTTGGGAGCCACAGCCCTGACATTGGTTAGCTCCTCAGTTCAAGCGGCTTCATTCGCTGGACTGGGTGGTTTACCAAATGGGAGCTTCAGCAGCGGAGCATTTGGTGTGTCAGCTGATGGCTCTGTGGTTGTGGGTCGCAGCAACGGTGCCAACGGCGGTGAGGCATTCCGCTGGACAAACACTGATGGCATGGTGGGACTGGGTGACCTACCAGGGGGACGCTTCAGCAGCGGAGCATTGGGTGTTTCAGCTGATGGCTCTGTGGTTGTGGGTTCCGGCTCCGCTCCCATCCGCCGTGAGGCATTCCGCTGGACAGAAGCTGATGGCATGGTGGGACTGGGTGACCTACCGGGGTTAGGCTTCTTCAGTGAGGCCCGGGACGTTTCTGCTGATAGCTCTGCGGTTGTGGGTTCCAGCTTAGGTAACGATGGCATTGAAGCATTCCGCTGGACAGAAGTTGATGGCATGGTGGGACTGGGTGACCTACCAGGGGGACGCTTTGACAGTGATGCTTGGGGTGTCTCCGCTGATGGCTCTGTGGTTGTGGGTTTCAGCGAGAGCGCCAGCGGCCGTGAGGCATTCCGCTGGACAGAAGCCGATGGCATGGTGGGACTGGGTGACCTACCAGGGGGACGCTTCTTTAGCATTGCTCGGGATGTCTCTGCTGATGGCTCTGTGGTTGTGGGTCGCAGTGACACTTCTAACAGCACTGTAGCATTCCGCTGGACAGAAGCTGATGGCATGGTCAGACTGAGTGACCTCCCAGGGAGTGATGCTTGGGGTGTCTCCGCTGATGGCTCTATAGTTGTGGGCAGCAGAAGAAGTGAGGCATTTCGATGGACAGAAAGTGACGGCATGCGTAACCTGTCCAATATCCTGACCGATGACTTTGGTCTGGATCTAAGCGGCTGGAGATTACACACAGCAGCTGACATTTCTGCAGATGGTCTCACCATAGTAGGCATTGGGACAAACCCAGATGGACGTCAGGAAGCCTGGATTGCCCAGCTCGATCCTTTTCCAGGGTCTTCTCAAGACAATCCAATTTTGCCAGACCGGGTTGAATTAGTTGACGATCCTCGGTTCGTATTCATTGAGGTTCCTCGAGGGCAGTGGTACGACCCGCCTGCTGCCTTTGGCTTTGAGTACACCATGACCTCAGACTCTCTGTTCACCCAGATTTTAGACTTTCCCATCGGCATTGACACGGATGACTTGTTTACCGTAATGGTTGGCGATACTGTGCTGGGGGAGTTTGGGGCCGGCCAAAGCGTCGATTTCACCGCGCTGCTGGGTGGTGGCGTCTCCAGCTTCAGGATTACGGATATCGATCCGCTGGTGGATGGGAACGATCCAACGGCCTTCCCGCTTAAATTGGATTTCAATACTGAAACAGCAAGCTTTGAAATGCGGGCGTTAACTGCTACCTCCACCCCTGAACCCTCGACCCTTTTGGGACTGGGTACCCTGGCTCTCGCAGGGGGAACACTACTACGACGCAAACGCAAAGCCTGAGCTATTGCCTGAAGATAGGCTGATTTCAGCGTTGCGATCGCAAACAATACCGCTCTAACCATACCGCTTCAACACCGTATCCAATTCGCGGTTCAAGACATTCGGTGCTAGCTTTTGCACGGGCTGGCGTTCGGGCCAAACCTTCAAGATCGTGGATTCACCAGTCCTGACAACAAACAAAGCATTTTGAAGTAATATTAGTCACGGATATTGCTTGAATGGGAAAGAATGTTGATTGTTCATAGTTCATGGTTCATGGGTAACGAACCATGAACCATGAACTATGAACCAACTATGAAGAGGAGCAACTCCATGCCCGACTTGACGGCTGCAGAATGGGAAAAAATTGATGCTTTATTCGCAGCAGATCCCTATCAATACGGCTTGCCCAAACGTATCTATGGCTCCGTGGTGCTGGCTTCGTTCAACATTCGCAAGTTAGGGAAAGTTAGCACCCGTAGCGCCAATACCTGGGAATTCCTGGCCCAGGTTTGCAGTTATTTTGACCTGTTGGCCATCCAGGAGACGATGGCCGACCTGGAGGGATTCCACAAGCTGTACTCTTTAATGGGGAGCGATTTCGAGGCTGTCGTCTCTGACACGACTGGGGTTTTCCCTGGAGAGAGTGGGGTTGGGGAACGGATGGCGTTTATCTACAACAAGAACCTGGTGAAGCGGGGCTATATGGCGAGCGATATCTCCTACGACCGCTCGAAATTGCTGGACACGCTCATCGAACATCGCCAGGAGATTGCCGCAGTACTGGAACCCCAGGCCGAATATTTAGCAGCCCTGAAAGCCTGGGAGAGCAATCCCCAGGGCAAGAAACCGAAACGCCCGACGCTGCGCTTACCTGTCTTCTTGACATTTATCCGTCAACCATTCTGCGTCAGTTTCAAAATCGTCGGACATCCCAATACCCGACCTTATTATCTTTCAGCGGTGAATGCTCATCTGCTGTTTGGCGATTCCATCGACGATCGTCGTCAAGAATTTGATGCGCTGATGGCCTGGTTGATAGCTCGGATGAAAGAGGAGGACAGCAACTATTTTCCCAATTTTGTCTTGTTGGGTGACCTGAACCTGGATTTTGATAATCCCCTGTCCGATCGCGATCGCATCGAGCAACAGATTAAAACCTTCAACCAGGACATGGCAGGCAAGGCCCAGGTCAATTTTCCGTTTTTAGACCCCCATCCCCGCCAGGAGCAACCGTTTCGCACCAACGCCAGACTGAGCGAGACCTTCGACCAGATTGGCTTCTTCAGCGTTGACGACCGTCTGCCCACCAGTCAGGACAATGCAACGATGGGCAGTCAGCCCCACGGCCCAGACTACGGGGTGTTTAACTTTGTGGAGCTGTTCCGCGACGCGCTGGAGTTTCCCCCAATTGCAGACATGAATGCAGCCACTAAGAAGGACTTTTTCCGCAAGTTTGAATATGAGGTGAGCGACCATTTGCCTCTGTGGGTGCGACTACCGCTGCCATAAGGGTTCATTGTTGATTGTTCATTGTTGATTGTTCGCTCCCCATGAACCATGAACCATGAACCATTAGCCATGAACCAAACTTGCTAAACTAGTCATACCGCTTTGAGGCTGCGTCATGGTACAGGTTCCCGTTCTCAACCAACGCTGGACATTTGACGAATTCATTGCAGAATTTGACCCTGGAGATGATAGTCTGCATCTCTGGGAATTGGAGGATGGGAAACCGATAAAAATGCCCGAACCGTCATGGGCCCATGAGTTTATTGCGGACTTCCTTTGCAAGCGGTTTGAAGCCGAATGCGAGCAGATGGGGCCGTCTTATCTGGTGCGTCGCTTTGTCGCGGTGAAGGTTGGTCAAGGCAAGGGCCGCAAACCAGATGTGACCGTCTTTTCCAGAACCCTGGTCAAGAATTTAAGGTCGCAGGCTCAGCTCCCCGTTGCGCCAAAACTGGCCGTTGAAATCGCCAGTCCGGGAAACTGGCGCACTGACTATACCGAGAAGCGACTTTACTATGCTGCTATCGGCATCCAGGAATATTGGATTGCTGATTTTATTCCCTGCGCGACAGAGTTCCTTGAGGTTCCTAATGTGCCTGCGGTCCTGGTTCACTGGCTGGCCGGTGGCAATTATCAGGTCAAGCAATATCGGGGGCGCGATCGCATTATCTCCCCCACCTTCCCCAATCTCAACCTCACCGTTGACCAGCTGGTTGCTGCGGCTGAAGTTTAAAGGTGTTGATTGTTGATTGTTGATGGTTCATTTTCGATCGTTCATTGTCGATCGCTTGCCATGAACCATCAGCCATAAACCACGACCCCTCAAACCCGAACCGTTTCCGGCACCTGCAATCTCAACACATTGAGATCCGTTGACCCTTCACCCTCAACCCGGGTCACCAGCGTCAGATCGAGGGAGCAATCTTGCGGGGCAATGGCAGGCATCACCCACCCTGCCATTGGCACCCGTTCGGGCAGATCCTCAGCCAGACCCAGAGTCTCGGCCAGCACCCCGGACAGGTTGCCGAAATAGAGGCAAAACGACCGGGCTGGGTCGTAGCGCGACACCTGTTCCAGGACGGCGATGAAATGGGGGTCATCATCGGGTCGCTCGCAGTCACAGACCTGGGGAGCATAGATGGCATAGGGCCGCATCTGGTCAACCACCACAAAGCCCCGGCCCAGGCGCTGGTATTCCTGGAAGGCAAAGGCGGTGATTTGCTTCAGGTTGAGGCTCAGCACCAGGATGGAGAGCAATTGCAGATTCTCTGGGTTTGGCATGTGCGGTTCCTTTCCCATTCCATTCACGCTTAGCTACGCAAGCCTGACAGCAAGATGTACTCAACAACTTCTTTCCCTTGCCTTTATTGGGATTCCTGTATGTTAACATAAAATACATCATATGAATTATTTGCATCATATGAATATATCAATTCATTTTGAAGACAAAATTCAGATGGGAGCTAGAATTTATGCATCGCATTCAAGCAGCGGATGACATGAGGAGAACAACGGTTTCCTTTGAGGATGACCAGTACGAAATCCTTGAGCAATGGGCAGAGAAGGAGGTGCGAACCGTCCCTAACCTGATCACAGCCATTGTGGTCAGTGTCTTGAGGGGAGAAACTCCACGCCCCCCAACCCTTGACGAGCGTACGCAGGACAAGTGAAACGCAAGCGGCATTGCCACTATTGCATTCTGTTCGTGAAGGAGGATATCAGCGCTGGTTCAAGGCTACTAAAATTGCGATCGAGTAAAATCTGAATAACGCCTTGAGGCAGTGCGGCTAACACCACCTCAAGACTTCTCCCAAACTCGTTCGGGCCGAGTTCAGAAACAAATTCATCATGGCAGAAATCGAAACCCTGCAGTTTTCAAACTTGAAGCGGAAAGTGTATCGGTGCTGGCGCACCCTACATCGGGTTAATGCTGCGTATTGTCCCAAATTAAGTTGCACCGAGGATGAACGCTTTAAGTCAGAAATTCGCACCTATGGCGATCTCCGCACTCGGAACACCTGGGAAGCAGCCTACTCGGTTTTGAAGGCCAAACTGCTCTTTGACAGCAATGATGACAATCAATTTTTAATTGAGTTCCATCTGATCCGAGCACCCCGAAATGAGGGTTGGCAGAATCTTGTGCCTCAAGTTGTCGATCAATTCGTTGCTATCCCCGGCGGATACGACTGCCTGGTAGAGGGCTTCGAGCAGATTGCCCATTACGGCAGCAGCTACGAGACAACCGTCACAGAAGTACAGGAAATTGCCCATGCCACGAAAGAAGCAACCCGCAGACGATTCGGAACAGCAGGAACTGGACTTAGGGATCTCCCTGCCGCCCTCCCCGTCCTCGCGGCCAGCTAAATCTTCGCGCCAATCCAGCAGCGGTCGCATTGAACGGGTTGATAGTCGCGCTGGCTTCACCAAAGCGTTGAACGACAAGGGAGCAGATAGTGAAGGCATCAGCGAAGCAACGGATGCACTGTATCAAGAGGGGTTCGGCAAACGCACCCGAGAACTCTACGAAACCTATGGGGCGAAACCAGGGAATCGCGATGTCTTACCAGAAGAGGTTCAGGATCAGGTGATGCTGCATGAAATTATCAATAAGCACCGGGTTAAACGACACGATGTTGAGGCAACGACTCAGGATGACGTGAATGATGAACTAACAGATGTGGTTGCGGATCAGACCCGCAAAAACCGGGGATTTTTCGGCTGGTTGTTTGGTAAAGGGAAGTGAGTGCGATCGCGCAAACGCTCTCCTTTCAACTCGAACCCATTTGCTCTCAATGGATTACTGGCACCCCAAACAAGAACCAACACCTGATGAAAGACGAGCATTTGAGAAAGCCCGTCTTGACTACTGTTCTGGGTTGTATAGCAAAGAGATGCAGAGGAAGGAATTACTCGAGAAAAAAGCACAATTCTATCTCTCGCTAGTCACGTTGTTTATTGGAGCCCTATTCCTGCGGTTAGATTTTCTCAAGTCATTGCAAGCCATCATTGCTCAACAGCCCGTGCCGCATAGTTTGGTCTGGACGGTTTATGCGTCTGTGCCTGCAGTCGGTATTGCTATTTTGGTGGCATTAATTGCGATTTTGCAGGCGATCGCAATTCAGCAATATCTAGATCCTGCGCCCAGCCAGATTGTTGATGAGCTGTTCAGCCCCACTGCAACCTGTGAAGACGAACTGGGTTTGTTTGAAGAAACTGCATTGATGTATGCAATTGCCCTGGAATCTAACCGCAAAGTTAACAACAAAAAAGCGAGATGGGTTAAAATCGCCTCATACAGTGCGATCGGTGCTGTTGTTTGTCTGGCAATTCTTTTGGGGACTAGTTCTTACCTATTCATCTATTTCTAGGAGCTGTAATAATGGTGGAAACTAACAACAACGATCGAGACCAAAATCGAGACCAAACCGATCGATCTCAGAAAAAGCAACCAGAAAACAAAAACGACACTGATGCCTTCGAACAACGAGTTATGAAGAGAATGCGTAGTATGCAAGGATCAAGTTAGTATACAAGGATCAAGAAAAGCGCTGGAGCGGAGGCAACACAAATCAGGCTGAAAGCTTTATACAGTATTGATTACAACTCTCGATTGTAAGCACCAGCAGAAAAAGTACGAACCAAGAGAGTAAAGAAATCTTCTTTTCTAGGAGCAACTGTTATGCCAAAAGATGATGGCAGAAAACAGTCTAAGAAGAAACCGTCTCAAAAAGAACAAGCAGGAAGGACTCAAGAAGCTGACGTGTTTAAGCAAAAGGTCGAGGAAATAAAAGAAAAGATGGAGTGGAGAGACTACATGCCAGAACGCTAGCTGATTTCTCAACGAATTAATGACGATTTCAGCTTGCGATCTATCTACCGAATGCTTGATTTGCTGACTAACCTTCTGATTTGTGCATACTACGTGAAGACTGGAGTCTAGCAGACAATTCTGGACGCTTCATTTGTGTCGTCACTTCTTCAGGCCAGCGATCGCGGTACCTTCAACCTCAGCAGATTAAGAGGCGTTGCCCCTTCAATCTGAGTCACCAGCTTGCGGTTGAGCACACAATCATCAGGAGAAACAGCAGGCATCAACCACCCTGACATTGGCACCAGTTCGGGCAGATCCTCAGCCAGACCCAGAGTCTCGGCCAGCACCCCGGACAGGTTGCCGAAATAGAGGCAAAACGACCGGGCTGGGTCGTAGCGCGACACCTGTTCCAGGACGGCGATGAAATGGGGGTCATCATCGGGTCGCTCGCAGTCACAGACCTGGGGGGCATAGATGGCATAGGGCCGCATCTGGTCAACCACCACAAAGCCCCGGCCCAGGCGCTGGTATTCCTGGAAAGCAAAGGCAGCGATTTGCTTCAGGTTGAGGCTCAGCACCAGGATGGAGAGCAATTGTAGATTCTCTGGATTTGGCATTGGTACGCCTCCCAGTTTCCGTTGATTTCCCTGAATAGTACCATATGGTTGTATATTTACATCTATATGGTGAATATTGCTTGAGCTAGGAAGAATAAAGCTACTATCGAAGGAGGTGATGAAAACGTGACTGTGACTAAAAAAGTGTTTGCGAGCGTGAGCGACCAACTGGCCGAAAAGCTAGATCGGAGAGCAGCGATTGAAGGCCGATCGCTGTCCAATCTCATCAGCTATCTTCTGGAACGGGCGATGGAAAATTGGGAGCCAGACCCCAAACCATCGGCCAACAAGAAGTAAACTCTGTTCATTGGGGAATCAGGAGCAGCAGCGGTGAAACTACAGGAACTCAAACAAGGCACCTATCAATGCTGGCAAGAGTTGGTTGAACTCAACAGTGCTGTGGTGCAACCGGAAACCTTCAAGGCGGAAGTGCGCCAGCTCTATGGCGACCTGCGGAAGAAGTCCACCTGGCAACAGGCCTACGCTGCCTTTTTTGCCCGGATGAATTGGGATGCTTGTCTTTCGGCCCATACCCTGATTGTTCATGTCCTCAACCCCGCACCTGACGAGGCTACTTACGAACTGAGACACCTGGTTCTGGAACAGCTGCTGGCCATTCCAGAGGCATTGGAGGCCATCGTTCAGGGGTTGGAGGAAATCTTTCGCAGCCCCTCAGCACAGGAGAAGCAATGCGCTCATGAAGTTCTTGAAATGGTTGGCAGGCAATCCGGAGGACGCGGATGCATCGCAGCTGGATCTCTTCGGCAGCTCGCAGGAGTTGACCCAACGGCAGCGAGTTGACGGGGCAATCGTCAACCAGGATCTGCAACGCACGATTAAGAAGAAGGGCGGCACTGGCAATATTCATGCCAGTGCGAATCGGGCTATGACTGAGGAACTGTTTGACACGCCTCCCAAACAGCTCTATGAGGCGACGGGTGGCAAACCGGGCAAACGCGAAACGTTACCCAAGCCAGCCCAGAAGGCGTTTATTGCGGGCGATACGGTGGCTGATTTTGACCTAAAAGAGCAGGATATCCAGGGCAACTCGACCCAGAAAAACGAGCAGATTGTGGATAGCGTCAGGAAGTCGGGGAAGAAGGTACGCAGGTGGTTACCGTGGTGAGTTTCGCTGAAAAAGACTGTCGACGCATCTTCGGTTTCTTTCATTCTACAACCTTCAAAGGCTGGCTGGGAAAGGCTAAAAGCACATCTAACTTTAAACGTCAACTCAGGCAACAGCGATGGCAACACAGTTACGTCCTTCTCCTCCAACCCCAACTGCACAAGTGATTCCAGGGGTGAGCTGGCAGCAATATGAAACGATTGATGATGCTTTTACTACCATTGCGGGGGTCAAGTTTCGCTACCTGGACGAACAATTGGAAATCATGACAATCGGTCCAGAGCATGAAGATTTTAAGACGACGTTGCGTATGTTATTGGAAGCCTATCTGAGGGCCAAACGCATTCGCTTCTATGGGCGCGGCGGGCCTTCCCTGGGGAGTCGAGCGCTTGGCGCTCGCAGCGAACCGGATGAGTCCTATAACTTAGGCAGCCGCAAGCCTTACCCTGACCTGGCAATCGAAGTGGCCATCACCAGCAGGGGCATCGATAAGCTAGAAGGCTATCGACGCATGGGGGTGACTGAGGTCTGGTTTTGGGAGGATGGGGTTCTGAGTTTCCATTGCTTAAACCCAGATGGCAGTGGCTACCAGCAGCGCGATCGCAGTCTGCTGTTACCTGAATTTCCTGTCGCAACGTTTTACCGTTTCATGACCGATCGCGACCAGTTTGATGCGGTGGATGAGTTTTTAGCGGCAATTCAGAGTTAGAGTTAGTCCGTCAGCCCTGTCTTCTAGATGGGCTTTGCCACTGCAAACATCAAAGCAATATAATACAAAAGATCCAATGGACAGTCGCCGCTGCCCATTCAACCGTTCAGTCAGCCCAGCACCTTGCTGGGCATTGTCCTGTTTTAGAGGCTAGGCAGTCAGGGGTTATAGTAAGGTTGTGAAAGATGGCGATGATGGAACACCTCTGTCCCCCAGAACATGAGCTGCAAGGTTGAAGATTCAAATTCTAAGCTATTGTTTCGGCTTCAGCAAGAACATTCCGGATCTGTTCTCTCTGTCCTACCGGCCAAATTTTTCCGTTGCTAATGGAACGCCAGCCAGAGCAACTCTGCTACGGCATCCACTTCTTTTTTGCCAATGGCCAGGTACTTGGCCAGATTGCCCAGATCCGCATGGCCCGTCCGTTCCTGCAAGGTCTTCAGCGGTACGCCCGCCTTGTAGAGTTTGGTCAGGCTGGTACGACGAAAGCTATGGGTCGAGACTCCCTGCAAACCCAGGTCATCGCAGGCATGGCGCAGGGCCCGGTCAGCTGCTTGTCGCGAGAGGGGTTTGCCATTGCGACCGGGGAACAGGTAGCCGCTGGCGGGCAAGTCCGCCTGGTTCAGTAAGATCTGGAGCTTGCGGGGAATCTTGACATCGCGGGTCGTTTTGGTCTTGGTGGTGCGGGCGCGAAAGACGATGCGATCGCGAATAATATCGGAGCGCTCTAACTGCAGCGCTTCGCCGACGCGACTGGAGCAGTAGTAACAGATCTGGAACAGCAAGCACTGGTGCGGTGCCAGCACCGCGAACAGGGTCGAGTTGGACATCGCTGAGCACTTCTGCCTGACCATTGCGATGGTTTTTCATAAAACGATACGATTGCTCTTTTGTTGAAAAAGCTTCAGAGACTGGCAGCGCTGATGAGCTAGTGGCGTTGCAGGCCCTGTCCTAGGGGATAGTTTCATTCACACCCGCAATACCGTTGCATTGGGAGTGGGGTAGCTGGTATTAGCATTCGCAGTTTGGGGTGTAAAAGGGGTCGTTGAGTTGGCTAGGCGGATCTCCTCACCCACTCAACGACCCCTTGTTAACAGTATTAACGGCATTAATAAAATTTCTATCGGAGATCTAAAGTCAAGTAAAGTTTAAAAACATTAACAATGTTAATACTGTTCATGTTTGCCCGATCAAGAGTTGAGCCGCAATTATAATTTGCAACAACAGGGGGGCTATTCTCAATAAGGGGTTTGAATGCAATGAGTATTTTTGTAAAAATTGGCTCAAACCTATATTTAATCAAGAATTAAGCCATTTTTGATCGTGCAAGATTTGATTTCTACTCTTGCATTCGAGTGAAGTTCGCTTTTGCAACCGTATTTTGATATTGTCTTTCGGTTACTGTTTAAAATTGATAATTTATTATTGACAAATAGATATTATTAACAACTGCATCGATATCTAAGGATACGGTATTGCTGAATGTAAAAAGAAGTTGACATCTAATCAAAATTGCTATCTAAGTTTGATTGAGAGTCGTGTTGAAGCCTCAATGCGATCCCATAACTAAGGCAGCGTACAGCTGATCTCATAGCATTAGAGAAGTTGAACCGATACGATTCAAATCTGATAGTTTCCTGGAGGACTACCTTATTTTGAAAATCAGTAGTGGTAAATAAGGGTAGTGGTAAACAAGTAATGATTGTTGAGCGCGCAGGTTCCACCTGCACGCTCAACAATCATTACCTCTATAGGACCACCTGAACATCTTGCGGAGCAAGATTTTCAAAATAATCTTCCAAATTGTGTGGAGGACGGATCGTGCGGAAAAAGAGCAACCGCTCTGAACGTTCAATGCAGAGCGGTTGAGTTGGATTCAAGCTGCGATCGCAACCTCTAGCGAACCCTCTCTAGCCAACAAAAGGATGGAAAATCAACGCGCCGACGACACCCGTGGCTGCAATGGCTAGCAAAAGACCGTTAAAGAAGTTTCCCAGTGCTGGGTTATATCCCAAGGCCGCATCGTTTTGGCCCGCTGTAAAGAACAACGACCAGGCTTGAGTGGGCGTAATATCTTCAAAATTGTTAAAGGTCGAACGAAAGGCGACAGGGCCAAAGAAGTCACGATTGCGGAAATCTAAATCAGTTTTCATCACATTGTCCTCCAAATTCTTGCCAACAAGACAAACACCTCATCAGTGCGAATGCAGAATGCCAACGCGCTGTCCTCCGTTTTCAGCCCCACTCAAGCTTTATAAGTGAGTCAGGAGATGAATCAACCCCTGGCCGGTCAACACCTCAACCGCCAGCAGCGAGACAAAACCAATCATCGCCAGACGCCCATTAAAGCGCTCCGCATATTCCGTGAAGCCCGTGCGGAGATTCTCGTCAACATACATCTTGGGTTCAATCGCAAAGTTGTTCAGTTGACCCAATTCGTTTACGGTGAAGCCGTTGCGTGTTGTCATGTCCCTGTCCTCGTTCTCTGTTCCGTAAAGAAATATAACGTAATATTAAATTATATTTCTGTGACTTGACTCACACTATCAGATGATACGTAGCACACGGGGCTTTCTCCACGGCCTGGCAGATGAACGCCTCTGACGGCTCAGGAGGCAATATTGTTCGGTTAAAAAACGGCGACTACACGACTTGGAAGGTTATTTTGAAAGCCGTGCGGAGCACGGCTTTCAAAATAACCTTTTTTCTGCTCTGGCACGAAGAAATGGGGGTTAGCACCCCCGAAGGGGGTGCTAACCTTCCAAGTCGTGGCGACTAGAAGTTGTGGCGACTAGAACACCTCCTAACAGGCCCGTAGGATGGGCAAAGGGCAAGCGCCCGTGCCCATCACAGGATGAAGATAGGCAAAGCAAAGCATACCCATCCTTGTATCTTGAAATTAAGGCAAGCCCGTCCCATCCTCGGTGCTAGACACCGTTCAGTAGCGCGGGCTGCCTTATTCTAAAAGAGAACGTGACAAACCGTTCCCACCCAGGTGCTAGACAC
>Ga0207422_1002238_pt1 | contig 27521 bp, 24 predicted proteins | sample MarCyaLeptolynsp_FD_187757 | JGI IMG/M metagenome (GOLD analysis project Ga0207422, IMG submission 187757) | Marine cyanobacterial communities from Panama - species 1 Leptolyngbya sp. (SPAdes) | ecosystem: Environmental > Aquatic > Marine > Unclassified | place: Panama: Panama City | collected... | reverse complement strand
TACGACGATTGGAAGAAGATCGTAGTTTAAGGGCTGAGGTTAAAGACCTGCTTCTTACCGCAGATTCGGAGTTTAAGGTCAAGGATACCAATTACGTATTCCTCAATTTTGTGATGGATCATCTGCCCGTAGGGGTGGTAGGGCTCATCATAGCCTTAATTTTTTCGGCGGCAATGTCCAGTACCTCTAGTGAATTAAATGCTCTAGCTACTACTACCTCTATCGACTTTTACAGTCGTCTCTTCAACCGCAAGGCCACCGATCGCGAACAGCTATTTATGTCGAAAGCCTTGACTGTTTTTTGGGGACTAGTGGCCATTGGCTTTGCCTTGGTTGCAAACCTCTTCGACAATCTTATCGAAATGGTGAATGTCTTAGGTTCTTTGTTCTACGGAACTATACTGGGCATTTTTCTGGTAGCTTTCTTTATCAAGCGTATCAAGGGAGGAAGTATCTTCTATGCGGCCATCATCGCAGAAGCGGTGGTATTAATAATCCATTTTGCTCAAGTGTATGATTGGCCATTTATTGGTAATCTGGAAGTAGAATACCTCTGGTATAACGTAATTGGCTGTGGTCTTGTAGCCCTCTTGGCGGCAACATTTAATGTCCTAACGGAAGACTAAACTCGCTCCCAAATTTGATCGGCGAATAATTGCTCTGGATCAGTAAATGTGGCCTTAATTTTAAAGTTGTGCCGTGCCGCCAAGGCTTGTAATTCCTTGGGACTATACTTACGAGAGGTTTCGGTATGAATAGCTTCGTGCTTACAGAATTCAAAACTTTGCTGAGCTGCTCCAATGCGAACTTCCTGGTCTTTTAGGGAGACTAGGTAGGAGCGGCATTCGCCGGAATGCGGATCATAGCTATTATAATGGCGGAATTGATCAATCTGGAAATTTGCGTCGAAGTCCTCATTAATCCTTTTGAGAATATTGAAATTAAAGGCTGCCGTAATTCCGCGATTGTCATTGTACGCGGCGAGGATACGGTGCGGATCTTTTTTAAGGTCCACCCCTAAAAGTAATTGATCACCAGGTTTTAAGCTTTCGCTCAGCTGAGAAACAAAGAGATCAACATTGTCTCGGCGAAAATTGCCAATATTTGAACCTAGGAATAGGACCAATAATGGTTGATCCTCCATGGCATGTAATTGCTTCAGGGCCTCAAAGTATTCGGCGGTTATGCCCTCAAACTCCAAATTGGGTAAGCTGCTGGCAAGGGTGTCCTTTAATAGTTCCAGGGCATTAGCCGAAATATCTACCGGGTGATAAGTGAATGATAGCTTTTGTTTTAGCATCTCCTCCAATAGATAGGTAGTTTTACTGCCATCACCTGCACCTAATTCGGCCATCCGAAAGTGAGATGCTTTGGGCAAGAAGGCACAAATTTCTTCACTCTGATCTTTTAAGATGGAGCGTTCAGCTCGGGTGAGGTAGTATTCGTCTAATTGCATGATTTCCTGAAAAAGGCGATCGCCCTCTTCATCATAGAAATATTTAGAAAGGAGGTATTTATCCTCCGAGCTCAGACCTTCAAGGGTCTCGCGCAAAAATTCGTTCATTTTAAAGGTCTTTGGCTAAACGTAATCCAGTGAATTGCCAGCGGAATTGAGGATGGAAGAAATTGCGGTAGGTTTTTCGAGCATGACCTTCGGGACTAGCAATGGAGCCACCTCGCAGGACCATTTGATTGATCATGAACTTACCATTGTATTCCTTAGCGGGGCCTGTATACGGTTTATACCCTGGGTAAGGTAGATAAGCACTTTGCGTCCATTCCCAGCGTTCACCCCAAGCAAAACGATCCGCCGCGGCTTCCCACTCAAATTCGGTCGGTAGCCGTAAACCTTTCCATCTGGCGTAAGCATCTGCCTCGTAATAGCTGATATGAGTGACCGGGGCATCTAGATTGATAGCTACTAATCCAGCTAGACTAAAGCGTTGCCAAGCTTCCTTTTCGGCTACCCAATAAAGGGGCGCTTTAATTCCTTCTTCTTGCAGCCAAGCCCAGCCATCCGAGAGCCAATGCATTGGGCTAGTATAGGCTCCAGCCTCCATAAAGGCTAACCAATCGCGATTGGACACGAGCTCTGAGCTTATGGCAAAAGACCCTAGATGAACTTCATGTAGGGGTCCTTCATTGTCAAAATGAAAAGTATCGATGCGAGACCCTATGGAGTGGGTTCCGGCTGGAATTTCCAACCACGTCGGGGCAAGGGCTTCGCGCCGATCTTCCTTGAAATCCGCTCGATAGACTGGGAAGAAGGGCTGTTGCCCGAGGGCCTTCTTAAAATCGGTGAGGAATAATTCCTGATGTTGTTGTTCATGATTAAGCCCCAATTCAATCACCTCCAAGGTTTCATTGTCTAGTTCTTGCTTATCCAATAGCTCTGACATTGACTCATCCACCGCCGCTCGGTAGGCATGAACTTGCTCCAGTGAAGGGCGGGTTAATGAAGCTCTCGAAGCTCGATCTATTCGCGGACCTAAAGCCTCATAATAGGAATTGAAGTAATAGGGGAAATTCGCATCAAAAGGCTGATAATTTTGCCCACGGGGCATGAGCACCAGGGTTTCGAAAAACCAAGTGGTATGTCCAAGATGCCATTTGGGAGGGCTAGCTTCAAAGCTACTTTGGGCGAGATGATCTTCAATGCTGAGTGGTTTCATCAGCTCTAAAGTGTAGGCTCTAATCTGCCGATATTTTTCGGCGAGTAGGTTTTGCTTGTTCAAGTTTGAATCTTTGATATAAAGGTAAAGATTGCCTATCGGGAAGCCATAAAAAAACCCCTGACATTTTCGTCAGGGGTTAATTTTATTCAACGGGAGTCATAATCTCGTCATCAATGGGAATATCGTTGCTGGTGTCGGTCACAATTTCTTCAGGACCTTGTTCCAAATACTCACGATCGGCGTCTTTTGAGCAAGCAATTGCGAGTAGGGCAATAGCTGCTAAGGGAATCCATTTTTTCATCTTTCTTGTTTTAGTTAGGTCTAAATTAGAAAGACTGAAAATCGATTACTTGTCAATTTTTGTGCTTAAACCTTTAAATTTCAGTTAAATACTTATGAGTATAGCTGATAGTCATAGCTCCTTCACCTACCGCTGATGCCACGCGGTTCATTGCCCCGGAGCGTACATCCCCCGCAGCAAAAATGCCGGGAACCGAGGTTTCCAAGGAATACGGAAGACGTTCTTCAGACCATTTCTTTTGACCTTCTTTTTCTTTGCTGATGGTATTGCCAGTCACTACAAAACCCTTCTCATCCTTAAGGATACCTTCTGGCAACCAGTCGGTATAGGGCTTGGCGCCGATGAAAATAAAGACGGCCGCTGCGTCCATTATACGTATTTCATCGCTTTGCTTGTCTTTAATATGCAACTGTTCCAATGATTCCTCGCCAATGGCTTCTACAATTTCACTAAAGGGCTCCACTACAATATTTGGGGTGGCCGCAATTTGATCAATTAAGTAGGCAGACATCGTAGCGCTGAGATCGGCACGACGAATCAAGATGTGCACTTCCTTTGCAAAACGCGATAGGTACATGGCCGCCTGACCGGCAGAATTACCGCCACCTACCACATAAACCGAGCGATTGGTGCAAGCGGAGGCCTCGGTGCTGGCAGCTCCATAATAAACTCCTCTACCGGTAAGATTATGCAGGCCTTTGGTATCTAATTGACGATAGTTTACCCCCGTGGCGATCACCAAGGATTTAGCAATGATCTCTTTACCGCCCTGTAGTTTTAATACCTTTTGCTGATCGGCAATTTCAATTTGCTCCACTTCGGCTGGAGTTAAAAATTCGGCTCCTAGACGGGTAGCCTGACTTAAAGCTCTACGCGCTAAATCTGAACCACTTAATCCATTCGGGAATCCTAGGTAGTTTTCAATTCGGGAGCTGGTACCCGCCTGACCACCAGGGGCATGTTTTTCCACAAGGAGGGTTTTCAATCCTTCCGAAGCGCCATATACAGCGGCAGCTAGTCCTGCAGGTCCAGCGCCGATAATCACAGTATCGTATAAATCTGCCTTGGCCTCTGTCGGTAAACCCAATTCCTTGGCTACTTCTGCTTTGGAGGGCCGCTTGAGGATGGTACCGTTTTCCAGAATCAAGATGGGCAAGTCCTCAATAGAAAGTTCGTTTTCATTCATAATTACCTGGGCCTCCTCATCCGATTCGATTTCCAACCAGCGGTAAGGAAAAAGATTACCGGCTAAATAGTCTTTCAATTCATGACTCAAGGAAGAATATTGATAGCCAATCATGCGCAAGCCTTGGAAACTTGGTCGGTGATTGGCCTGCCAATCGTCTAGCAAATCGTCGATAATAGGATAGAGTTTTTCTTCTGGTGGATCCCAGGGCTTCATCAGGTAATGATCCAGGGAAACTTGATTAATCGCCTGAATCGCTGCGTTGGTGTCGGAATAAGCGGTGAGTAGCGCTCGCTTTGCCTTAGGGAATACGGTGCGGGCTTCCGTGAGGAATTCCACTCCATCCATAGTCGGCATCTTTTGATCGCTTAGAAACAGCGCCACTTCGGCATTCTGGTTCTTTAATTCTTTTAAGCTATTCCGCGCTTCTTGTGGATCATCGGTTGATAAAATCCGGTATTCATTGCGATAGCGCTGACGGAGGTCCGAGCGAATAGCTCTTAGTACCTGAGGATCGTCGTCGAGCGTAAATATTATGGGCTTGGCTTGTTTCATGATGTGATAGGAATACAAATACTAAAAGAGGTAGGATTAGCCGTGGAGTCGAGGCTTAACTTACCATTGTGTTGTTCAATAATACGTCGGGAGATTTCGAGGCCCATGCCGGTGCCTTCCCCCACGCCTTTAGTGGTAAAGAAGGGATCAAAAATTAGGGCTGCGAGGTCTTCAGGAATGCCCGGACCATTATCTTGAATCTTTACATAGGCATTGCCTCGTTCCACGAAGCTGCGAATTTCAATTTTGGGGTTTTCTACTTCCTGCAAAGCATCAATGGCATTGTCAAGGATATTGGTGAATACTTGATTTACCTGCCCAACTCGGATTGGCACACGGGGCATCTCCGTGTCGTAATCGCGGACAATTTCAATATTTTGTTTTCGCGTTTTATGCTCTAAGATTTTCAAGGTAGAATCCAGTCCATCCGCTAGGTAAGCAGGGGTTTTATCTTGAGCTTGGTCCATATGGGTGAAGCTCTTGATGCTACCTACTAATTCTGAGATTCGCTCTGCCGCAGCTCCGATATCACCATGCAGCTCTTGTCTACTTAGTTCAAACTCGAGGAATTTGATCAATGCCTCTTGCGCCTGCTGAGGTACCTGACCCAATGCATCATCCAGGAAATCCGTATCAAGATCAAAGGAGACCAAATGCTCGATTAACTCCCCACAATTTGGCAAATCCTGATCTTCAAAATAATCTTGCCAGTCGTCCTCTTTATCTTGGCGAGCTAACATACCCAAATGCACTTTCTGCTTACCCTTAAGGTTTTTGAGGAGCTCATCGGCGACTTCTAAATATTGCATCGGATCGTCGAGAGCCACAATCTTGGCTACCATACTCAAAGCTTCAGAGCCTTTTTGGTTCAAGACTTTAGCGCTGCGGGCAATAGCGGCAGTAGGGTTATTAAGTTCATGCGCCAAACCGGCGGAAAGTTTACCCAGGGAGATCATCCTTTCATTCTGGGCCTGAATAGAGGTAAATGTGCGAATCCTCCCCGTCATTTCATGCACCAATACTTCGGTAAGCTCATAGAATTTAGCCACCAATTCGCGCATCGATTCTCTGGGGAACTGCAGGGCCATTCCCGCTTCTGAGGCAATAGCATTGGCCCGGGCAGATTCCATGCGGGAATAAGGCAAGATACCGGTGATATCACCCTTATTGATTTCCGCAAGGAAATTGTTATTCCCCTTTTGTTGAATAAATACTTTAAAGTGACCCTCTAAAACGAAGGTCATGTTATTGGCCGGTAAATCGGCTTGAAAGAGGTAAGAATCCTGTGGATATTCCACAACTTCGCCCCTGTCTATAAGGAACTGAAGTTGCTCTTCTGGCAGGCCCGCAAAGGCCTCGAAGGTATTTTTAAGGTCGGCGACCGTTATGTTTTTTGGCATACTCTAAATAAGCAAAAAGCCGCCGATTGACCTAGAACTGAATGATAATTCCTAAGGACGGAATTCGGGTGCCATTTCCGTTCTCCAAAAACTTGGTATCATAGCGTTGTAAGCTGAGAGGGTCTAAGGGGTTGAGGATAATGGGGTTCCCCTGATCATCGCGGTTTAAGGCCAATAATGGCTCACCGTCAATACTCTGTCCAAGAAGGTTTTGCACGTCGAAATATAAGTTTAGCGACCAATTGTCGAAGAACCATTTCTTGTCTATCCGGACATTCACCCGGTTGAAATTATCAAAGCGTTCCCCATTGAGACGATTCCAATCAGGCAGACCACGACGGTTGACATTATAAACTTGAACTAAGGAGCTATTCACAAGATCAGTGGGGGTATAGGGAGCTCCTCCCAAGAACTGATACTGAACACCTAACTCCCAGTTTTTTCCAAACTTCTTACCTCCCGTTAAGGTGATGATATTCTGGTTATCCCAAGACGAAGGGCGCAGGTCTCCATTGGCATCCTCAAATTCAGATTTTACGAGGGTGTAAGCTAAAGTTCCGAACCATCCCTTAAAGAGCTTTTGCTGATAGAGGAATTCCAATCCATAAGCTCGGCCTTCTGAAGTAGGAATGGCTGGTTCATTTCCAATCACACCAAAGTCGGATCCCAAATTGGCAAGCGTTACCCCAGGTCCGCGCTCAGTGAGGAAAGGATAGTTGTCGTAAATCTTGTAAAAACCCTCTACCGTAATCTTAGCATTGTTGGGGAGGTAATAGGCCATGCCTGCTACGTAGTGTTGTGTGCTGATATACAATAGATCCTCGTTGACCAAGGTACCGGCCGTATCGCGGAAGCCCAAGGTAGTGTAAGGCGGTAGTTGATTGTATATCGAGTAATTCGCATTAAAGCTCCAATCGGAATTGAAGTTATAGGTAAGGGCGATTTTGGGGGAGATTTGATTGAGGGGATTTGCGGTTTCTGAATTGAAGGTATTCCCATCAAGGCGCAGCCCAAGGGTAAGATTTAATTTCTCATCCAGGAAACTGCGATTGGCATTGCTAAAGGCGAAATAGCTAAACAGTCTCAAATCGGTGCTGTAATTTCGCGGTGCTGCTCCGGGCTCCACGCGAAGATCCACCTCAGAAGTAATATACTTCGCTTCCTCAAAACCAAAGCCATTGGTTAAGCGCCAAGCTCCGGCTCTACGGAAATTCTCTACTCTTAATTTGTTTTCGATTTCCTGGCTTTGATAATCCAAAAGCTGCCGACCATTCTCTTCATCATTATTCTCATACTTGAAGGCCGTATTATTCAACATAAATCGGCTTAAGATAAAATTGGTGTAGGAATTTTCCCCGAATCGGGTGTATTTAGCCCCAACGGAATAATTCCATTGCTCATTCACCGGTAAAACTGCCAATTGAAACTGCTGTGTTTCGGTTTCATTGGCATCCAGATTTAGCGAAAATTGATCTATAGCTCCTAAGCCGATAAAAGTCAACTGGTTTTTATCGTCGAATTTATGCTTCACCTTTACCTGAAAGTCATTGTAAGTTGGTAAGAAGGGAAGCTCCAAAACAGAGAACAAGAACTGTAAATAGGATCTACGTGCGGAAGCCAAAAAGGTGGTCTTTTCATTGATAGGTCCTTCCAAGGTCAAGCCTACTTCGGAGGCACCCACCTGGAAGATACCGCCAATCTTATCCGTACGGCCATCCTTTAATTTAATATCCAAGACCGAGCTCAATGAATTGGCTTTCTCTAGAGGGAAGGCTGAGGTGTATAAGTCTACCTCACGGATAAAATTCACATTGAGTAAGCCCACTGGCCCGCCCGAACTACCTTGAGTAGCGAAGTGATTAATCGATGGGATTTCAATCCCATCTAAAAAGAAACTGTTTTCATTAGGTGCACCCCCTCGAATAATAATATCGTTCCGGAAATTAGGCGTTGAGGCTACTCCTGGAAGGGATTGGATTACCAGGGAAATATCCTGATTACCTCCTGGATTACGCTGGATTTCATTGATGCCTAAAGTGCTAACTGAAACCGGACTTTCCACATTACGGGTGATGCGATCTTGAGCGGTAACTTCTACTTCGCCTAATGTTTGACTACTTTCGGAAAGGGCGAAGTCTATCACCATGGGACGTGAGGGAGTTACCTGCACCTCGTACTCCGTTCGATTGGTATAACCGATAAAAGAGGCGGTGACATTGTATAAGCCAGGTTCCACCTCCAAGGTGTAATTCCCATCAATGTCGGTAGTGGTTCCAATTGTGGTGCCTTCAATTACCACATTGGCAAAGGGGAGGGCTTCATTATTAATCTCATCGAAGACGCGACCTTTAATGATGCCCGTTTGGGCAAAAAGACCTAGGTTAAGCACGCTAAAAAGACAGAGTAAGGAAGAGCGTAAATTCAATTTCTTTTGATTTTTGTTGATGTTCACGCACAAAAAAACCCTGACGCGGGGTCAGGGTTCATGAAACTTGAAAAGTTTTTATTTACAAAACTGGATAATACACCTTGGTTAACCATTTACTGGTATCCGGTTCTGCCCCCGGGTCAGTGACGAAAAACTCAATTCCAAAGGGGGCAAGATCTAGGGATTGATTTTCGGCATGCTCTTCAATTTGCACGTGTGCTTGACCTACCAAACTGTAAGGTCCGAAATAATCTACCTCTAAACCGCTACTGCGACTAAGGATACGTCGGTTAATCTCACCTTCTGTTTCAATGGAAGTTGTGTCAATAGGAATACAGAACTCTATCCGCGCCTGACGCGTCTCTTCATCCCACTCATGGTAAATGGCAAAGGGATTTCCTACCACGATGCTGTCTTTCCGCTTACCTAAGAAATAGAGGATTTTAGAATAATTACGAGCATAGAGCATGGATCCTTCTTCCGAAAGGCTAGCCATGTCTACATTCTCACTAATGCTCAAGTAAATAATCGAATCCTTTTCTACCGTTTGCACCGGACGTTCAATGAATTCTGACTTTGAGCTTTCTACTAAATATTTGAGATTAGATAGTCCAGCTTCAAAATCATTACCAATTTGGCCATCGGCAAATAGGCCAAAAATTCGTCCGAAGAAAGGTAAGTCACCCTTAAGGCCCCAGGTTACAGAAGTACGACCTTCGCCGGCCTTGGCGAAATACCAATAACCATCCGCTGGTTCCTGATCTTCGAAATTCAATTTGGTAAGTATGGTGTCCATCTCCACCACCTTAATCATTTGTTGATTTCCATTGGGATCCTGATCCGATGTCCAAGAATAAGTGGCACCCTCCCCAGCGGTAATTGGACCATATCGCAATACCATGGTAGTATCCTTTGGTAGCCAGGGAGACCAAGCTTCCCAATTTTTATAATCATGGACCTGAACAAAGACCGCGCGTTGGGAAGCGTTGATATTAATGGTCCGCGCTACATTAAAGCTTGAAGGCAGAAAAAGGGAAATCAGTAAATACAGCCCGATGATTACCAGGATAACAATCAGGACAATCTTTAGTATTCGCATGTTGGTTTGAATTGAATCGCAGGGCAATTTAGAAAAAAGGCCTGTGTCCTAGAGCCTTGCTCGACGCTACTTGTTAAAAGTTTTTAATAAAACCCATGGTATAAAGCCGATGATTAAGCTCTCAAAAAGAAATACCTTTGCCGCATGCAAGAAAAGATACTTATTCTCGATTGCGGGTCGCAATACACGCAATTGATTGCACGTCGGGTGCGGGAGCTTAATGTTTACTGTGAAATCCATCCTTATAATTCTATTCCAGAGGTAGATGGCAGTGTAAAAGGCTTAATTATCAGCGGGAGTCCTTTTTCCGTAAATGATGAAAACGCCCCGGAAATTGATTTAAGTGAATTCCGTCATAAAATGCCCGTCCTCGGAGTATGTTATGGCGCTCAATATTTGGCTAAAATCGACGGCGGTAATGTCGAAGCCTCCCAAACTCGTGAATACGGTCGCGCACACATTAAGGAGTACAATGCCGATTTTCCTTTATTAAAAGGTCTGCCACAAAATTCTCAAGTATGGATGAGTCATGGTGACACCATCCAAACCATACCGGATAACTTTGAGATTATTGCCAGCACGGCCGATGTAAAGGTGGCGGCTTACCATATTGCCGGTGAGGATACTTATGGCATTCAATTTCACCCAGAAGTATATCACAGTACCGACGGTCTACAGCTAATAAAAAACTACCTAGTTGATATTTGTGATTGTAGCCAGGATTGGACGCCCAATTCATTCGTTGAAGACACCATCAGCCAAATGCGCCAGAAATTAGGTAACGATCGCGTTGTCTTGGGTCTTAGTGGAGGTGTTGACAGCACGGTTACCGCGGTATTATTGTCTCAAGCAATTGGGGAAAACTTGCATTGTATTTTCGTGAATAATGGCCTACTCCGTAAGAATGAGTTTGCCAGTGTGCTTGAGCAATACAAGGGCATGGGCCTGAATGTTAAGGGTGTTGACGCTTCTGAACGCTTTTTAAACGAACTGGCAGGAGTAAGTGATCCGGAACAAAAGCGTAAGATTATTGGTCGGGTCTTTATCGAAGTCTTTGATGATGAAGCGGCCATGATTCAGGATGTAAAATGGTTGGCCCAAGGCACAATTTACCCTGACGTGATTGAATCTGTATCGGTAAAAGGACCTTCTGCAACTATTAAATCCCACCACAATGTGGGTGGCTTACCCGACTTCATGAAATTGAAGGTAGTGGAGCCGATGAATACCCTCTTCAAAGATGAGGTGCGCCGAGTTGGTGCCGCACTCAATATTGATCCTGAACTTCTTGGTCGTCATCCTTTCCCTGGACCGGGATTAGCAATTCGCATCCTTGGGGATATCACGGCAGAAAAGGTGCGCATCCTGCAGGAAGTGGACGCCTTATTCATAAATGGACTTCGCGAACATGGCCTATACGATGATGTATGGCAAGCCGGTGCAATTTTATTACCTGTACAATCCGTAGGGGTCATGGGGGATGAGCGCACTTATGAACAGGTAGTAGCCTTGCGTGCAGTAGAAAGCACGGATGGCATGACCGCAGATTGGGTACATTTGCCTTATTCCTTCCTTGCGGAAGTATCGAATAAAATAATTAACAGGGTAAAAGGCGTTAACCGAGTGGTGTACGACATCAGTTCTAAACCACCTGCTACTATCGAATGGGAATAAAAAGGAATCTACATCTCTGGCTCTTCATGATAATGATGTGCCTTTCGGCTTCGGCCTGGGCACAAAATGGTCCACGCATTCATACCGTGCAACAAGGCGAGACCTTGTATGGGATTTCCCGGACCTATGATTTTACCATTGATGATTTGATCTTCTTTAATCCTGATCTTAAAACTCAGGAGTTAAAACCCGGCATGCGACTGGTAATTCCCAGCGATGCTAAAATCGCCCAAATTAAAGCGGAACGGCGTAAAGCCCTGCAGGATAGCGCGGATTACATCTACCATAAGGTGGTAAAAGGGGAGACCCTGTATTCCTTAAAGCAGAAGTACGGAGTGGATATTAAAAAGCTTCGTGAGCTGAATCCCACCTTGGAGGAACAAGGTGGAATGAAGATTGGTCAGATTATTCGCATTCCAAGGGACCCAGAGCGTTATGGCGATTTTCAAAATGAAACCGCAGCCCTTGATACCGGTACCTTTAAAATAGATGATAATTGGTTTTACCATCGCATCCAGAAAAAGGAAACGGCCTATTCTCTTTCCAAGCGATATCAAATAACTTTAGATAGCCTTTACCTTCTTAACCCTGATGCAGCAAATGGTTTGCGATTGGGCCAATGGTTAAAATTACCGCGCGACCGCAAAAAGTTACGTCCAATTTTAGTGGAGCCGGAATTGCCAATCGTCAGCGGAACGGGTAAACAGGCAAAGCAGAAAAAACGCACCATTCGGGAAATTGAGGACAAAGTAGACACCTCCTATGTGGAAGGTGATTTGGCCAATAGCAATTACTTCTTTTATAAGGTAAAAAGTGGAGATACTTTTTATTCCTTGAAGCAGCGATTTGATGTTAGCCAGGCAGAACTTCTGGCCCTCAATAAGGAGTTGAAAAAAGGCCTGGTGGTAGGTAAGTATATTGCCGTTCCTAAGAAGGGAAATGCCAAAGAGTTAACCTGGTTGCAGAGAGTGATTGCCGATCGCGATGAGCAAGTGAATCCTCAAGAAGTAGATCCAAAAATCGAAAGGGGCAAAGAGGTACTCAATACCCCGAAGCCAAAGCCTAAACGCATTATCCGGGATTCATCCAGAGTTGATATCAATAAGCCATACAGGGTAGCCATGGTTCTGCCTTTCCGGGGTGGAATGTATGCCGATACTCTAGGTGTGAGCGCTTTTAAGCCTCATCGCGATACGGAGATGGCCTTGCAATACTATTTTGGATTTTTATTAGCCGCCGATTCCATCCGCAATATGGGGATGGACCTAAGCCTCAAGATTTATGATTCTCAGGCAAACCGTCGCAAGATTCCAGGAATAGCCGCAAGTATTGATAGCATGAATGCCGATTTAGTGGTGGGCCCTGCATACGGTCGATTAGTAGAGGCTATGGCCGATGAACTAGCGGATAGCACTACTCCGGTGATTAGTCCCTTGAGTGCTGGCGTAGCGGTAGCGGGACGTAAAAACTTATTTCAGGTAATCCCGCCGCGTGAGAGCCGTTATGAGCGCATCGCCAATATGATTAATTTGTATTACGATGATGCCCACGTAATTTTCACTCATTGTGGTACCGAAAAGGAACAAGCAGAGGTACAAATGATTAAGGCTCATCTCAATCCTCGGAAGGGTGATTTTATTACCTCAATGGTCAGTTGTGAGGAGTTGAAGAACCGATGGGCACTCCGTGATCGAATGGCCAATATTGAAGGGACGAAGTTGGTGGTCCTCTTAGGAGACGATCCTGTATTCCTGAGTGATATTATTTCTAAGCTATACGTGATGCGTGATACCAGCATCCGGGTAGTGGGTAGTCCACGTTTATTGAGTTATCCAACCATGGAATTAAGCTATCTGAATGCCCTGAAATATCACACCTTCGAATTCAGATCGGTAGATTATAGCGACAGTGCCACCATGCGATTTGTGGAGCGTTTCCGATCCACTTTTAATGCGGAACCTAGCAATTTTGCCTTCCAAGGTTATGATGCTGGTTTGTATTTCCTTCCTAAGCTATGGCGTTATGGTTATATGTTCCCCCAGCATTTGAAACCTGCGGCCCAAGGGAGTACCGGATATGAATGGAAAGCTTTGCCCGAAGGAGGCTGGGAAAATCAACATCTCTTTATGAGTAGGTTGATCAATTACCAGTCCGAGCGCTTGTCCTTGGAAGAACAAGCGCCCGAAGCACAAAGCCTTGAAGCGCAAGGCGATTCCCTACGCTAGTTATTTCAAATTTCTCCGCCCCGTAAATAGGAACTAAAGAGGTCGGCAAAATTGAATCCCTCCTCAATACGCTCCTTATTTAAGCGCGAGTGTTCGGCCAAAGCCCAAAGTACCAACTCCATTAAGAAATACTGTTCCTTTGGGTCGGCTTCCGCCTGATGCGCATCGACCAGCTGTCGAAGTGGTCCAATAGCATCTAAATTCTTCTTGTATTCCGAGTCAGACCAATTGAAAAGCATATCCAGCATCTTACCTTGACCGAAGTAATCAATCAAAGATTTATAGGGATTCTGCTGATCGCTGGATTTTAAGTCTTCCAAACTGGGGAAATATTCTGGTAAGATGGATTTTACCGCAGCCCCAATGAGGTTCTCAGCGACGATGCCGGCCCCTTCTTGTTCACCTTCGTAAACCAACTCCACTTTTCCTGTAATGGCGGGAATCATACCCATGAAGTCCATCAAGCGAATTTGGGTATTTTTACTGCCATCGATTAAACAACGGCGTTCCGCGGTGCTCACCAAATTTTCTAAGGCCGAAATAGTCAAGCGCGTACTTACTCCCGATTTAGCATCAATGTACTCATTCTCCCGAGCTTCAAAAGCAATTTGTTCCAACAGCTCCAATGCCGGTTCTGGAATGAAAACTTGTTCCGTTTTTAGTTTCGCTTCCTGACGGGTAATCTTACGGGCTGTGTTTCGATCCTTAGGATAATGCGTCAGAATTTGACTACCAATTCTATCCTTAAGTGGAGTAACGATGGAACCCCGGTTGGTGTAATCCTCAGGATTGGCGGTGAAAACGAAGTGCACATCCAGAGGCAAACGCAATTTGAAACCGCGAATTTGGATATCTCCCTCCTGTAAGATATTAAAAAGGGCCACCTGAATTCGAGCTTGTAAATCTGGTAATTCATTGATGACAAATATGCTGCGATGTGCGCGCGGGATCATTCCAAAGTGGATGCTGCCCTCATCCGCATAGGACAACTTCAAATTTGCCGCTTTGATAGGGTCCACGTCGCCAATCAGGTCGGCAATGCTCACGTCAGGAGTGGCCAACTTCTCAAAATAGCGCTCTTCACGATGAAGCCAGCTGATGGGCGTGTCGTCGCCATGCTTTTCAATTAAAGCCTGTCCTTGCTTGGAAATTGCCTGAAGAGGATCATCGTGAATTTCGGTATCCTTTATAATGGGAATGTATTCATCCAAGAGGTCCACCATTTGACGGGCAAGGCGGGTTTTCGCTTGACCACGAAGGCCGAGGAAATTAATATTATGGCCGGCTAAAAGAGCGCGCTCCACATCCGGAATTACCGAATGCTCATAGCCATGTATACCCGTAAAAACGGTTTGGCCAGCTTTGAGCTTGCTAATCAGGTTTTCCCTGATTTCCTGTTTGATACTGCGGCTTTGGTAGCCACTCGCTTTGAGGGCACCTAGAGTGGTAATCGAAGTAATATCCATTCTTAATTGATTCTTCGTCTGCGGTTGTTTTCGTAATCCTGAAAGATGAAATCACCCAGCCCATTAAGGCCGGTGAAAAAGGCTTTGCCTTTATTGGCAGCGGTAAACTTTTCGATAAACTGCTGTAGATAGGGATCTTGCGCGATCATAAAGGTGGTAATTGGGATGCTAGCCCTTCTGCAGGCCGCCGCCCGATTATAGCATTTACCTACGATGTAATCATCAAGGCCAAAACTATTCTTGTAATAACTACCATCGGGCTCATGCAAGCAACTGGGTTTACCATCCGTAATCATGAAGATTTGCTTATTGCTATTCTTCTTTTTACGGAGGAGGTCCATAGCCAGGTCTAAGCCCGCCACAGTATTGGTATGATAAGGCCCTACCTTAAGATAAGGTACCTCTTCCAATTCTATGGTCCAAGCATCGTTTCCAAAGACCAAGATATCTAGGGTATCCTTAGGATAGCGAGTCTTGATAAACTCTGCAAGGGCCAAAGCGACTCTTTTGGCGGGCGTGATGCGATCTTCTCCATATAAGATCATGGAGTGACTAATATCAATCATCAAAACCGTACTCAACTGGGCCTTGTGAAATTGCTCTCGAACCACCAAATCGTCCTGCGACATGGAGAAATCGTCCGGGCTACTATGTTGATAGGCATTCTTCACGCTCTGTCCCATATCAATCTGCTCGAGGCTATCGCCGAATTGATAGGGCCGGTGATCGCTGCTGATTTCGTCACCAGGACCACTGTGTTTAGTAGTATGGTTACCACTTTGGGTTTTTTTAAGCTTCCCAAAAACTTGCTCCAGGGCCCGGTGTCGGATGGCACGTTCCGTTTTGGCGGTCATGCTTAGCCCTCCCGGTCCGTCTGGGTTGTCGATTTCTTCACGAAGGAAGCCTTTCTTTTTTAGGTCCTCGATGAAATCATCAATAGTATAATCGTCGGTGCTCAGATCGTATTCTTGATCTAGGGCCCGCAGCCAATCAATGGCTTCGTCTACATCGCCGCTGGTATGGAGGAGTAATTCCTGAAATACTTCCAGGAGTTTTTCGAATGTACTTTTGGCGCTTCCGGTGTAGGTGGAAAATCGCAGTCCTTGCATAAAGGGAAATTCATCAATTTAACGCAGATGGCCAAAGAAGGTTTCCCTCTTTTCTCTATCAGTTGATAGAGCCCATCACCCTTTCCATAAATTGGTTTAGGGCATCCTTGGGATTACTACCTTCTTTGATGGCTCGGTTTACTTCCAAAGCCCCATAGAAATTAGACATCAGCTCACCAATTACTTCCAATTCTTCATCCTTGATGCCCTTGGCTTCCGCCATGTGCTCGAGCAATTCCAGGGTTTCGGTTACCCAATCCTCGTCGTTAGTTTGAATGAAGTCTAAGGTATGTTTGATTATCGGTAGGCGCATGTCTCATTTTTGTTTGAGCAAAGATAAAACTAGCCTCTCTATCGGAAATTATAATGCGATAAGAAATCCTTATGAGACTTAAATAATCTTAAGGTGAAAATGCTCCGCATTGCAGGGTCAAAAAAGACTCTAGGCTGCCTTGGAGTCGCTGATTAGCCAATTAGAATTTAGAGGTCTTCTTTGTTTTTTATCGGATCTCTTGCGTGATAAATATCCAAGCATTCTTAAATTCCCAGTATTAACAGAGGTACCCATAAGAATTGATCATTTCGGATGGGACGTAACTGTGATGCTAAAAGTCCCGAGATTAGGATAAATCATCGTCGACTTTTCCAAAAAGATTTACATTCAACCTCGCATAAGTTGGCGGTTTTAAGTCTAATGGTTTTAACGGTCCTATCCCTGCTGGGTAGTATTTCCAGTTTGGTGCTTACTATTTTGTCAAGTTAAATCGATACTCACAACCTTTTTAGGCTAGACAGCATCTAAAGTGAGAGGCCAAAGAGAAATGACTCGTGGAAAAACCCCCGATAAGCCGGCCGATATTTTTGCCTTACAAGTAAACCTTTAGGACGAAGCTTTACCATGAAACGATCTACACGCTGTATCCTTTTCACTCTAATATTTTGCGGGATCATACCAATCTCCTGCGAGGAATGCGGTACTTGTGGCTGTGGTGGTACAGGCGGCGGAATTCAGTATTATCAAGTAGATGATCTGAGTGCGGAGGCAGCCGTTTTTCGCGGTGGGGACCTAGATACCAGTCGCTTTTATCCCTACGATAGCTTAGCGCTAGTTTTGAGGGTTGAACAGAGCAGTTTCGTTCAATCGACCTTGCCCAAAAGGAGGGGCTTTTCCTTTAGCACTGCAGCTTATGCATGCAGTCCCCCGGAGCCAGAATCCATTCAAGGCATTGCCGAAATCACCCTCACCACAAATTCTAGTTTTCAAACCTTCGCCGGACACTTTGAAGAAGGGGATATTATAAATGATGCTTTTGTGCTCTTAGGAAGGGGCTTAAGTCGTGCCAATATAGATCAGAATTTATCGCGCATTAGATTGCCAATGAGCGGAAGGACCGCAGTGGAATTTTTGCTGGATTTCCCAATGTACAGCAGGGATAGCCTGTTTAATTTTAATCTAAAGGTAGTTCTTACTGACCAAAAGGTATTTGAAAAGGATTCTATCCAGTTCAAGATTAAAAGCTAATCTTAATCTTTGTCAGAAATTAATGAGCACATAATGGAAGTAAAGCCTAAAATCGGTTTGGAACAATTAATCTTCGGCATGTCCCGGAACGAAGTTCTTGACTTATTAGGAAGGCCAGACCAAATCAAAGCTGACGAACTTGATGCTACAGAGCAGCACTTGGAATGGCATGAACTAAAGCTGCGCCTAACTTTTAGCAGTGCAGAGCAGGACCGACTAACTTACATAGTATCCACTCATCCCGATTTACACTACGCGGGTCATAAGCTGATTGATGAAGGTTTAGATAAATTAAAAGATGAAGTTTTTGCCGATCTAAATCCTGATTGGGAGTTTGATGATTATGGCCGTTTTCAAACCCACTTTGATGAAACCCATTGGTTAAGTCTACATAGTGAATTTGGCAAGTTGACCGAAATTCAAATAGGGGTACCCTTCAAAAATGAGATTGACTATCAGTGGCCAGAATAATTGCCCCCCTGTCCAAGATAGGTCGGGATAAATATCCTTTCTTTGGCTTCCTAAATACTTCTCATGGCACATATTAGCACCGTAAAATATCAGGGCGATCTTCGGAACGAGGCCGAGCACTTGCGCTCTGGTCAAAAGATTATTACCGATGCCCCTACCGATAACAATGGCAAAGGCGAGGCTTTTTCACCTACGGACTTACTGGCGACGGCCTTGGCTTCTTGTGCCCTAACCGTGATGGGAATTCGGGCCCGTAATGAAGGTTTCGATTTTGAATTCGCTCAAGCGCAAGTGCAGAAGGAGATGGCTAGTAATCCACGCAGGGTAGAAGCCGTTCGGATTCATATTCAGGTAAAGGCCAATTGTGATACCAAAATGCGCGCTGTGCTGGAAGCGATTGGTCGTTCCTGTCCAGTGGCAAAAAGTCTTGCCCCAGAATTGGAGCAAGACTTGAGTTTTGAATGGCTGGATTAGCCTTAGGGTACCAATAAATTTCGATTTTCAATCGCTCCACCTTCGAGGTGGATGCTCAGGATATATACCCCCGATCGCAATGCTGACACATCATAGCTTTGCATGGCGTGGTACTCCTGTATAGTATTGCCACGCAGGTCGCGCACTATAAGTCGCTGTACCGGAATGCTGCTTTTGATGCGGAATTCAGCACGCGCGGGGTTGGGGAATAGATGAATTTCATTTATTGACTTTTCTTCAAGACTTACATTACGTGCCTGTCGATAGATATCACGGAATCCCATATGGGCGAATATATATCCACCGGCCATTACAAATTTGCTTACCGCATAGGTGCCAAAAGGGTCGGTGGGTAGATTAGCGCTTTGCACGGTCCAGGTATTTCCACGATCGGAGGAATAAAGGATTTCACATTGGGTATTGGAGCCCTTGGAATTAGGTCCTAGCCAAACTTCATTTCCTTGAGCATAAATGCTACTGATGCCCCTCTTTAAACCAAAGGCCCCGGTACCGAGGATATTTTGCATATGGAGGGTATCCCAGGTTTGTCCCGAATTTTGGCTGCGAGCAATAAACCAATCTAGGTTAGCATCGGTGGATGCCAAATAGATACTGCCATTACTTTTTTCAATTACTGAACCAAAAGCATTGTTTAGACCCGTATTCGCATTCGCGGTATAGGCTCCTCGTGCTTGGGTAAGATATTCTACGGTTTGACCTACGGAAGCCCAAAGTGTATCATTCTCAATGCACCAGCCGTGCATGAAGTTGCTATTGGCGTGAGCATCTGGATGGTAAACGGTTGAATCCTTATGGCGCCAGTAGAATTGCTCTAAGGGCAAATTGAAATGATAAAAAAGATAGTCGCCCAATTGCTGTGCTTCAATCACCACCGCCCTGAAAGCAGGGTTTATGGGACTACGTGGCATGCCCACTGTATCTACTATCCAGCTAGCCCCCTGATCAGTAGTATAATATTGAATACCTCCGACTGCGCCGGAGACGATGGTCATGGTGTAGAGTTTTTGATCCAAACTGTAATATTCAATCGGCACGCCATTAAAAATACCCTTGGCCAGACTGTCCCAAGTTTGCCCGTAATCATCAGATGACTTCATACCGCCTAAAAAGGTGTGCGCATAAAGCCGACCCTGAAAATGCGTGAAGGCATCAATGGCCTCGATTTGCTGGTTGTTAATGCCAGCGGTAAGTCCGGTGGAATCCCATTGAGCGGAAAGAATTGTACTGCTTAAAAGCCAGAGGCCAAGAATAGTTTTACGCATGGTCGTGAATTTTGACCAAAACTAGCTAGGATGCAAAGGCCTTGAAATACGCCATTTGTCCTATTCTGCATCGAAGAGGCCGTATTGGCCTTTCGGCAGACGACGGAAATCGGAGAGCTTATAGGGCGAAGCTTCATAGTCACCGAAATATTTGCGTCGCGCCAAGGCCATTTGTTGCTTCACCTGGTCAGCCCAGATACCCGAGCCATGCATACGTCTACCGAATTCCGAATCATTTAGATTACCATCGTGCACCGTGCGCACAGAATTCAAAACCTTATCGTAATGGTTGGGATAATGCTCTTTTAACCAAGGGGCAAAAATCTCTCGCAACTGACCATTAAGCCGCAATAGGGTATAGGAGATATTTCGTGCGCCTGCCTCTGCCACCGCTTTGGCTAGGGGCATCACCTCATGGCTATTTAAGCCAGGAATAATGGGCGCCATCATTACATGCACTGGAACACCGATTTCAGAGAGGACTTTAATGGTGCGCAAGCGACGCTTGATACTGGCTGTGCGAGGTTCAAGACGGCGACGTAGATCTTCGTTCAAGGTAGTCACGGTAATCGCTACCTGCACCAATTCTCTGGCTTGCAATTCCTTTAGCAGATCTAAATCTCTTTCAATAAGGCTGTTTTTTGTTATGATGCCCACTGGATTGCGATGTTCGAGAAACACCTCCAGTAATTTACGCGTCAGGGCAAATTTGCGTTCTAAAGGTTGATAGCAATCGGTATTCCCTGATAGCATAATAGCGGCAGGTTCCCAGGAAGGTTTGCGAAAGTGCTGCGCGAGTAATTGCGGAGCATTTTCCTTGACCAATATTTGTCGCTCAAAATCGAGGCCCGCATCCAAGCCCCAATAGGTATGACTATTTCGGGCATAGCAATAAGAGCAACCATGCTCGCAACCTTGGTAGGGATTTAGGCTCCAACCGTGAGGGACATCTGGACTATTTACTCGATTAACAATCGATTTAGCCTGTACCAGAGTATAGGCCGTAGCTTGCGCGGGCTCTGGGTCTTCGCCGGCTCGAAATTCCGATTCCTTGAATTCCGGATCTGCTTCGTAGGACTGTCGCTCGAAGGGATTGTGAACTTTATTCAGACTACCTCGACCGTGGCCTTTAGGCTTCATCGGCATTGCCAGATTTTAGCGACCGAACCTCTTGTTTCAGCTCTTCAAGGCCCTGCATCATTCTTTGGTAATTGAGGTCTTGAAAGTCTTTTTCATTCGGGACCTGAAAACTAAGAATGCCCTTGGCCCGCCATACTTCTAAAATCTCCAAAGCATCCAAATGATAGGGCTTATACTCCTTATTATCCGACTTCAATAAAAGACGATTCTTAGAGCTTAATTCGTTTTCTACTCTTTTGTAAACGATGCCATCGTTTAGGGTTAGAAGGATATAACACTCATTGTTCTTTATGGTCTCCCAAGTATCTACGAACTCCCCAATGATGTAGGATCCCGGCTGAATGGGTAACATTGAGTCTCCTTCGATTTGAAAGATTCGCAGGGTACCGCTCTGCTGTAATTCGGGCAGGGGTAAAGAAATGGATTGCAAACCTTCGATGTATTCCGTGTCCGAATATCCCTGCGTATAGCCCGCCGCGGCTTTTTGGGGAATTAAGCTTATTAATTCCTTACCACTTGGTTCTACCGCTACCGGAAGGATGCGTAAAGGGTAATCGCTACGAATGGGTTCTGGAGCCTTTTGATCCAACTTCTGATAGAGTAATTCCTCGAGCGAAACCGAAAAAAGGTGACAAAACATTTGCAGGGTATCCAGCCGTGGTTCCGAGCGTCCATCTTCATAAGCGCCAATTAAGCTGCGATTCACATCTAATTTCTCCGCTAATTGAGCTTGAGTCCAGCTTTTCTGCTTGCGCAAGATGCGCAGATTGGGTCCGAGTTGTTTCAAGGTAAAATCTTTAAGGCTAAAATAAAAAGAATGATAAAATAAAAAGCATTTAGCTTTTTCACTTTGCCCCTGACTTATGAACAAAACGACCGCTGAAACCTTAAGAGGGAAATACTAGACCATGCGTAACCTAAAAGGATTTAAAACTGCCGTGCCAGCCCATATGCCCAATTTCAAAACCTGGCGAGCTTTACCCGTGCCAGGCCTGGGCTATTTAGATCCTTATATCTTTCTCAATCATCACGGTCCCGATTTCTTTCCTCCTCATAATCAGGGCTTACCCTTCGGGCCGCACCCGCATCGAGGATTTGAGACGCTTACTTTTATTGTTTCCGGTGAGCTGGTCCATAAGGATAGCGAGGGCTTTGAAAGCAGAATCTTAAAGGGAGGCATTCAGTGGATGACGGCCGGTGCTGGTATTATTCATTCCGAGACTTCTTCTGAGGAATTCCTCAAGACTGGTGGAGATATGGAGATTTTGCAATTATGGATCAATCTTCCCGCCCGTTTAAAAACTACCCCACCGCATTACCAAGGTTTCCAAAAAGAAGAAATTCCCGAGGTACCTTTAAATGACACCGCCCACCTCAATTTGATCAGTGGTCACTATAAGGGGGCAGAAGGTCCGGTGACCAGTCCCTACGCTCAATTTATGTCGACAATAGAAGCAAAAGCAGGTGGTAGCTTTAATTTAGATACCAAGGCTGATGAGGTCTTCTTTTATTTGGTGAGTGGTTCCCTATTGGTGAACAATGCGAAGATGGATAAACGTCAATTGGCTCTTTTTGATCCCGGAGCGGCTAATATTGAGGTGCAGGTTTTGGAGGATGCTTATATCATTTTCGGTCAGGCACCCCGTATCCAAGAGCCGGTCTACTCCCATGGTCCATTTGTGATGAACACTGAAGCCGAAATCCATCAGGCTATCAGCGATTACCAGAGTGGCAAGATGGGTGTTTGGCGCGAAAGTTAAATTTCTGTTCATCCAAGCACTTATGTTTCTTGAACCTTGATTTTGCGGGGGGAAGGCCTTACAATAATCCCGATGTCATTGAAGTCCTTGGGTACTTTATAATTTCGAATTAATTCAAGCTACGATATTGACTTGGACTAACACCTACTTTAGTTTTAAATAGCTTATTGAATCCTTGGGGTCGTTCATATCCTAAGAGATAAGCGATTTGGCTAACACTTTGGTTACTTCCTAAAAGTTGGTTTTTTGCTTTTTCAATAACATAATCGTTGATATGGTCTTTGGCGCTCCTACCTGTTTCAGATTTAATTAGGTCCCCTAAATAATTTACCGATAGATTTAATTGTTTGGCGCATTCCTTTACCGAAAGGACACCTCTTTCTATTGGGTTTTCTGAATTGTAATAGCTCCTGACAATTTTGTTAAAGTGAAATAATAGGTCATGATTAAGATTGGTTCTGGTGAAGAATTGTCGATCATAAAACCGTTTACAATATTTAAGTAACATCTCAATATTAGCGATGATTAACTCTTGACTATGTTTATCAATATTTTGGCGGTATTCTTCTTCAATTTTTTTGACTAATCCGGAAATTGAATTTCGTTCTGCTTCTGAGAGATGTAATGCTTCATTTAAATCGTAATTGAAAAATGAGTAGGCTTCAATTGTTTTGCCTAATTCTGATTTTCGAATGAGGTCCGGGTGAAAGAGTAAAGTCCAACCTGAACTATCTTTTATAATCTCTTGCTTATCGATTTGAATCGCTTGATTGGGTTTGATGAAGGTCATGGTACCGTCATCAAAATCATAGGAATTTCTTCCATAGCCCATTGAACCGGAAAAGCCCAACTTTAAATTTATTTGATAGAATTCGAATACATACCTGTCCTTGCCATAATCGAAATTCGTAATGCTATCATCAATATTAATCACAGAGACCAGAGGGTGTCCAGGTCGTTCTAGCCCAAAAATCCTGTGTACCTCGTTAATAGATTTTATTCTAATAATCTCTCCCATCGCATTAATCCGTAGTTTTTTCGACTCTTTCTTTTAGTGCAAGATTTAGTCGTTTATAGGCTTCTTCTACAGGCTGAGGATCCCAGAAATTGACACCGATTCCTCTATAATCCTCGTGAATTATCACCTTAGTAGTATTGTTTTCGGTCTGCTTTAAAAGATACTTATGATTAAAGGTAAGGACTAAAGGAATTCCTCCTTTTTGATTCAGTAGCTCATTTGTTAAGGCCTTATAGACAGTTGCATCAATTTCACTCGAGGTGTTTTCATCTTGGGTGAATTTGTACCTCACTTTCGTTCCTTCATCAATGCTTCCTTCAAGTAATTCCATGGTAGGGTTCCACTCAGGATAAGCTTCCATATTTGTTAGTACATTCCATATTTCATCAGGATTGGCTTGAATTATGATTTCGTGATGGACTGATTTCCGTCCGGTAAAAACAAGAACACCGGACAACAATATGATTCCAAGAATTAAATAAGTCATTTTTTTCATTTTGGTTAATGTTGATTATACCATTCGATCATTTGTTCCAGATTTTCAGAAAAATAGGTGTAGCCCTTAAATCGTTGATCGGTGCCTTCAATCCAAAAGAGCTTTTTGTCGGATACCGGTAAAGCATCATATACAGCCTGCACATCTTCTTCGCCGAAGGTGAATTTATCCTTCCTAACTTGAACTACAAAGGTTGGAACTTTTACATATTTGGCATCGACTATGGGAGAAGCATCTGTAATACTATATCCGTATAATTTCCTGTAGTTTTTTTCAAAGGCATCATACCCCTTTTTGCCTAGGTGCATGTTCTTACTGATTTTTCTTACTAAGGCATCACCAGATATTGGTTGAATCAAGATCATGGATTTGACATCCTTAAAAATCTCTGGATTCTTTTTCATTGCCACTAAGGTTGAATTTCCACCTAGACACATAGAATGCAAGTGGATATCCATATCGCGAGTGTCTTGCCTGGATTTAATATATTTCAAGGAACCTATTACGTCTTTATACTCGAAAAATTTAGGGTTATATGCATTGTTCTGGCCGGGGGTACTCATTCCATGGTTCCTGAAATCGTAGGTAAAAACATTATAACCTGCTTCAACTAAGACCTTATATCTGGGAAGGAAGTTTACTTCAAAACCTCCTGCGCCTTTCCAGGGTTTAATATGACCGGCATAACCATATTTGTTTCCAGGAGAAAAATGGTTGCTGATTACTATTTTATCGGAGGGCTTTTTCGACGGGATGAACCAGCCTGATAGTGGTAATCCATCATCAGATTGAAAGGTAATATCTTCGTAGTCCATTCCATATTCATCGGGTCTTTTTAACACTGGTGATCTTTTCGACTCCCCAACGGCGGGAACAATTCGCTTCATTAACATGTTCGCAATCATAGCTTTAACTTGTATTAATTTTGATATAGCGAAATTACTTTGACCTGTTATGTGCCACTTATCCTAATTCCTGAATAGCTTATCCTAATTCCTGATTTATCCTTTAGCGAAAATGAAAGGATAAAATATTCATAAGTAAAAAGGCTTTTCTCATTGGCTACTTGATTATTAATCAGGAAATCACCAAATTTTTCTTCGCACCTCAGAACTGATGTTTCTCGATCCTTGATTTTGCAGGGGGAGAGGATTTATGGTCTAGGTATGATTTGGACCTTCATTCTTGTTTTTTTAGCCAAGTCTTATTCCAGCTATTGGAAGCTTAAGCGGGAGCATTACTTCCATCGTCCCGAATAGTAATTTCGATACCTGCGGATTGACCTTTGTCTTTGAGGTCATTAATACTTATCTCCGACAGACCTATGCTGGCTGCTCGCGTCTGCGGATTGCACGATCAAGAGCAAGGCCTTTGAAGCGACTAGCAGACTTTATTGTTTAACATTATTTCATGAATGATAAGGATATCAGATGTAGTAAATGAATTGGCTTATCTAGCTGGAGCCTCAAGGTTTCGGAGAAAAAGTGCAATTCTGCAACCCGATAGTGACATACTTGATCAAGGTGCCAAAATTGGATTTAGACTTATTTGAGATTCCTCGATCTTGCAATCACAATAGAACAAATGAAATATCTATTCATAATTGTTGCTAATATTCTGTGGGTCCAACAATCATTGGCCGAAGCAAAAACGATTCATGTTTTCGTCGCCCTTTGTGACAATAAGAATCAAGGCATTGTGCCTGTTCCGGAGTTTCTGGGCAATGGTCAGGACCCTAACAATAATTTGTATTGGGGAGCGGCTTTTGGAATAGAGAATTTTTTCAAGCATAAATCTAGCGAATGGGAAATGGTGTCAACCATTAAGCCCAAAAAAGCTGGTATTCTCCAGCGTATCCTATTCAAACATGTTTCTCAAGATTTATACCTCCTTGCTGATGCCTATGATGGAGGAAAAATTAAGGATTGCATTAGGGACTTTCTACTCGCGTCGAATTTCCAGCATGCGGTTCATATTACGCATCAAGGTAAAAGTATTTCCTTTGGTGGAAATGCTGATCTTTTAGCCTATGTTGGCCATAATGGTTTAATGGATTTTAAGCTTCAGCCTGACTATAAGCCGCATGCCGGAAAATCTAAAGATGTAATCATTTTGGCTTGTTATAGTCAATACTATTTTTCCTCGGAACTAAGAAGAACAAATTCAAAGCCAATTCTTCTAACGACTAATCTTATGGCGCCAGAGGCTTATACCCTTGAAGCGGCGGTACAGGCTTGGCTTGAAGATGAATCTCCAATTGAAATAAAAGAAAGGGCTGCCCAAGCCTATAACCGGTATCAAAAATGCGGTATTAAAGGAGCACGCGCTTTATTTACCTATCAATTGAAAAAATGAAAACCTTTCACCTAATTATTCTCTCGCTCTTATCCGGCTTTACCGCCCAAGCCCAGGTGGATACACTTCGCTGGTTTGAGGGGGATTTCCCCCTTAATACCGAGGCAGGACAACATTCCATTTGGTACGGCCTTTCGCAGCTAGAATATTTAAGATTCGATGATGAAGGCTTTGACTCCTTCATTCCCCAAGCAAAGGGCGATAGTATCCGTATTCGTTATCTTGACGATCGACATTTACAAATACAACTAATCCGGGAGGGCCTGGTTTTGCAGACCATACAGAAAAAGATGAAGATAAAGGAGGATAGGATTGTATTGAAAAGAAAATGGTTGGTCGGAGGTTTACCACCCTTAATTTGGGCCTTAGGCTGGCGAGCAACTCGCATTAATAAATTGGAGGAGGGTAGAATAGAGATTCGACAATCCAAGGGTGGATTGGCATTAATCGGAATCTTTCCATTTACTGCGGGTGCTCCAGCAATTGAGAATGTAATTTTGGAAAAATAAGGTAAAATCAAAACGACTCTCGCCTATAGAGTCCTAAGCAAAATAATATGAGCAGTCAGCCAATTAAAGCGGTTTCTAAAGAGTTTAGCAAAGAAGCCTTCTACTTGCTTCAGACTAATAAAAAGGACCGGAGGTATGTGGTTTCATTAAGAGATAAAATTAGAATCAGGACTTTGCTGGCCGGTTTTATCAATCAGGCCGCTGCGGGGCTGCAAATCAAAATTAGGGACTTTAGTGAGCCTGAGAATCCAAAGGACTATTTTGGCAAATCCACTAAAACTGCGCTTCATGAATTAATGACTAAGCATGAGGCAGTGATTTTTCATCATGGATTTCACGATTTAATGATTAGAAAGGTAGATTCGGGCGACTACA
>Ga0207422_1002236_pt1 | contig 27582 bp, 23 predicted proteins | sample MarCyaLeptolynsp_FD_187757 | JGI IMG/M metagenome (GOLD analysis project Ga0207422, IMG submission 187757) | Marine cyanobacterial communities from Panama - species 1 Leptolyngbya sp. (SPAdes) | ecosystem: Environmental > Aquatic > Marine > Unclassified | place: Panama: Panama City | collected... | reverse complement strand
CCAATGGTCATGTGATCATCGAGCGCGGCGCGGAAAAGGCCCGGCTCTGGTATCCCGAGTGAGCGTTGTCCCGCTTAACGGCAAAGGAATAGTCTGATGGACTTGACCGTCTTCCATTCCAAGGGCTGCCGCTGCCGGTGATGATCAACCCGTATTGGCCATACCCGAAATCGGACTGAACCTGACTGTTCGGATGGCGCCCAACCAAAGAATCGGTGCAATGCGCATCATCGAAACCGAAATTGCATCCGGTTTCGGCCCGCCACTTCACCAGCGCCCGGAAACGGAAACCTTTCGTGTGCTTGAAGGCAGGTATCTCGGCGAAATAGACGGCACCCGGACGTTGACGCGCTCCATGCTTTCAGCCGCGCGTGGCAAATCGAGTTTCCCGGACCGCCTTTGAAACAAATTCCGAATTCCTGTGAACAAACCGAAATGAACTGCGCGAAGATCCTTCGCTAAGGGGTCTGCGCCACAATCCAGGTTATTGTTTCAAGGTGCAAAGTGGTAAGTAGACAATTGCAATCGGGCCGATGGGCAAGGCCCCGTGTTGCGATGCGCTCCGCTGAAAGTGGGTAGCAAAATGATTATCGGATTTCTGGGCGGTGCCATTCTTTATGGCGCGGTTACACTTGTGTTTCTGATTTTCCTGACGGCGGATCTGGTCGATGATTTCCAGGATACACACATCCGTCTTGCCAAGGCGTTTTTCGTTTCCGTGTTCTGGCCTGTGAGCCTGCTGGTCATCACGGTACGTGTCCTGCGCTCTCGTTTTGCCGCTTTGATGCGCGCGTTTGCCAGCCAACGTCGCCGGACCATTTCGCAGTCCCTGCACCAACCGGTATCGTCGACATGAGCCGGAAATCGGTTCTTCCATTCTGATTTTTCTACCCAAATTGACACAGTGCCGTATATTTGTGCAGGCTGAATTTTTGGCCTAACCGCCTGCGACTAAAGCGATTTATTGCTGACTCTTTTCTTCAAGTTTTTAATTGTTCTAAAAAAAATTTGACTAACTGTTCAAATTTTTGCCCAATACCCTCAGAGCATCCTCAAAAGAAGGATGCCAAACCGACATATGATCGCCAACCTTCCGGAGATCGAAATGACCCAGACCAAAGCCGGCCCGGATATTGCCGCCGGACGCCTGCACCAGGATGCCTACGCGGAAAATTTCAGCGACCTTCACCCGCTGCTGGAACCGCACGAAGCACAGGTTGAAGCCGACCGCTGCTATTTCTGCTACGACGCACCGTGCATGCAGGCGTGTCCAACGAGCATCGATATTCCCCAATTCATCCGCCAGATCTCGACCGGAAACCCGGATGGTTCGGCCAAGACGATTTTCGAACAGAACATCCTTGGCGGCATGTGCGCCCGCGTCTGCCCGACCGAGACGCTTTGCGAGCAGGTCTGTGTGCGCGAAGTTGCGGAAGGCAAGCCGGTGAAGATCGGGCAGCTGCAGCGCTACGCAACAGATCATTACATGTCCGGGCATGATGAAACGCCGTTCACGCGGGCCGCTTCGACAGGCAAGAAGGTTGCCGTAGTGGGGGCTGGCCCGGCGGGTCTGTCCTGCGCGCACAGACTGGCCGTCCACGGCCACGATGTCACGCTGTTCGACGCCAGAGACAAGGCCGGTGGACTGAACGAGTATGGAATCGCATCTTACAAGTCGGTCGACAATTTCGCCGCGCGCGAAGTCGAATTCATTCTCACCATCGGCGGGATCGACCTGAAGACCGGTATGCGTCTCGGTGAAAATCTCGACCTTGCCGAACTGCGGGCAACCCATGATGCCGTTTTCCTGGCGGTCGGTCTTGGTGGCGTCAACGCGCTCGGCAAGGAAAACGAAAGCCATAGCGGCGTACTGAATGCGGTCGACTACATTTCCGACATCCGGCAGGCAGATGATCTGGGCCGGTTGCCGGTCGGACGGCATATCGTGGTGATTGGCGGTGGCATGACGGCGGTTGATATTGCCGTTCAAAAGAAACTGCTCGGAGCCGAGGACGTGACGATCGTCTACCGGCGTGACCAGGACCGCATGAACGCGTCGAAATTTGAGCAGGATCTTGCCCAGACATCCGGGGTAAAGATCCTGACCAATGCCCAGCCGCATGCGCTTTCGGTCGAAAACGGACATATCAGTTCGATCGAGCTTGAGCGCACGACGACCGGCGAAGACGGTTCCCTTCAGGGAACGGGGGAAATCCTGTCACTGCGCGCCGACATGGTGTTCAAGGCGGTTGGACAAACGCTTGTCCGCGACGATCTCGACGCCGCGCTTTCGATCGAAAAGGGCCGGATCGTCGTCGGCGCAGACCGGAAGACCAGCCTCGGCGACGTCTGGGCCGGTGGAGACTGCGTTCTGGGCGGAGAAGACCTGACCGTTACCGCCGTCGAAGATGGTAAAATTGCCGCCGAAAGCATCAACGCCGCCTTGAGCGCGTAAGCATCGCGCCGCGTTTCGGATTTAGGGGAGAGGCAAATGGCTGACCTTCGTACAGATTTCATCGGAATCAAATCACCCAACCCGTTCTGGCTGGCCTCCGCGCCACCAACGGACAAGGAATACAACGTCGTGCGCGCCTTCAAGGCCGGCTGGGGCGGCGTTGTCTGGAAGACGCTCGGCGAAGACCCGGCTGTGGTCAACGTCAATGGTCCGCGCTACGGGGCCATTCACGGCAAGGACCGCCAGCTGATCGGCCTGAACAATATCGAGCTGATCACGGACCGTCCCCTGGAGGTCAACCTGCAGGAGATCAAGAGGGTCAAGCGCGACTGGCCGGACCGGGCTCTTGTCGTATCACTGATGGTGCCCTGCGAGGAGCAGAACTGGATCGACATCCTGAAGCGCGTTGAAGAGACGGAAGCCGACGGGGTGGAACTCAATTTCGGCTGCCCGCATGGCATGAGCGAGCGCGGCATGGGCTCCGCCGTCGGTCAGGTTCCCGAATACATCGAGATGGTTACCCGTTGGGTCAAAAAGCATTCGCGCATGCCCTGCATCGTGAAACTGACGCCAAACATCACCGATGTACGCAAACCGGCACGCGCTGCAAAGGAAGGCGGAGCCGACGCGGTGTCGCTGATCAACACCATCAACTCGATCATGGGTGTCGATCTCGACGAGATGGCGCCGTCGCCGTCAGTCGACGGCAAGGGCGCGCATGGCGGTTATTGCGGACCGGCGGTCAAGCCGATCGCGCTCAACATGGTTGCCGAGATCGCGCGCGATCCCAAGACACACGGGCTGCCGATCTCCGGTATTGGCGGTGTAACCGAATGGAAGGATGCTGCCGAGTTCATGGCGCTCGGCGCCGGTTCCGTTCAGGTCTGCACCGCGGCCATGACCTACGGCTTCAAGGTTGTCGAAGACATGATCGAAGGCCTCAGCGACTGGATGGACCGGAAAGGGTACACGTCCGTCGACCAGTTCGTCGGCAGCGCGGTTCCCAATGTCTCGGACTGGCAGTATCTCAACCTGAACTACATCGCCAAGGCCAAGATCGATCAGGACCTCTGCATCAAGTGCGGCCGCTGCCACATCGCATGCGAAGACACCTCGCACCAGGCGATCACCAGCATGGTCAACGGCGAGCGCCGCTTCGAGGTGATCGACGAGGAATGCGTCGGATGTAACCTGTGCGTCAATGTCTGTCCTGTGGAGAATTGCATCACCATGGAACCGATGGCCGCAGGCAGCGTCGATCCGCGCACCAAGAAAACGGTCGAGAAAGACTACGCCAACTGGACCACGCATCCGAACAATCCAATGGCGGTCAAGGACGCGGCCGAATAAAGCCGTCCAACGAAATCTCAGCGCAGGCGAGCCACACGTTCGCCTGCGCTTTGTCGTTTGTAGCAAGATTGCAGTCTGCCGGTCGTCCCATTAGCCTAGCTTGCGTTTAGTCAGGGTGGGCCTTCATGAACGATTCGCGTGTTCTCCTCGCAGCCTCGATCGGTCTTTGTGCCGTCATCGGTATCTGGGGCGTGGCCGATCCTGCCAGCCTGCAGGCAATTGCCAAGGAGATCGTCGATCAGTATTTCATCAGCCGCGGCTGGTTCGTGATGCTGTCGGTCACGATCATGCTGCTGTTCTGTCTCGGCCTGACTGTGACAAAATTCGGCGATATCCGTCTGGGCGCGGATACGGACAGACCTGAATACTCGACGCCAACCTGGATCGCGATGCTGTTTGCCGCAGGCATGGGCGTCGGACTGCTGTTCTGGGCCGTCGCGGAACCCCTCACGCACTACTACCTCGCCAGCCAGGCAATCCCTGCCCCGATCGCCGCGGAACAGGCACTGCTGGCCTCGAATTTCAACTGGGGCATTCATGCCTGGGCGATCTACGGCACGACAGCACTCACGATAGCCTATTTCAGCTTCCGGCGCGGCACACCCATGTTGGTCAGCGCGCCGGTGAAGAACCTGTTTCCAGGGGAAACTTGGGCGAACGCGGTCGGCTGGTTTTCTGATTTCATGGCGATTGCCGCGATCGCCATCGGCGTCGGCGGATCGGTCGCCATGGGTGTCTTTCAGGTCGCCGACGGCGTCACTGTTCTTTTCGGTGGCGGGGCAACGCCAACCTACCTGGTCTGGGGTGTTTTCCTTGTCATGATCGCGGCCTATATCCCACCGCTGCTGGTTGATCTTGGCAGCGGCATGGCGAAGCTTTCCAACATCGCGATGGGTCTTGCGATCGCGCTGGTCGCCTACACGATCATTCTCGGACCGTCCGAGTTTCTGCTCAATTCGGTTGTCAGCGGGATTGGTATGTATGTCGCCGAAGTGATCCCGCGCGGCCTGCAGACATTCACGTTCTTCGGTGATGAGACCACACAGTGGTTCCGCGACTGGACGCTGACCTACATGGTCTGGTGGATTGCCTGGGGGCCTTTCGTCGGCGTGTTCGTTGCCCGCATTTCAAAGGGCCGCACGATCCGGGAATTCGTGTTAGGGGTCCTGATCGGGCCGACGCTTTTCTCGACCATATGGTTCGGTGCCTTCGGCGGCGTCGGCCTCTATGAAACACTTAACGGTCAGGGCGAACTTCTTGCGCTGACGCAGACCAATGTCGAGCGCATGACGTTCGCCCTGCTCGACAGGCTGCCCTTCGCGACGATCACGACTGTTGCGACGATCGCCGCCGCGTTCCTGTTCATCGTCACCAGCGTGGTGAGTGCTGCCTTCGTGCTCGGCATGTTTTCAACCGGCGGCAATCCCGATCCGAGTGCAAAAGTCCGGGTCATCTGGGGCGCGCTTCTGGGGGTCCTCGGTGCCGCGATGATCCTTTCCGGATCGATGAATGCGGTCAAAACGCTGATTGCGCTCGGCGCGTTGCCGTTCGTTTTCATTACGGTGCTTTTGATGGTGTGCCTGACCAAGGCCCTCCTGCAGGACAGCAAGAAGGAGCTAGACAATGTTGATCGGTGATCCCGTTGATACGTTTTTGAACCTGGGCACCTTCGCCTTTATCGGTGCCATGGTCTGGATCCTCATGCGCCGGCCTTCCGGCTAAGCACCCTTTAGGCCCGTCAAAGCCAGCCGGACAGATCGGGACGGGTCAACATCAGCCAGACAATCGCTAGCACGGACGCAAAGGCAGGAAAGCCAAAGGCAAACCAGATCCGGTAGAGTCTGTGATAGGCGGCGGGAAGTGCTTCTGCGTTTTCAGCGGCGATCACGGCAAGGTTGCGCATCCGCAGCTGGATCAGAACCACCGGCAACCAGAAGATACCGACAATCACATAAAGACACAGCGACAGCAGCACCCAGCCTTCGGTGAGCGGCCAACCGACCTCGCGCGTCAGAAGGTAACCGGTGACGGGCTGCAGGACTGCTGCCGTTGCGGTGAACACCGTGTCGGCCAAAACCACGATGCCGGCAACATGGGCGATCAGAGCCGGATTGCCGGACCGGTTCGACATGACCATGAAAAAGGCGATGCCTGCGCCGGTGCCGAGAAGAACGCAGGCTCCGATTACGTGCGCGAACCGGAGCAGCTCGTACCACATCAGCGTTCCTCCAGAACGAGAGAGACAAGGAGCGTCAGTACAACGGACGGCAGAACCTTGACGAAGACCCCGAGCGGGTCGAGCCAGAGATGCGGCGTCAGCAATGTCCCTGCACCAAGATATCCGAAGGACACCGCAATCATTCCGAAGCAAGCGATTTTGGTCCAACGCCGGAAGAGCACAGCGATCCCGAGGACCAGATCGATGATCGATCCGCCGATCACCGCCGTTGCCGCAAGCGCCGGGGAAACACCCTGATCCGTCAGAACGGCTTTTGCGGCCGCCAGGGAAATCAGGCCAAAACCTCCCGACAGGATCCAGAACAGCGACAGGCACCCGATTGCGAGCGGAAGCAACAGGTAGAGACGCGCGAAAATGCGTTCCTGAGCAGTGGCAGGCAGATCCTCCAGTGTCTTGCTGAGGGATCTGAAGGGCTGACCTCCGAGTTTCTTCCAGACCGCAGGATCCCCGGTGATACCGCCCTGGAGCGACAGCAGCGCATTCGTCCTCAGAGGTGAACGCCAACCCAGCCAGCCAAGTGCATCCGCCAACCTGCCCGTAAGCCTGAGCGACCAGTCCGGCAGGGTCAGCCGGTACCGCCAGGCCGGATATCCGAGCCAGCTTCGAAAGGTCTGTGTGAGCTGCGCGAAAGTCTGCTCGGCGTCTTCGGTCAGGTCAGCAACGAACCGGCTGCCAAGCCCGCCATCCGCAGCCTCGACAACGGCCGCGGCCAGATCGTCGACGCTGACAGTTCTGATCAGCGCCTGCGGCGCAATCATGGTCTCAACAAGCGGAAAGGCGGCCGCGGCGCGCAGCAAGGCAGTGCCACCATAAGCCTGCGCCCCAATAACCAGAACGGGACGCAGCACAATCCAGTCAATATCGGACGCCATGAGGAGCGCATCGCCCCGCGCCTTGCTTCGGAAAAAGTCGGTGGGGGCCTCCTCGGACACGCCGGCGGCGGAAATCTGGACAACCCTTGTCCGGCTTCCAGACAAGGCCTCACAGATGTTCCGGACCGCCGTTTCGTGGATCGCTTTCAGATTGTCGCGCGCGCCGTCCTGCAAGGCACCCGATGCGTTGATAACGACGTCCGCGCTCTCAAGGAGGCCTTTCCAATCGCGCACCGAAACGTTCGAGATGTCCCTGAAGATCCAGTCGATGCCCGGCGGCATTTTTGCTGCCGCATCCCGGGAACGGCCGATGCCCGTGACGGAGAAACCCCTTCGCTGCAGCGCCTTCACACAAGCTGCCCCGATGAAGCCGTAGGCACCAAGGACAATAGCAGTCTTCTTCATCGGCATTGCCCCCACGGCGATGTGCACAAATCCATTTGGCTGCACGGATGACCCTTATTAACGCAAAAAGGCCGCCAGGGCAGGCGGCCTTTTCGTCGCTGATATCAGGTTTTCAAAACCGTCTCAGAGCTTGTCCGTCACTGCCGTGGACGTTGCGCCCTCCGGCTCCTTGGTGATGACCGGGTCGGAACCGCCGGCCAGCAGGGACTTGACCGTGCGATCATACGCACTCATGTCCAGCTTCCCGTCGGACCCGTCGACCAGCTTGATGATTTCACCAACCATGCGGATCTGGTGTTTTTCGGTCTGGGCACCCGTGGCATCGTTTTCCAGAACGATTTCCGCAGCTTCTTCAGGGTTTTCAGCCGCGTAGGCCCAGCCCTTCATCGACGCGCGCACGAAGCGGGCCAGCTTGTCGACCATCTCCGGATCTTCCAGGCTGTCTTCCAGAACATAAAGCCCGTCTTCCAGCGTCGCGACACCCTGGTCTTCATACTTGAAGACAACGAGTTCTTCTTCCGGAATGCCCGCGTCGATCACCTGCCAATATTCATTGTAGGTCATGGTCGAGATGCAGTCGGCCTGCTTCTGCAGGATCGGATCCACGTTGAAGCCCTGCTTCAGAACGGTCACGCCGCCATCGCTGCCGTCCGTCGGAATGCCGAGCTGGCTCATCCAGGACAGGAAAGGATATTCGTTGCCGAAGAACCAGACGCCAAGCGTCTTGCCCTTGAAGTCTTCCGGTGAGCCGATCCCCGTGTCCTTGCGGCAGGTCAGCATCATGCCCGATTTCTTGAACGGCTGCGCGATGTTGACGAGCGGCACGCCCTTCTCACGCGAGGCCAGTGCCGACGGCATCCAGTCGATGATCACGTCAGCACCACCGCCGGCAATCACCTGCGGCGGAGCGATATCCGGGCCGCCCGGCTTGATGGTCACATCAAGCCCTTCCTCGTCATAAAATCCCTTGTCTTTTGCAACGTAGTAACCTGCAAACTGGCCTTGCGTGACCCACTTAAGCTGCAAAGTCAGCTCGTCCGCCGCCTGGGCCGCACCTGAAATCAGGCCTGCTCCCAATGCAGATACAAGCGCAAGACTTTTCAACGTCTTCATTGCCATTCCCCTACTGGTTATGGATCCTGCTCATTTGGCCGGATCCTTCTCTGGTTATGTGCACCACTGCAAGCCGCCTGGACCAACGGGTCCCAACCGCTGTCCCGGGCCGCAGCAAATTGGCCAATACCGACCGTAGGGGCATTTTGCCTTCTCGACAATCGATCTGACCAAATGGTCAAGAAAATTTAGAAAGCTGCCGCACCACTGGTCAAGGTTATTTTTTGGTCAGGCCCCATTTCCATGCAATTTTGCACGCAAGACATCCCACAGCCTTCATTCCGGCGCCCGGTAGCGGGTCAAACTCGTGGTACAAGATCATCCGGACGCCGCTGCATCCAGAACACCCGGAGCTTCGTGCAGCAACGTTTCAATGCGCGCGCGCAGGTCCTTGCGTTCACTGCTGCCATCGGCGGAATAGTTGAGATTCTTGAAGAGGGAGGTCTGTTCGGTGAAAAACTTGCGCACGGCATCCTTGTCGTCGAAGGCAAACTCGGTGGTTGCGATCCTGTAGACAAGGTTGAAGGTTTCCTGCTGGCGCGTCAGCGGCGCGGAGACATCGACGTCATCGAAGGCATCCTGCTGCAGATAGACCATGTCGAGGAATAGCGCCTTCTGCTGAAGAACAAAATCCTCCGTGGACACACCCTCCTCGCCGGTAACCTGCATCATACGGGTGATCTCGTCGCCCTTGCGCAGCAGGTCAATCATCTCCTCGACCTTCGGCACCCAGTCGGGGCCGATGTTGTCCGCATACCAGTCTCCGAGCTGGGTATGGTAGCGGGACCAGGATAACAGAGGATCGACCGCCGGATAAAAGCGCTTGTAGGCACGTTCCGACGAAAGCCCGAGAAACGTCTTGACGGTGCCGAGCGTTGATTGGGTGACTGGTTCCTCGAAGTTGCCGCCAGCAGGCGAAACGGTTCCGATCATGGTCAGACTGCCGGTCTCGCCGGTGGCGGTCTTCAGAACACCGGCCCGTTCGTAGATACCCTTGATCGAGGAATCGAGATAAGCGGGAAACGCCTCTTCGCCCGGTATCTCCTCGAGCCGTCCGGAGGTCTCGCGCATCGCCTGTGCCCAGCGTGACGTACTGTCCGCGATCAGAAGGACGTCATACCCCATCTGGCGGTAATACTCGCCCAGCGTGATGCCGGTATAGATCGACGCCTCGCGCGCCGCCACCGGCATGGATGAGGTGTTGCAGATGATGACGGTCCGGTCCATCAGCGTGCCGTCGCCCGACGGGTCCGGCTGATGCGGAAACTCGGTAATGGTTTCGACCACCTCTCCTGCCCGCTCGCCACACGCAACCACAATCACGATATTGACCGCGGAAAACCGCGAGATCAGCGATTGCAGAACCGTTTTTCCCGCGCCGAACGGGCCAGGGATACAGCCCATGCCGCCGCGTGCGATCGGAAAGAACGTGTCGATCAAGCGAAGCGTCGTGATGAGCGGTTCACTCGGATAAAGACGTTCACTCTGCCCGGCCTTGACCAGTCCTTCGGGGATCGCACGCCGCACCGGCCAATGCTGAACCATGGTCAGGTCGCGGGTTTCATCGCGATCGTTCTTGAGCGTGACCACGATCTCGCTGATCGTGAAGGTGCCTTCGCGAATGCGTTCCACGGACCAGTTTCCAGTCAGCGAGAACGGGACCATGACCTTGTGTTCAAAACGGCCTTCCGGGACGGTGCCCAGCGTGTCACCCGCCTTGACCGGATCACCCGCCTTCACTTGCGGCTCGAAAGCCCATTTCCTGTTCTCGTCGAGCACGTTGGTCAGAACACCGCGCGGCAGGAAAAACCCGTGTTCGGCGGCAATATTGGCGAGCGGGTTCTGCAGACCGTCAAAAACGGTGCTGAGCAAACCCGGGCCGAGTGCCACCGACAGCATTTCGCCGCTCTGGACGACCTTGTCGCCAACCCTGACGCCGGCCGTGCTTTCAAAGACCTGAGCTTCCGCCGACTTGCCGCGCACACGCAAAACTTCGGCCTTGAGATACTCGCGCGGCTTGCCGTCGCGCTCCGGCCCGTGTGGGATGATGTAGACCACTTCATTCTTGATCAACGGCGCATTCTCAAGCGGCGCAAGCGTGACCAGATCGTCCTGGACCGCAATGATCTGGGCTGTCGGTTCCGGAAGCTGGACATGGCTGGTCATGAAGAGGCTCCCTCTAAAGATGGCGTTCTGTCTGAAAGAAAATCATTGTCCGCTGCGATCGGCTCAGGTGTTTGCGTGCCGCTGAGTGCTGCCGATACGAGTGCCTGCAAGCGGGTCCTTGCAGCTTCTTCGCCGTAACGGGACCATCGTTCGACGATCACCCAGCGCAGCACGTAGATGGCAACCGCCTCGAAATCGAACTCGTGCAGCGCACCAAAGTGATCGAGCTGCCGGAATACCTCGGTCAGTGTCAGGCGTTCCAGAGCAATGTGATCCCCGGCGCGCATCAACCCTTGCGCTTCCGCGATCCAGGGCATGAAATGCCCAAGCCCGAAGGACGGATCGCTCCAGTTGGCCCTGATCCGGCTGCACCAGCGGCCATACCCCCATGACGCGATGTCTCCTGCCGCCTCCTGGCCCGCATGCCGCCGCCGCAAAGCCGCGATCAGCGTGCGGGTTTCCATCCGCGTGCCGACAAGATGCTGAAGATCTGGATAGTCCTCGAGGTCGTCCATGACCTGCTTTGCCCGCGCGATGACCTGCAGGTCCTCGTCATATTTCGCAACGCCTGCCCAGGCCGTGATCTCGACGAGTTCCTTCAACAGACCCGTGTGCCCGTTCTCGAGCATCGACAACCTCTGTTTCAACCGGAACTGCGAGATCGGCACTTCCTTGCGGGTGAACAATTCGCCCAGATGCGGAAGGCTCGTGACAAGCGAAATATACTGGTGCGGACGGGACATGACTACCTGAGCACCCCTTCCATGACCGCGCGCAGACGCGGCTGCAGATGCCGCTTCAACAAGGTGGCGATTGCTTCTTCGGTGAGATCGATCGAGACGTTCCGGTCGGTCAGCTTCACCTTGATGCCATCGAAGCCCGGCGCCGTTGAGAACGTGACACCGTCGCGAAGGGCCTCGCCCGCAAGGGCGATGACGAAATGCGTCAAGGTCCCGGGTTCGACCGCCTCCGGCGACTGCTTCAGTTCCTCGAAGGTAACGACCTTTTCGGGAAGCACGATTTCCATGGGTTCGGTGTCAACGACCGAGGCGTTGTCCTTGGCATTGCCCGCCATCGCCAGAATGAGTTTTTCCAGGAACTGCTCGTCGCCGAGCGTCGTGCCGACCAGGCGTCCGGCTTCCTGCTGAATCCTGTCACCCAGTTCATTCCTGAGGCTCAGGACCAGATCGCGGGCGGCGACCTTGAGCCCGTCTTCAGTTGCCGCCTTTTCCTTGGCCGCTTCGGCTCTGGCATCCGCGAGCAGGGCATCGGCGCGCTTCTGTGCCTCCGAGACGATCTCGTCCGCCTTGGCCTTGGCCTTGGATAGGATCTCGTCACCCTCGGTCTGTCCGGCAGAGACACCTTCCGACTTCAGCCGGTCTATCAGCGCCTGAACGCCGGCCCCAGCCGCGTTTTCAAGATCTGCCGATCCGTTTTCCTTGGACATGACAGCCTCCTAACTCGGGATCGAACCGGCCAGAACCAGTGCAAAGACAAGCGCGAAAACCGAGAAGCCCTCCAGCACCGCCGCCGGTGCCAGCGAGATCCCGAAGATTTCCGGTTTCGCCTTGGACGCGTGTATCGCCGAAGCCAGTACCTCGCCCTGGCGGATACCAGTGATCATCATGGTGAACCCCGACAGGACGCCGATCCCGAAGAGTGCTGCCCCGTTTGCGGCATCGACACTTGACTGTTGCAACGAGAACATTATGACGATGCCGTAGATCACCTGTGACGATGGCATGAGCGAAACGCCGATGAACCGGCCGTAACCGCCGTCACTGTCCAGCATGGCGCCGATGGCGGCACTGCCTCCCAGTGCGCACCCCCAGGCGCTGCCGATCGCGCCGAGCGCCACCGGCGCGTAAAGTCCGAACCAACCGAGAGCCACAACGAATTCGTTCACAGGCGTGTCTCCTCTTTCTTGAAAGACCGGAAGGGCTTGCCTTCGTCTTTCAGACCCCAATTGAAAAACTCAATGACATTCAGGCGCAGTCCGTGGACGCAGCCGGCGATCAGGCCGAGCCCGATATTGATGGCGTGGCCGACGGCCAGAACCAGGATGGCGATCAGAATGCCGATCCCCGGCACGGCCTGGTTCAGTTGTCCTGACAGCGAATTGATGGTTTCCGCCAGCGAGGCAGCCGCGAGCCCCAACGCAAACAGACGCATGTAGCTGAGCACGTCGGAAAAGATGTTCACGATGCGGGCGAGCGCCGCCAGACCGTCGAAGAGCCGCAAGCCTCCTGATTTGACCGAATCCACCTTGCGGTCGCTGCCAAAGAAACCGACCACGAGCAGGCCCGCAACCACCGAAGCCGGGCCCAGTGTGGACAGGACCGTCTCCTGACCAAGGAACGTTGCAAGCCCTCCGAGCGCGACAAGACACCAACCCAGGGGCTGGAAGCGGCCGCTCGGCGTCGTCTCGTGCACGGCGCGCATGAAGTTGGCAAGAACGATGTGAACCACGCCAATCGTCAACGTGATCTTCATCATCGTGTCGACGTCCTTCAAGTTCATGACCTTGAGATGCCCGAGAAAGCTGTCAGGGGGCGGCGCGATCCCGAAATAGCTGCCCGTTGCGACGCCGAAGGCCGTTGTCGATATCATGAGCCAGGCAGACATGCGGAACATGCGTTGCCCCAACGGAGTGCCTGTAAACCGCCGGCGGAACAAAAAGAGCAGAAGCAGGAGCAGCAATCCATAACCGGCATCTGTCATGATCATGCCGAAGAACAGGATAAACGATACGTAGACGATGGCGGACGGGTCCCAGTCCCGGTATCCGGGGGTCTGATAGAACTCGACCAGATCTTCCCCACCTTCCATGGGCCGTGCATTTTCAAGCAGTGTGGGCGGCTTGTCCTCGTCTGAGACGTCATCAAACAGTGCTGCCAGGCCAAGCGTGTCCGCGAGATCCTGGATCTCGTCCCTCTGGTCCGCGCGTGCCCAGGCCTGCATCACAAAAAGCCGTTCGCTGTCGGCTGTCTCGAGCGCCGCGCGCCTCCGGCGCGACTGGTCGCGTGCTGCAGCCAGGTTCCGGGCCAGCAAGAAGCGCCATTTCGTCAGCAGCTGCCGCTCCAGTTCCAGTTCCTCAAGCTCGACGGCGGCCTGTTCGTAGCGGCGTCTGAGTTGCGAGAGCGGCAGCGCGCCCACATGTACACGCGGCACCGGCATGGCGCTGGCCGGCGGCTCGTCAGGAGACAGAAGAACCACATAGGCGCGATACTTGTCCCGGTGGACGATTTCCATGATCTTGTCGGCCGGGTCGACCTGTTTCAGTTTTCCGGCCGGCACCACATAGAACCAAAGCCTGTTGTCGCCGACTTCCGCCAGTTCGGAGAAGCTGAATTCACCCCAGGGTTCGACATCCCTGATCCGGCGGTCCAGTTGTTCGAGCCGGTCCCGGCACTCCTTGAGGGCCTTGCGGTTGGACAAGGACTCGGAAACCACGTCTTCCAGATCGAAATCATCGGGTTCGGTCACCGGACGGCGCAGGACCGGGCATTCCAACAGCCAGCGCAGGGCTTCGGAGGATTCCCGCCCGAGCCCGGCCGGGACGGCTTCGAGTTCCTTTTGCGCGGAACTCAAAGGGATCAGGTGAAGCATGCCGAAGGACTGCGCAGCCTCGAGCACCTTTTCCTTGTCGTCGAGTATGCCGACCAGGGCGACCTTTGTGAGCGGAACGATGGTCACAACTCTGCCATCCTCTCTCCGGCACTCCGGGCCGCGGTCTTCCGCTTGGAAATCTTGGCACGCACGACTGCATCCCGCTCTGCATCGGCAAGCGCCATGCGAATCTTCTTGATGTTCTTTTCCGCCCTCGGGATCAGGACCTTTTCGAACAGATTGACCCTTCTGGAGATCACGGCTTCGGCCTCGATAAGCTTCTTGATCCGCTCGCGTGCGACTTCCCGCTCGAGGTTCAGGCGCAGCAGATCGCGCATGCCGTCGACATAGGGATCGACCCAGTGCGGCCGGGCGAGGAGTGAATAGGATCTGGTCTCGACATCAATGTCCTGAAGGACCGGCAGGATGGTGCCTGACAGGTTCTGCTCGCTGCGCACCGCGTCCTTCAGCGTCACCAGCCCTTCAAGCGGAACATGATTGTTGGCGATCATCGGCAAGGACGACGCGAGATCGACAAAACGCTGCTTATAGTCCTGTTCAAGCCGGGCAAGTGTCTCTTTCGCCTTGGCGCGCTCGGCCATGATCTGCAGGCGCTTCAACTCCAGCGATGGCAGGAAGCGCCGGTATTCGGCAAGCTGGGTGCTTTCTCTGGCAAGCGAGGACTTGTTGAGCGCGAGCTTTGCCATCAGGCGACCGCCTCATCATCGGTTTCGGCCGTTTCTGCCGTCCTGCCCGGAAAATATTTGTCGATCAGGCCCTGTTTCATCAGGAGCTGTTCCGGTTCAAAGCACTCGGCAAGCGTCTGCCAGCACAGATCCAGGGCTTCCTCGAGGGGCTTGGACACTTCGATATCCATGAACCGTTTCCGGAAAAGAGCGCCGAATTTGAGCAGCTGGCGATCGTAGTCGGACAGCTCGAACGCCATCGACTGTTTCTGTTCGGCATCGCGGGCCCCGGAATAGAACCGGATCATCGTGTTCATGATCTGGTTGTGGTCTTCGCGGGTCACCTTGCCGATCACATGCTGCTTCAGGCGCGACAGCGAGCCGAATGGATCAAGAACGCCACTATGCAGATAAAACTGGCCCTCGGTGATGTAACCGGTGTTGTCCGGCACCGGATGCGTGACGTCGTTGCCGGGCATTGTCGTCACGGTGAGAATTGTCACGGAGCCCGACCCCTTGAAATCACACGCCTTTTCATAGCGCCGCGCGAGCTGGGAATAGAGATCTCCCGGGTACCCCCTGTTTGCGGGCACCCGTTCCATGGCGATCGAAACTTCCTTCATGGCGTCCGCAAAGGCGGTCATGTCCGTGAGCAGAACCAGCACGCGCTTGCCTTCTTCAACGGCGAACTTTTCCGCAACCGCCAAGGCCATGTCAGGCACCTGCAGACGCTCCACGACAGGATCAGAGGCCTGATTGATAAACATCACTGTGCGCGGAAAGACGCCTGCGTCCTCGAACTGCTTTCTGAAAAACGCATAGTCGTCGAAGATCAGCCCAAGACCGCCGAAAACGACAATGTCGGCATCCGCCTGAATGCCGATGCGCGCCAGGAACGGATTGTACGGCTCACCTGATACGGAAAAAATCGGGATCTTCTGGCTCTCGACAAGGCAGTTGAAGATATCGATCATCGGTACGTCCGTCCGGATCATGCGCGAAGCCAGAACGCGTTTCATCGGGTTTGCAGACGGACCGCCGATGGGCACGGTCGGGTCACTTGACAGATCCGGACCCTGATCGATCGGGTGTCCCGCACCGTCGAACACACGGCCCAGAATATTGTCTGAATAGGTGACTTTTGCAGCTTCACCCAGAAACCGGACGGACGCGTTGTTGGCCAGACCCTTTGTGCCCGAATTGACCTGCAGCGACACCATGTCAGCTTCGATGTTGATCACCTGGGCAAGCGACGAAGCGCCTTCGCCTGTCTCAACCAGAGCGAGGTCCCCCAGACAAGGCCGCCCCTCCGACTCGGAGCTGGATGAGGAAACCTGTATCCGAATGATGTCGCCTACAATATCGACAATGCGGGTGTGAGAGACGAGCATTGTTACTCCCCGAAAGCGAAAGGCACCTGAACTCAAATTTTCACGAGGGACGCCGGTAAACTGATCCAGCAGCGCCCCACGACGATATCTTAGGCACCATTTCCGCTCCGATACAACCAAACGGTAGTGAAACAATAGAGCTTCGATATCAACCGGAACAGAGTTAACCGACAAACGACAACACGCGTATGACCTGGATCATTTACGCCCGGCGTTTTGTCGTACAGGCGATGTTTCAATGCAGTGACACTGCTGTCAGCCCGATCCCCGGGCAATTCGGAGTGGTATGCGGCAAGGCCATTGCTTTACCGGCGGGGCCATGCGGATTTTGCGGGTCTGGCGGCCGCCTTGCTAACTAAATGAAATCCGACATCACCGCAGAACAACAAATGTATTCATGTCAATTCCGACAGGCCACTCGTCATTTTTCCAGAAACAAATACAACCTGATATACAATTATTGGTTATATCTTCCCAAGCGTAATTCTAGAACTGAAACAATGCATTCATTAATCATCTAATTGCATAAACTTGGGCACTTAGCCGATTTTTCTATTTCTTTTTTTGTTGAATTAATGTTCTGTTAACTTGCTGCTTAAGAAAAAAATGAGTTTTGCTCGAATCTGGATGTTTTCGAGATTCTTGCTATTGCTGCGTGTGTGTGGAGAGCAAATTGACGGACCAAGCGAACGATCACAGTCTGAAACTTACCCCGCCACCATCTTCGTCAGAACGCAAGTTTAAAAATCCGACACGTGACCGGAGCGGCCAGTCATCCAACGGGCCCGATGACAACAAAGCGGTCGTACGCAGCGACCTCGGCACGATCCTGCTGCACTGGACCCTCGTTGTTGCCATCGTTACAAGCCTCGTTACCGGACTGCGGCTATCTGCGGATGCCGAAGGCGCATGGTTCTCGAAACTGTTCGAACCGATCCTGCCTCAGGGCGAGATCTGGACATGGCACTATCTCTCTGCCGTTTTCGTTCTGGCGCTGATCTTCGCTTATGCAGCCTATATGTCCGCGGCTCGGCTGAAGCGGCGGATCTCGTCCAAGAAGATCGTCGTCCTGTCCCTTCCCGCAAGCAACAAGCTGCGCATTGCAGCGGTGAACGTGATTGCCTACTGGCTGCTGTTCGGCGCCGTGCTCACACTGACCGCGACAGGCGTGCTCCTGTATCTTGGTCATGGCGGCCTTTGGGTAACGGTGCATTACATTTCGGCACTGACCGTCATGGGCTACATCGTGGCGCATGTCGTCTTGCACTATTTCTATGGCGGCGTCGCCCAACTGCTGCGCCTGTTCAGACCGCAACCCCTGAGATACTTCACCGGCATGGGCCGCTACCCGTTGCTGAAGTCCCTGGCGCTCGGCGCCGTGGTGATTGCAAGTGCCGTTGCGCTCGACTTCGGCACCCGCGGTGATCTTTACGTCTCCCAGGCATCGGCGCTTCCGGAGCTTGACGGCGTTCTGGACGACACCGCGTGGCAGGACGCCCGCCCTGTCTTTGTGCGGACCCATCAGGGCGCAGGGCTCGAAGGAACCGGCGAATCAACCGTCGAAGTCCGCGCGGCCCAGGTCGGAGACAAGATTGCCTTCGCATTCCGCTGGGAGGATGCGAACCGTTCCTTGAAAAGACATCCGCTCATCAAGACTGAAGACGGCTGGCGGATGCTCAACAACCGAGCCGATATTTCCGACGAGACAGCCTACTACGAGGACAAGTTCTCGGTGGCTTTTTCAAAAACGGATGCGTTCGGTGGCGGCGACTCCACGCACATGGGCCCAAAGCCCCTGGGCGACAAGCCGGCTTCCCTGCACAAACGAGGCCTGCACTACACGACGGACGGCAGTCTCATCGATGTCTGGCAATGGAAGGCCTCGCGCGGCGGCATGCTGGGCAAGGTCGATGACATGTGGTTCGGCACACCGCTTGAGCCGAGCGAGGCGCAGGTCGCCGGCAAGAAACGCTACAGCGCCGGATACGGAGCAGACGAAGGAAAGTCCTTCTACGTCTACAATTACAAGAAACAGCCCGGCTCCGACTATCAGGGCACAGTTGACGTGCTGCGTCTCCCCGTTGACTTCAAGAAGACTGCGGCACTGATGGGCAACCTCGACATGGCGATCGAGGCAACGGACGACGAGGGGTCTCAATGGTGGATGTTCGACGCCGAGAGCGTTCCCTATTCAGAGGAAAAAGACGCTGAAATCCCGGTCGACACCGTTATTCCAGGCGTTCTGATCACAGGTGAATATCTCGGCAGCCGTGCCGATCTCGACGGCGGGGCCAAGTGGAAGGACGGCTACTGGACCCTGGAAGTGATCCGGGACATGGATACGGGCAACCACCAGGACCTGCCCATGGAAGACGGGTTGTTCGTCTGGCTTTCGGTCTTCGACCACAACCAGACCAGGCACACCCGCCACTCGCGCCCGGTTCGCCTGACATTCAACTGACAAAGCAACGCATCAGCACGGACACCCCTCATGTCGAAAAGCACCTGCACCGTTACCATCAACGGAAAGAAAATTAAGGCGAATGTCGGTGACACCCTGATCGACGCAGGACTTGGCGGGCGTCTGGTCCTGCCGCATGACTGTTGTTCGGGCCAATGCGAAACCTGCCGCGTGCGCGTGCTGAACGGCAAAGTCGATGCCTTCGGTACGGAAGAAAAAAGCACCGTGCTCGGCTGCCTCGCCGTTCTGGAAGGTGATGCGGAGATCTCCTATGATCCCGTGCCGATCGTCAAAACCGTTAAGGGCACGGTCGCGAGCATCCGGACAATCAAGGACGACTATCTCGAAGTCCGGGTGAAAACGGTCAAGCCGGTCACCTGGTTGCCCGGACAATATCTTCGGGCAACGTTTTCGGGGTACCCGGCGCGGGACTACAGCCCGACCACTCCGCTCAATCTCGATGCGGAAGAAGACGTGATCGTCTTTCACATCAAGGTCTATCCCAACAGCATCGTTTCTTCGAAGCTCGGTACGGAGATTGCGCCGGGACACAAGGTCAAGCTGCGTGGCCCCTTCGGCAACGGTTTTCTGCGGCGGCAGCCTGAGCCAATTGTTCTCACGTCGACGGGTACAGGGTTTGCCCCTATATGGTCGATTGCCGTGGCAGCCATTCTGGGTCAGCCCGAGAGGGACGTAAGACTGATCGTGGGCTCAAGGACCCGGGATGGCCTTTACATGCGAGACGCCATTCGCTGGCTCCGCAATCAGGGTGTTTCCGTGACGCTTACTGCGAGCGATGGCGATGGCGACACTGTAATGGCGTCCAGGCCCTACGAGTTGCTCGGGGAGCTTACCGCTGATCACGTCATCTATTCCGCAGGCGCACCCTCGCATGTTGAAGCGACACGGGATGTTGCCCGCGACGCAGGCGCAACCTTTTATGCGGACCCGTTCTTCGTCGCCGAGGAAAGCAGCAATCTGAAATTGCTGGCGTCGTCCCTGCTGCGCAAGGCCAAGATGCCTTTTGCCGCCACGGCTGCCGGATAAGCGAAGAAGCGGGACGGAGCAGAGCTGTTCGCACAGCTGCGCGCCACAATCTTTGCCGGGCTGTTCGGGTCTATTGTGCGGCCGTGGAGATGACGTCCCGGCATTCGAACAGAAGTTCGTCCAGGTCCGATACGGGCATCGGATGACCAAGGAAGTATCCCTGTGCGTCCGTGCAGCCGATATCCTTCAGCATTTCAAGCAAGAGTTCGGTTTCAACGCCTTCTGCCGTGGTGGTCATGTCCAGGTTTTTCGCCAGGTCTATGACCGCCTTGACGATTGAAACGGATTCGTCCGAATACGCCATGGACCTGACGAAGGACTGATCGATCTTGATCTTGTCGAACGGGAACCTGCGCAGATAGCTCAGGGACGAATAGCCGGTGCCAAAGTCATCCATCGAGATCTTCACGCCCAGAAGTTTGGCCTGGTGCAAGGCATCGAGAATTTCCTCGGATTCGATGAGAAGGACGCTTTCCGTGACTTCCAGTTCAAGGCGGTCCGCCCTCAGATCGGACTTCGTCAGTGCGCTGATCAGGACAGGACCGAAGGAATGTCCCCTCAACTGGCGCGGCGACAGATTGACTGCGACCCGCAGGTGATCGGGCCACTGTGCTGCCTGCCGGCAGGCTTCGTTGAGAACCCATTCGCCAAGGGGGACGATCAGACCGGTATCCTCGGCCAGCGGAATGAACTCCATGGGCGGAACCATTCCACGCTCCGGATGACGCCAGCGCACCAGTGCCTCAAAACCGGTGACTGTATGGTTTGCCAGCGAATATTGCGGTTGGAAATACAGCTCGAGCTGTCCGTTCGAAATTGCGTGCCGCAGATCCGTGATCAGCTCTCTTCGTTCGTTGACCGCAGTCCCCATCTCCGCCTCGAAGAAACGGTGGGTGTTCCGTCCGTCCTCTTTGGCCTGATAAAGCGCGAGATCCGCCTGCTTGAAGAGTTCATCGGCCGGGACCGCGCCGCCCTTTGATACGGATATACCGACACTGACCCCGATGACGATTTCATGATCGGCAACCTGGAACGGCTTGGACAGCTCCCAGATGACCGATTGAGCCAGCTCATCGATTGCATACAGGTCAGCGGGAAGGTTCGTCAGAATGGCGAACTCGTCACCGCCGAGCCGCACAACAAGTTCGCGTTCGCTGATCAGTTCCCGCAAACGCTCCGCCACCTGGCGAAGCAGCTCATCGCCGATTGGATGTCCGAGGGAATCGTTGACCGTCTTGAATTCATCAAGGTCCAGACACAGGATCCCGAACTCGCCACCCTGGACCTGCTGGCGATTGAGCAGCGCTTCCAGCTGATCCTTGAATTCTATCCTGTTGGGCAACTGGGTCAGCATGTCATGGCGCGCGAGGAAGGCCAGACGATCCCGTGCTTCCTGGCGTTCAGTGATGTCCTCTGAAATCGCCACCCAGCCGCCGTCGCACAATGGTTGCCGCGTCGTGAGAACGATCCGTCCGGAGCGGATCTTCACCATTTCAGTGCTCTGCGTCGCGCCCTTGGAACGAACGAGGGAAAAACTGAGCGTTGAAGGTACGGGTGCTTCCGTCTCGACCAGTTCCACATCAAGAACGTCCGCGATTTCGGCGGAGGTCATTCCGGGTTTGACAGTATCCGCGTCCAGTTCAAACAATTCCGCATAGCGTTGGTTGGAAACGATCAATTTCCCCTTGGAATCGAACATGCACAGGCCATGAGACATGTTGTTCAGCGCTGCATCGAACAAGACGTTCTGCTCTCTCAGCTTGGCTTCCTGTGATCGCAGGATGGAATTCTTCTCATGCACCCTGACACGCAAGGCGTCGCGCTCCTTGACGGACCTTTGCAACGAGACGACCGATCTTGCGATGTCTCCGACTTCGTCAAGCCGTTCGGTGCCGACAACCTGATTTTCGAAGTCTCCCGCGGCGATACCCGACAAGACACGGGTGATCTTGGTCAAGGGCCAGGTGATCTGCCGGGACAGCAGGAAAGCGACAGCGGCAAAGGCGACGAGAGCCAGAAGACCGAACAGGAACAGACGCTTGAGAAGCTTGGCTTCTTCCTCCGTGCCGATTCTTGTGAGCTCGTTCTGCGTTTCGGTGAGCTGCTCGATCGGCAGCAATGCGCAGATCGAGAGCGGGCTGATGGGTATGCCGCACTTGATGACATTGCTGCCATTCGACGTGATGATAAGGTTATCGGGCGACCGCTCAATGTCGCTGATCTTGCCGTCGAAACTCGCTCTGGAAATGATCTTGCCATCGTGGACGACGGCCAGGCCGAACGCGTTGATGTCTGTCAGGTTGGTCAACATCGGCTCGGTTTCGCGCAGCCAGCGCTGCGCGAGAAGGCCGCCGATGACATATCCGAACTCGTCGTAAACGGGTACGAAAATCACTTGCGAAACGGCATTCACGTTTTTGCCGGGAACAAAAACCTGCGACTTTTCCTTTGGCAGGACGCCGGAATAGGTGATCGAATCGCCCGGTATGCTTTCTTCAAGCGAACGCTCGATTTCGCTGAAAAATGCCAGCGACGGAAGTTTCGATCCGAGCGAAACAAGATCGCTTTCGTAGGACGATGCTCCGATAACACGCGCCTTTTCGTCAAGAACGACGATACCGTCAATGTCATCAAGTTCTGCGATCGGACCCAGCAATTCCGACATGGCGACATTGTTGCGCGATTCTATCGCCTTGCCGATATTGGGATCAGCCGCAATAGCGCTGACCCTGCGCACTCTGTCCTCAAACAGAAACTCCAGCCGTTTTCCCGCCAGCTTGACGTCGGCCGTCAGCATTTCCAGCAGGCGGGTTTGTGACAGCTTCAACAATTCTCCCTGCTGCCGGGTCATGCTGTCCTCAAGCTGATAGGCCACCAGGCCGATCAGACCAGCAAAGGCACACAGCGCTGTGAAAACAGCGCCGTATGTGAAATGCCAGAACAGTGAGGAGTGCCGTATCATGTTCGCTTAGCGCATCAATTGGTTACAGGAACGCCGCCGTAGTTCTCTATCAATGCATGTGCCTTTTCCGACCGGCTGAAGTCGACAAAGGCTTCCATTTCGTCATCCATGGTCCCGTCCTTGTAGATCAGGGCCAGCGTCACAGCGCTTGGATAGCTGTCGTCGGTTGGATGGTGGCCGTCGACCTTGAGAACCGAAAGACCAGATTCCAACGGCCGCGAATACGGTCCGAACGCGATCGCACCTTCCACGTCCATCGCGGTGTTGATCGCGTCCTGCGTTGTCACCGCTGTCTTCGATCGGGCTGAAAACTTCAGATCCTTCCAGCCGGGCATTGACCCACGCAGCACCTGAAGCGTGCTGTCGGCATCTTCTCGCCTGACGAGCTTGACGCGCAGATCGGCACCGCCAAGTTCCGACCAGTTCGTGATTTCACCCGAATAGAGTTTCACCAGATCCTCGCTCGAAAGCGAAGAGACGCCCGAGGACGGATGCGTGAAGACGGCACTCGGGATTTTCGCAATCGGTATGTAGATCAGGCCGGAGCCGACTTCGCTTTCCTTCAATGGTCTTGCGACGCGTCCGAGCCGCTCCGCCCCGGAACTGACTGCGGCGATACCGCCGCCGGAGCCGATGCTCGGGGGAATGGAGAGCTCGATTTCGGGATGCTGTCCCGCGAAACCCTCGCCGATCTCGCGCAGCATCTCCAGTCCATCACCTGTCCCGACGACGTTTAGGCTGGAGCCCGCAACGACACCACCGGTGTGGAAAAATATCATGCCCAGCGACACTGCCAGGCCAACAACTGATCTTCGCATTCAGGCCACCCACGTTAATTTTGGCAATTAACATGCTCTGCGCAAGTTAATTAAGAGCTAAAGTACCGACAATTTTTACAATTGGCATGTTGTCAGAATTAATGAATGCAATAAATACGAAGGCTATTACAACTTGAATACAACTTTACAATGTGAACTATTTTACCTTGGGTAATATTTTCCTAGTTCCTTTCGCAATCTGCAATCAAGGACAATTTGGAAAGATTCCAGACAGAACTGGCATACGCCGATTTTCATCTGGAACCACAAATACAACCGGCACTAAAACCTGCCGGAAATGCGGGAAAGTCGCAGAACGGTCCAAAATCAGGATTGAAAGTGCGGCCGGGTCGTTTTCCTAACAACCTGTGGTGCTCATTCGGGGGAGCATCCAGAGACGCCTTTCGGTGTCGCCGTACTGTTGCGGACGACGAGATCGACACCGACGACGACAGGCTTCAGTCTGTCGGCAGGCACTGTCGTCTTCGGATCAATGCATTCCAGCAACAGCGAAGCGGCCTTTGTACCCAGCGCCCGGCGATCCTGGCGGATCGTCGTCAAGGCGGGAACGTAGAAATCGGACAATTCGATATCGTCGAACCCAACGACCGACATGTCCTCGGGGACGTTCAATCCATGCGCTTCAAGCGTTGACATAAGGCCGAATGCCACCTGGTCGGATGCGCAGAAAACGGCGGTCGGCCTTTCGTCGAGATCCAGAATTTTCAGTGCGGCGCTTCGGCCCGACTCAAGCGAAAAATCACCACGCAAAATCCACTCGTCGCGCACCGGGAGCTGAAGCCTGGCGCGCTCCTCCAGCATGCCCTGACGCCGCGCGTGGGTCAGGACATTGTCGCCCGGCCCGGTCACATGGGCAATCTTCCGGTGCCCGAGGTCATGCAGGTGCCGAACGGCCAGGCGAGCCCCCTCGATGTTGTCGCTCCTGACCGATGGCAGACCCGCGCTGTGAACCCATTCACAGGCAAACACGATCTTGTCGGCAACACCGTTTTTTCTGAACTGCTCAAGTTCCGTTTCCGGCAATGACCCGTCCAGGCAAATCACGCCGTCGATCTGCGAGTTGAGAAAATGGTCCACCAGAAATTTTCCTGTCGTGACCAGATCCTTGGTGTCCGCAATCAGGACGGACATGTCGTGATCGCCAAATCGCTCACTGATCCCGGCCAGAATCTGTGAGAAAAAGGGATTGCCCAGATTTGGGACCAGAACCAAGACCGCTCCCGCTTGACGGGTCCTCAGGGTGCGCGCGGCCCTGTTCACGCGATAGCCCGTTGCGCGGATGGCTTCGAAGACACTGTCCCGCGTGGCCTCGGTCAGGAGCTCCGGATTACTCAATGCGCGGCTCACAGTCGCTGTCGACACTCCAGCGACCACGGCAACGTCGCGAATACGAACGTTTTTCTGCGGAACCGACTTGCCCGGACCGTTTGTTTTGTCTTTGCGCACATTCCGGGTTGACATCAGACCGTTTCCCTAGAATTATAAATGTAATCGATTACATGAGAAATGATACACCAAAATGTAATCGATTACAAAATGAGGCGAAAGCCGCATTCAGAGATCAATCGAACAGTTTCCGGTTCGGTGGGAGGAGAACATGAAAGCACTACGCGTAATCTTTGCCGCATCCACGGCCCTTGCTGCGGCCACTGCCGCTCACGCGACAGATCTTGAAGTCACGCACTGGTGGACATCCGGCGGCGAGGCTGCAGCCGTTGCCGAGTTTGCCAAGGCATTCGATGCGACCGGCAACAAATGGGTTGACGGCGCCATCGCCGGTTCGGGCGGCACTGCCCGGCCGATCATGATCAGCCGCATCACCGGCGGAGACCCGATGGGAGCAACCCAGTTCAACCATGGCCGCCAGGCGGAAGAACTGGTCGAAGCCGGTTTGATGCGCGATTTGAGCGACGTAGCCGCGGAAGGCAACTGGGCCGAGATTGTCCGCCCTTCCAGCCTGCTGGACAGCTGCACGCTCGACGGCAAAGTCTACTGCGTTCCGGTCAACATCCACTCCCAGCAGTGGCTCTGGCTGAACAACTCCGTGTTTGAAAATGCCGGCCTTGCGGTACCAACAAACTGGGATGAATACGTCGCGGCCGCGCCGAAGCTCGAGGAAGCCGGTATCGTGCCGCTGGCAATGGGACAACAGCCCTGGCAGACCACGCTGGCGTTCCAGGTTCTTCTCGTCGCCCTGGCTGGCCCTGAAGCCTACACCGCCGTGTTCGGAGACAAGGACGCAGATCTTGCCAGCGGACCGGAAATGGCAAAGGTGTTCGCAGCAGCTGACAAAGCCCGCGACATGGCGAAAAACTCCAATGTCCAGAACTGGAACGACGCCACCAACATGGTCATCACTGGCAAGGCCGCCGGTCAGATCATGGGCGACTGGGCGCAGGGCGAGTTTGCCGTCGCCGAGCAGGTTGCCGGAAAGGACTACACCTGCCTGCCGGGCCTCGGCGTCAATGAAGTCATCATGACAGGCGGGGACGCGTTCTACTTTCCCAAGGTCGATGATGCCGACGTGACTGCAGCGCAGGGCGAACTGGCCAAGGTGATGATCTCGCCCGAAACACAGGTTGCGTTCAACCTGAAGAAAGGCTCACTGCCAGTGCGCGGCGATGTTGACCTCAATGCTGCCAATGACTGCATGCGCAAGGGTCTCGACATCCTGGCCGGCGGAAACATCATCCAGGCACCGGACCAGCTGCTTTCGGCTGACAGTCTGACCCAGGTCAACGACCTGTTCGTCGAGTTCTTCAACAATCCGGGCATGTCGGCTGAGGACGCGCAGAAACAGTTTGCGTCCATCATCAGCAGCGCCGACTGACCCCGAAGCACTCCGCCACCCGGACAATCGTCGTCAACGCTCGACCGGGCGGCGTCCTCCAGCCCTGCGCGCAACTTTGCGCGCAGGGACTCCCTGGTGCGCGCCGGATGATCTCTTCGACAAGGACACAACGCCATGGCTGCAGCTACCGGGCCGACAAGGTGGCACAAGAACCTGAGTGCCAAAGTGGCCGCGATCCCGATGATCACGACCGCGCTGGTCGTCTTTATTGGCGGAACCGCCTGGACGGTTCTCTACTCGTTCACCAGCTCGAAACTTCTGCCGAAGGAAAAATTCGTCGGCTTCGCCCAGTACGAACGCTTGTGGAACAGCAGCAAGTGGCTGATCTCTATCGAGAACCTTGCCATTTACGGCGCGTTTTCGCTGGTGTTCTCGCTGTTGATCGGTTTTGTTCTGGCGGCACTGCTGGACCAGAAAATCCGCTTTGAAGACACGTTCCGCACAGTTCTGCTGTATCCGTTTGCATTGAGCTTCATTGTTACCGGCCTCGCCTGGCAGTGGATTCTCAATCCGGATTTCGGCGTGCAACAAGTAGTGCGCAATCTTGGCTGGGAAAGCTTCTCATTCGATCCGCTCTATGATCCGGAAATTGTCATCTACGGCATTCTCATCGCCGGCCTGTGGCAGGGGACCGGCCTGATCATGTGTCTCATGCTCGCCGGCCTGCGCGGGATCGACGAGGACATCTGGAAGGCGGCCAAGATTGACGGCATCCCGATGTGGAAGACTTACATCTTTATCGTCATTCCGATGATGCGCGGCATCTTCATAACGGCCATCGTGCTGATCGCGTCCGGAATCATCAAGGTCTACGATCTCGTTGTAGCCCAGACCGGAGGTGGTCCGGGAATCGCCTCCGAAGTTCCGGCGAAATACGTCTATGACGCCATGTTCCTTTCGCAGAACCTTGGACAGGGCTTTGCCGCATCAACGATGATGTTGCTTTCTGTCATCATTATCGTCGTGCCCTGGGCCTATCTGGAATTCGGAGGAAAGCGCCGTGGGTAACGTCACCAGAAGCTCCGCCGAAGTTCAGCTCGCATCCGCCCAACCGGAGATGACCGGACCGCGTGGACGCAAGCCGCGCAAGGCCCTCTCCCGCCGCAACATCATGATCTACGGCACGCTGATCATCG
>Ga0207422_1002232_pt1 | contig 27614 bp, 20 predicted proteins | sample MarCyaLeptolynsp_FD_187757 | JGI IMG/M metagenome (GOLD analysis project Ga0207422, IMG submission 187757) | Marine cyanobacterial communities from Panama - species 1 Leptolyngbya sp. (SPAdes) | ecosystem: Environmental > Aquatic > Marine > Unclassified | place: Panama: Panama City | collected... | reverse complement strand
GCTATAAGGCCAAAGATTTTTGCACCATGAAATTCGGGCTGTTTCAAAATTGAACCGATTAAAATGATTGTATGAAACCAAAAGTGAAGCGATTAACTGTCCGAACTTTTGCTTCGGGACAAAAGATAAAGGAATGAATAGAATAATCATATACCACCTATCTAAATGGCTTATGCTGGCCGAGATGTTTTTGAATGGTGACGTGATTAGGCCTATTGAAGTCTACTGTCAGCTGCCCGTTTCAGTCTGTCAATAAATAGAAAGAGCCCCGACTTATCGGGGCCCTCTCATCTTCAACCTTAAAATACTAAAAACTAACTAACTATGTTTAAATCGCTCTCTCATAGAATTTAATTCTGATCTTGCTTCACTTACCTCTCTCTTTTAGAATTAACTTCTGCAATATAGACGCTGGCTTTTGCGAAATAGTTTCAATTGACCAGGCATTTTTTTAGTTAAAAAGCGTTAAACGGAGTACCATCAATTTTATGGGTCCGTGTTCCAGATTAAAGGAGGTTTCTTGAAGCACATTCTCTTTGGTCGAGCCATTTTATATTCTATTTTTGCGTCAAAATTAAACCCACTGCGATGAGCGTTTTAGTGAATAATGATTCGAAAGTGATTGTGCAAGGATTTACCGGTTCCGAAGGTACATTTCATGCTAGTCAAATGATTGAATATGGTACCAATGTAGTTGGAGGTGTTACTCCTGGTAAAGGAGGGCAGACTCATTTGGATAAACCTGTTTTCAACACTGTGGAAGATGCAGTAAATGAGACAGGTGCCAATGTTTCTATCATCTTTGTTCCCCCTGCGTTTGCAGCTGATGCTATTATGGAAGCGGCAGATGCTGGTATTAAAGTGATCATCGCAATTACCGAAGGAATTCCTGTAAAGGATATGGTCTATGCAAAGGAATATATCAAAGGAAAAGATGTTACACTGGTTGGACCGAATTGTCCGGGGGTGATTACTCCTGGAGAGGCAAAAGTAGGTATTATGCCTGGTTTTGTATTCAAAAAAGGAAGAGTTGGTCTGGTGTCTAAGTCAGGTACTTTGACTTATGAAGCTGCGGATCAGTTGGCTAAGGCTGGTTTGGGTATTTCCACTGCCATCGGCATTGGTGGCGACCCTATCATTGGAACTCCTACAAAAAATGCGGTTGAGTTATTGATGGAAGATCCAGAAACAGATGCGATTGTAATGATTGGCGAGATTGGTGGTAATTATGAAGCACTAGCTGCCGAATACATTCAGAGTACAGGTAACAAAAAGCCAGTGGTAGGATTTATAGCTGGACAGACAGCACCTCCAGGTAGAAGAATGGGACATGCGGGTGCTATCATTGGTGGAGCAGAAGATACAGCAGAGGCTAAAATGAGAATTATGGCTGAATGTGGAATTCATGTTGCGAAGTCACCTGCGGATATTGGAGAAACAATGGCCAAAGTATTGAACGGATAAGAATTATCTTATATAATGAAAAAGCCTCCCGATTTATTCGGGAGGCTTTTTTTATGCACTTAGAATAATAGTATCAAGCAAATGACTATCAGCAGCAGTAATAACTCAAACTGCCGTGACACGCGCTGAACAGCTTTAGAAAAAAAGTTCATGACTATTTGGTTTTGGTTGTTGGTTAATCAATTAAACAAGTGCGTGTGTGTTTGATTGGCCAATGTATAAGAGGAGGGGTCACCATACGTGACCCCGAATCCAAGAGACTCAACTAAATCAGACTACTATTGAATCTTTACTGACTATATCAAAGTTGACGGTTTAAGTAAGGGAGGACAATACCTAGTTTTGGGTATTTTTAAATAACACGCTAAATAGAGTGCATAAAAAAGGTCGAATACAACAAGTATTGCATTCGACCTGAATGAGTTTTCCAAATGTGATTATTTATTTCGCATAGTTAACTGCCCGCATTTCGCGAATAACGGTAACCTTTATTTGGCCAGGGTATTGCATTTCTTTTTCTATCTTTTGCGAGATATCAAAGGACAATTGTCCCGCGAGTGTATCGGTAACAGACTCAGCATCTACCATTACCCTAAGCTCTCTACCGGCCTGAATCGCGTAGCATTTGTTCACACCGTCAAACCCGAGGGCAAGCGCTTCGAGGTCTTTCAAGCGCTTGATATAGGATTCCATTACTTCTCTTCTGGCACCGGGCCTGGCACCCGAGATCGCATCGCAAGCCTGGACTAATGGAGAGATCATCGATGTCATTTCAACTTCATCGTGGTGTGCGCCAATGGCGTTGCATACAGCAGGATGCTCTTTGTACTTTTTGGCCAATTCCATACCGAGAATCGCATGAGGTAACTCGGGCTCCTCAGGCCATACCTTGCCAATATCATGAAGAAGACCTGCACGTTTCGCTCGTTTGGTATTCAGACCCAACTCGGAAGCCATGGTGGCGCATAGATTGGCAACTTCTCTTGAATGTTGCAATAGGTTTTGACCATATGATGATCTAAACCTCATACGACCTACCATTTTGATGAGTTCGGGGTGGAGGCCATGTATTCCTAAATCAATCACGGTTCTTTCCCCGATTTCAGAGATTTCTTCTTCGATGTTCTTGGTAGTCTTAGAGACTACTTCCTCAATTCTGGCTGGGTGAATTCTACCATCTGTAACAAGCCTGTGCAAAGAGAGTCTTGCGATCTCACGCCTAACAGGGTCAAAGCCAGAAATAATAATCGCCTCAGGAGTATCATCTACTATAATTTCAACCCCAGTAGCAGCTTCTAGTGCTCTGATGTTTCTTCCTTCACGGCCGATGATTTTGCCTTTAATATCGTCACTTTCAATATTGAAAATGGACACACAATTTTCAATGGCGTGTTCTGTCGCTGTTCTCTGGATTGACTCGATTACTATCTTCTTTGCTTCTTTGGCCCCAGATAGTTTTGCTTCATCAATGATGTCTTTGACTAGAGCAGAGGCTTTAGATTCTGCTTCGTCTTTGAGTGTTTCAATAAGCTGTTCTCTGGCCTCATCAGCGGATAGATTGGCTACTTTTTCCAGGGCCTTCACCTTGGCTTCAACCTTACTTTCCAACTCTTCCTTGCGCTTCTTTACAATCTCTAACTGAGCTTCAACATTCTCCTTCATACTGTCAAGCTCGGCTTCCTTTCGACTAATATTTTCCTGTAAACTAGAGATTTTGGATTCTCTTTGCTTCAGCTTATTCTCATTAGAAATGATTTGATTCTTCTTGCGATTGGCTTCTTCTTCGAAGTCTGCCTTGATTTTAATGTACTTCTCACGGGCTTCGAGAATCTTATCCTTTTTGATGCTCTCTGCCGTAATTTCGGCTTCCTTGATGAGTAATTTACTCTTCTCTTCTATTTCTGAGAGGGCCTTTTTATTAGCCTTTTGCAAAGCTATGCGCCCTAAAAAGATTCCTAGTGCCAATGCTCCAATGGCCACTAGTATAACTGTAAGTATGTCTCCCATAGGTATTTATAATCTGTACAGGAGAAGAAATTTAGAGTTGAATTGAGTTTAAGAGATAGCGTCTTTGATCATTTGATTCAACGATTGAATCTTGTCTTCTGTGGTGCTATCGATTGCACCTGAGGATTCTTCGCTTTTCAATTTGGCAACCATGCAATCAAATGCTACCATGGCTAACAAATCTTCTTTATCGTCAATACCGAACTTATCTCGGTAGGATTTTAATTGATCATTGATGTATTTACCAGCAGTACGTACCCTTTCCTCTTCGTCCGGTTTCACCTTCATGGGGTACTCACGGTCTCCTATTTTTAATCTTACTGATAGAAGATCCATCTATTTTATGTGGTTTAGCTCAGATGCGAAATGCATCTGTCTATCTCTTTTATATACTCGTTTAACTTAAGTTTCAACTCAGTAGATTCTTCCTTCTCTACTGTAGTACTTGATACAATTTTAGCGATTTTATCCTGATTTTGAAAATCCAATAATTGCGCTTTGAGTGCTTCAACTTCTGCCTGAAGCTGGTTGTTTTTCTGCAGCAATTGAGCTTTGGCTTCCCTCTCTTTTTGTTGTGAATGTATCAGAGACTTGAGATTATTCTCAAGTTGAAGAAGCTTTTGGTCAATTGATTCGGCCGCCATTATTTTCTAATTATTGCACCTAGTTCTTTTTCAAATCCTTGGATGAGTCTGTTCATTGTTTTATCAATGACTTTGTCATTCAAGGTTTTTTCTTGGTCTTGCAAAAAGAAGCTTATTGCGTATGCCTTCTGGTTTTGACCAATCTTATCACCTTCATAAACATCAAAGACACTTGTTCTTGTAATAAGTTGTCTTTCAAGTTTTAAGGTAAGTTTCCTAATCTGGTCAAAATTTATCGCTTTGTCAACAACTAATGATAAGTCTCGCTTAACTTCTGGAAATTTAGAGACAGGTTTAAAGTCTACCCCCAGAGGATAGAGTGACTGTAGGAAGGTCCAATCTATGTCTGCCATGAAGACTTCCTGCTTGACATCACAGAGCTTAGTGAGTTTTGTATTCACCTTTCCCATTGTTAATAGGTGCTTTTTCCTTGTGGAAACTGTCAAGCCGTAGGCGAATAAATCACTGTCGGCTTCGGAAGTCTCGTAATTGTCTATACCGAACTTATTGAGCAGTTGACTTATGGTGGTCTTCAAATCAAAGTAATGGAACTCCCTTTTCTTCTCGAGCCAGTTCTCTTCTGTATTATTCCCAGTAATAAAAAGGGCTAGTCTTTCTTTCTCCTTGTATTTGTCGTTGACTTTATGATAAGTCTTTCCGAATTCGAAAAGGCTCAGGTTTGTTTGTCTTCGCTTAATATTCCTTTCAATTACTTCAAGTCCATTGAATAGAAGACTTTGGCGCATTACATTCAGGTCTTCACTCAGAAAGTTCAAGATGTCAACATTTTGGTTGTCGTCAAGACTTTCAGTCGCTTCTGCGTAAGTGTGTTTGGTCAATGAGTTCGTAACAATTTCATTGTAACCACTCCCTGCCAGTAACCTGGATATCTCAAGCTGAATCGCATCCGCATCTCTTTGCGGGAATTCTGAAAGAAAGGTACTGCTGAGGGTATCCTTTAATTCGATGTTATTGTAGCCATATATTCTCAGCACTTCCTCAACAATATCTGCTTCGCGTTGAACATCGACTCGATAAGGAGGTACAATAGCTGTAAGTCCATCACTGGTTTCATCTGAAACTTCGATGTCAAGACTGATGAGAATGTCTTTTATTTGATCCTTCGATAAGGTCTTGCCGATCAATCGATTAATGTTTTTATAAGTCACCGGTACCTCAAAGGCACTGACAGGCTCAGGGTAAATGTCAGTGATTTCAGAACTGATTTGACCTCCGGTTATCTCCTTAATTAACAGTGCCGCATACTTCAATGCATAGACTGTCATGTTGGGATCAGTGCCCCGCTCATAACGAAAGCTTGCATCAGTCTTTAGTTGATGAGTCTGGGCAGTTTTTCTGATATAATCAGGAGAGAAGTAGGCACTTTCCAGGAAGACATTTGTAGTTTTTTCGGTCACACCTGACTTTATACCTCCAAATACGCCTGCAATACACATACCGTCTTTCTCATTACAGATCATAAGATCCCTGTCCGATAGTGTTCTTTCTTTTTCGTCTAGTGTCGTGAATTTGGTACCGGCAGGCATGGTTTTGACCACTACATGATCACCAGTTATGGCAGCGGCATCGAAAGCATGCATGGGTTGACCTAGGCTATGCAATACATAATTGGTCACATCAACCACATTGTTTGTTGGGTTAATGCCAATGGCCAATAATTTAGTTTTGAGCCAGTCAGGAGATTCTTTTACGGTTACTCCACTGATTGATAAGGCTGAATATCTTGGGCAGGCTTCCGTATTTTCAACCGTCACCTTGGTTTTGCTTGATGTGTTATCAACCTTAAAGGCTTCTAAAGAGGGCAGTGAAATTTCTCTATTGAAAAGTGCTTTTAAATCTCTGGCAGTACCTAAATGAGATGCTGCATCAGCACGGTTGGGCGTCAGGCCTATTTCATATACAAAGTCTGATTCTAGATTAAAGTAATCGGCAGCTGGTGTTCCGTTCGGGAGGTCTGTGCTGAGGACCATAATGCCATCATGACTGGCTCCCAGGCCAATTTCATCCTCTGCACAAATCATTCCCATTGAGACCTCACCTCTGATTTTCGCCTTTTTAATCTTAAAGGCTTCACCGGTTGAAGGGTAGAGCATACTGTTAACAGTAGCTACCACAACTTTTTGTCCAGCGGCCACATTCGGTGCTCCACATACAATTGGAGAAGCCTCTTCGGTACCAATGTCAACAGTAGTTACGCTCAACTTATCGGCATTGGGGTGTTTAGAACAGGTGAGTACTTCGCCAATTACTAAGCCCTTAAGCCCACCTTTAATGCGCTCTACCTCTTCGAGGCCTTCTACTTCGAGGCCGGAATGCGTTAATAGGTCCCCAATTTCAGTAGGAGACTCGGGTAGGTCAATGTATTGCTTAAGCCAATTGAGAGAAATCTTCATGAATATTGAATTGCTCGTATTAATAGAAAGCCAAAATTAAGGATTTAGCCTTTTGATTTGGTGCATTAGTCAACTTTATACAGCTTTTCGCCTGCTTCAATGGCAATATCAAGCATGTTTTCTCTGGGAGGGATTGGACAGCTGAATTCTGCATTGAAATGGCAGTAGGGGTTGTATGCATTGTTGAAGTCAAGGGTAACGGCATTCGTGTTCCTGTATTGCACATCTAGATATCGTCCACCACCATAAGTTTCACGGGCACTAGTCTCATCCGCAAACATCAGTGATAGTTTGTTAGGGTCTCTCTCTTCCCAGTCTTGATAAAGAATGACACGCTGCTTTGTGGCGTTAAGCTCAAAATCTGCATAGGCGAAGGGGATATATTTGAGTTCTTCTCCAGTGGTAGATGGAATGAAGATGGGTTGTTTCTTCTCTATCATAGTGAGTTTAGCGGTCACCTTGAAGTTTTCATTGATTGCGTAGTAGTTCAACCCTTTAAAGTTGTTCTTGTCTTCTAAGGTCAGGGGCGATGTAGATGAGAGCATGAAGCTATTCTTGTCTTTGCGGTCTGTTTCCAGTCTTTTGATATAGTCTTCAGAATTCTCACCAACAGTAAGAAAATTGAGAACAGTAATGGCAACTATGGCCACAACCAGTAAACCAAAGATTGTATTTCGCTTCATTAAAGTAGGTTCAATCAATGCACAAGTGCAGCGCGAAGTTATAATCGAACGACTTGAAAATGAAATAATAAGACCTGTATCTCAGCGTGGCATTGTCTGAACTTAAAGCATACTTTCGTCCATAAAACTTAAGTAGCCTTGGTCTGCAAAAATGATGTGGTCTAGTACTGGGATTTCGAGCAATGAACCGGCTTCTTTTAGTTTTTTGGTTAATCGAATATCTGCTTCACTGGCTTTTAAGTTTCCGCTTGGATGGTTGTGTACAAGGATAATTCCGCTAGCCAAATTTTCCAAGGCTACTTTGAAAACTACTTTTGGATCCACCACTGTTCCTGAAATACCTCCAAGACTGATTGGTTTTTTATGGATCACTCTGTTATTTCGATTCAAAAGAATAACCCAAAATTGCTCCGTGGGTTGATCCATTAATTCTGCTTTCATCAATTGGTAGGCGTCTTGTGAACTTAGAATCTGTGGCCTTGTTTGAGTAGAAATGTCTTTTCTTCTTCTGCCCAGCTCTAGTGCACTTACAATTGAAATGGCCTTTGCCTGCCCAATACCATTGAATTTAGTTAGGTCCTGTATACCCAGTTTAGCCAGTTGGTTTAGATCGTTTTGAACGGATGAGAGAATACTCTTGGATAATTCTACTGCACTTTGAGCCTGAGAACCAGAACCAATAAGAATGGCAACTAATTCTGCCTCAGAGAGTGAGGCCTTTCCTTTTAGCTGCAACTTCTCCCTGGGCCTATCTTCTTCGGCCCAACTGAGAATGGTCAAGTTTTTACTCATCAATTAATATCTATAAGGGATTAAATATAAAATAATAAGTAAAATAATGATCTTAATACACAAAAAAACCGGAGCACAATGTGATCCGGTTCCTTTGAATTTCTTGGTATTAAAGGCTGTTGACCATTTTTGTCAATTTTGACTTATTGTTAGCCGCCTTGTTCTTATGGATGATGTTTTTCTTAGCAAGTTTGTCCAACATGCTGATCACTTTCTTCAAAAGCTCTTGCGCTTCGCCCTTATCAGATGTGCCTCTCAACCTTTTGATAAAAGTACGAGTGGTTTTATTCTGATATCTGTTTCTCAAACGCTTCGCTTCGTTTGATCTGATCCTTTTTAATGCTGACTTATGATTTGCCATTTACTCTACGCTTTCTAAATTGGGATGCAAAGATAGGTCTATTTCAAATAATTGCAAAAACTTGCAATTAAATTTCATAGATAATTTACCACACTTCTCACTGCGATCATTCGGCCTCTATCAAATATCGATTCTATTTTTCAATCGATTTGCATATTTTGAGGTATAAATGAGAGCCTATGAAAACTTTGTCTACACTCTTAATCATCTCAATTGGCCTTTTAACGGGTCTTAACACGAGTAAATCGACCGTAGTCAATGCACTTGAGGGTGCATGGGAAATAGAAAGTGTTAATGGGGAGAAACTGGCACACAGAGGTGCTATGTTGATCCAATCACCCTATGCATTTTATACTGAATTCGATGTTGAAAAGAAGACTTTTGTAGGTAGTCAGGGAGGAATGATTGAGATAATGGGTAATAAGATGTCTCTGAAGGTAGAGTTTGATACTTGGAATGCTGATCACATTGGTGTTGAATACGAGATTACTGCGAGTTTAAAGGGTAGCCAGGTAACACTGAATTTTGAGGCAGATGGACAGTCTTACGAAATGAAGCTGAACAGGTCTGATAACGGGAGTGGAGATTTAGCAGGAGCTTGGCGCATTACAGACCGAATGAGAAACGGAGAAATGACTGCGATGCGGATGGGGCCTAGAAAAACCATCAAAATGATCACGGGCACTCGATTTCAATGGGCAGCTTACAATCCGGATACCAAACAGTTTTCAGGAACCGGAGGCGGAACAGTGGTGCTTGAAAATGGCAAATACAATGAACATATAGAATTCTTTTCAAGAAATCCTGATCGCGTTGGTGCTGACCTAAGTTTTGACTACAAGGTAAACGGGGACAAATGGGACCATAGTGGACTAAGCTCCACCGGTAATCCTATAAGAGAAATTTGGACCAGGCAGAAGTGACCGCTAATTGACTCTTTTAAACGTAGCTACGGGATTATTTGAAGTATTAGCAAATGTCGATGGCCTTGTGCCATCAAGTTCTGTAGATAATTTGAGTTCAAAAGTGTCTTGATCTATAAATCTGATGATTCCTTTTAGCCTACCTATAGTAATACCTGAAGATTTCAATACAAGGTCGAGTTGATTAGGCGTGTTGAATGAATTTGTCTCGAATTCCGTATCAATCTTCATTCCTTCCTGATAATAGTCATAGCCACCAGTGGTGTCACCTTTGTCGCTGATCATCATGGCAATGTCGTCACTGTAGAACCTGAAATATCCATTTTCATTCTTGCCTTTAGCTCCACCATACCAGGTACCAAGAAGTGCTAGTTTTAGGTTTTTTGGAGTATAACCAGTGCTGTTGGAGGTGTTACTTGTGTAGCTACTGGTCTTTTTCAATGCCCCATAAGATAGGTCGGTCAAATAGTAACCCTGATCCCAGTACTTTCGAATATCATCCTTGGGAAAGGTACTCGAAGCGATGAGCTGTTGAGGCCTACTACTGCTATATTTCGTCATTACGAGCACCCACCAATTGTTTTCGCGAGAAAGCTGAGTAACGGCATAGCCTTGGTTCTGGAACTCCTTTATCTCTGATTCAGGAAACTCCGATTTCTTAAACCATTTTTGTCCCCGGATATTGGTACTTTTAGAAGCCACCAGGGCCCATCGATCTACACCGTAGGCGATTTCACTAATCCAGAAACCCTCGTCTCCAAATTCCTTGATCTTATCAGAAGGGAAAACGCTTCGGGTCGACCATCTTTGTCTGCTGTAAGGGGATCCTTTGGAAAAGACGATGGCCCAGACTCCATTGCCATAATTTACCTCAGTAATTGCAAAACCGTCATCCCATTTTTCTTGAATATCCGTCTTTGGCCAATCCTTTCTCGTAATCCATGTCTGGGTGGAATAGCCAGTACCTTTGGACATAACCAAACTCCACTTGTTGTTGTCATAGCTCAAGTCGGATATGTGATAGCCCGCATCCCAATCAGTTTTGATAGCATCTTTAGGAAAGTTGTCCCTTGTTTTCCAGCGCTGAAGGTTATAGCCATTGTATTTGGTCATGATACCTACATAGTTCATTCCTGAGGGTAGGGTGGACGCCAGTGAAAAGTCTTTTGGTTTTAAATAGGAGACATCCAAATAGTCTATTTGTACTGTTGTGTTTGGCGCAACCATAAAACCTACTTTATTACTTGTTACTGTATGATAACTCTTTGTTGTTAAGAGCTTCTCATTGAAAAAGTAGTAATAAGAATTGCCTTTCTTCCTTATCGTAATTTTGTTGAATACACTGGTGTTCACCACGTCAGACGCTGTAAAAGGAACAATACTTTGGTATTCAGATCCTACTTTTTTAGAAAATACATACTTGCCTTGTCCGGTAAAGCCAAAGTGATATTTGTCGCGGTTGTTTTCATCGATATTCCAGACAAGGTCATTCGATGAATTCTCTTTACCGGTAACATACTTCACTCTGGCCTCAATTTGCCAATCGCGTGACCAATCCATATCACTAAGTGTATGCCATATCATTTGGGCACTATTGTTCATAGATATCCAATCCAGCACCCCATCATGAATCTTACCCATGCGTTGGCCACTGCGATAAACCTCCCATTGACTGTTGGGCTCACTGAAATTTTCTCGATAAACCTCGGTTTTATCGGATTTGGTGTAGTCAGAATAATCGTCTTGAGATAGTAGTGTGCCTATAGAAATGATAAAAATTAGAGAGGCCATGATGCCTCTGAGTAATCCACGGAAAGCCACAATAGTACGTTTTGGTTGCTTCCTTAAGTTAATAATTTCCTAAGAAATCTGGGAGTCATAAGATAGCCCAAGTCATAAGCGAGCAATTTTTGGCACGGTAATGGAATAAGCATGTACAATGCATTATTAAATGGTCCGGACCTTGAAATGAAGTTGAACATTAAATCTCAAGGTTATGAAAAGAGCTTTACTAACAATAGCGATAATATTATTCACTGGTTTGTCAGCTGATGTGTTAGCACAACGCACCAGGCAAGACAATAGAAAGCCTCGTAAGGAAGAAACCTTGAATAATAGAAGGCAAGGCAAGAAGCCTAAAAGAAACAATAGAGGGTTCATAGCGGAAAGAACCTCAAGAGTTGTTGACAGAAGGGTGAGAAGAGATCGAGGTTGGAGAAATTACGGTTACTCAAATACTGTGGGTCGTAGAAACATCAGGTACTATGACTACGATTTCAGAAGAGGAAGAAGAATTCTGGTTAATAGAGGGTACAGACCAAGTAACAGACATATATGGGTTGCTGGTCACTGGAGATATAGTCCTCGTTTTAGAAGAGATGTTTGGGTAGATGGTCGTTGGACTGTCCGAAGAGCAAATCACAGATGGGTACCAGGTAGATACCAAAGATTCAACGGTGTCAGAATTTGGGTTGACGGTTGTTGGACGGTCGTATATTAACAGAGAAGCTTCTTGAGAAATCAAGAAGCTTTTTTATTGCGCCTGACTTTTCAACGCCTCAAAAGAAACCTGCATATGAGAGGCATCATAGATGGCTTTACCGTCTTTAATCAGAATAACCTGTGGTGACTCATGATACACTTGAAAGTGTTGAGCTACTGCATTGGAAACATTCCGAAAGCTTATCAAGTCCAATATGTAGGGCTTGATTGGATTGTCTTCGCTGGTCCAGGTTCTTTCTAATCGGTCTAGTACCATACTGGAAATTCCACACCGCGTACTGTGCTTGTAGATTAGCACAGGTTGCTCCTTGCTTTCTTCGATCAAATTTTGGATTTCATCCTCAGTGGTGAGTGGGCTCCAATTAACGCCTTCTACAGGTTTACTTTTTTTCCAGAACATGGGCTTAATATGCTGCTAAGTTTTTCAGCTTCTCTATAAGTCTTTTTTGAGGCAAAAAGTTTTCTTCGAGCGGCTTACTAAAAGGAACTGGTGTGTCCAAACTGGCTTCTCGCATCACTGGGGCATCTAAATGCTCGAAACAGTTCTCACTGATCCAAGCCGATATTTCAGCGCCAATTCCACCTATCAAGGTGTCCTCATGCAATACCAAAACCTTGTTTGTCTTTTTAACAGACAACTCCACAGACTCCTCGTCCCAAGGTAATAGTGTTCTTAAATCTAAAATGTCTGCTGATATACCATCCAAGGCATTAATAGCTTCTTTGGCCCAATGGACACCCATACCATAGGTAATGATGCTTAGGTCTTCACCTGTTTCTGTCAGTACTGCTTTGCCGACCGGTGTGGTGTAATAGTCCACAGGAATTTCTTGGCTATGCGAACGATAAAGCGCCTTATGCTCGAAGAATAAATATGGATTGGGGTCCTCAATGGCAGCGTTTAACATGCCCTTGGCATCATGAGCATTTGAGGGGTATAAAATTTTCAATCCTGGTGTGTGGAAGAACCAAGCCTCATTAGACTGGGAGTGAAAAGGTCCGGCACCAACACCAGCGCCTGTTGGCATTCGTACTACCACATCAGCATTTTGCCCCCAACGGTAGTGAATCTTGGCAAGGTTATTTACGATTTGATTAAAGCCACAGGTGACAAAGTCTGCAAACTGCATTTCTACCACTGCTTTATAGCCGTTTATGCAAAGCCCTAAACCTGTACCGATAATGGCAGATTCGCAAAGTGGAGTATTCCTAACGCGTTCTCTACCAAATTGGTCAACAAAGCCCTCAGTGATTTTGAAGACGCCTCCGTAGTCACCAATGTCCTGACCCATGATCACTAGGTTGGGATACTTCTCCATGCTTTGACGCAGACTGTCGGAAATGGCATCAACCAATCTCCTTTCGGATTTGGTGTCGGTCTTTGGCATGATAGCCTCTTGCTCGAATGGTTCAAACAGGTCAGCCATTTCTTGTTGCTGATCCACCGTTGGTAGCGGTTCAGCATAGGCAGTCTCAAGACCTTGTTCAATATCGGTCTTGATATTCTTTCTTATCTGGGCAATTGTAGCTTCATCGAGAACCTCCTGCTTTATGAGGTATTGCTCATAATTCTCAACGGGATCTTTTTTCGCCCAATGCTCCATAAGTGTTTTGGGTACATACTTGGTGCCACTAGCTTCTTCATGGCCTCTCATTCTGAAGGTCATGGCCTCCAAAATGATCGGCTTAGGGTCTTGCCTTATTTCTTCGGCTAATTCCTTAATGGTTCGATGTACTTCTAAAATATTATTTCCATCTACCTGAACTGCCTTGATGCCATAGGCAGGCCCTTTGTCGATAAAGTGTTTGAAGCGATACTGTTCTCGGCTGGGTGTTGAAAGTCCATAGCCATTATTCTCAATCACGAAGATTACTGGTAAATCCCAGACGGCTGCCACATTCAAGGCCTCATGAAAATCACCTTCGGAGCTGGCACCGTCACCGGTGAATACCAGGGTTGCTTTGTTTTCTTCTTTGAGCTTGTTTGCTAAGGCAATGCCATCGGCTAAGGCCATTTGCGGACCTAGATGTGAAATCATCCCAACAATATGATGCTCTTTGGTACCGAAGTGGAAGGATCTATCTCTACCTTTAGTAAAGCCACTCATTTTACCTTGAAACTGAGCAAAAAGTCTATTATATGGTACGTTTCTACCCGTAAACACACCAAGGTTTCTGTGCATGGGTAAAATGAACTCATCTTGCTCAATGGCATTAACTGCTCCAACTGATACGGCTTCCTGACCAATACCAGAAAACCACTTGCTGATTTTACCCTGACGAAGCAGGATAAGCATCTTTTCCTCTATCATACGAGGCCTTAAAATCTGTTCGTAAAGGTCTAGAAGTTCCTGGTTGGAATAACCGGCTTTTTTGAATCTCATAAGTTAGGATGTAGCTGGCAAAATTAAAGTAATGGCGCTATTGCGAAAATTAAAGATCATATTTTTAATTTCGCTCACCTTCCAGCAATGATAGCATACGAAAGTTTTGTTTTAGAAAATGGGTTGAAAGTGGTGGTTCATGAGGATCACTCTTCCCCAATGGCCGTAGTTAACTTACTCTATAAAGTTGGGGCTCGAGATGAGGAACAGAAGAAAACAGGTTTTGCGCACCTGTTTGAACATTTAATGTTTGGTGGCTCTAAGCATGTACCATCGTTTGACGAACCACTACAGTTCGTTGGCGGTGACAACAATGCTTTTACTTCTAATGACATTACTAACTACTATATCACTGTTCCATCAACGAATTTAGAAACAGCCTTTTGGCTGGAGTCTGACAGAATGCTCAGCTTATCTTTCGACCCGAAAGTTTTGGAAGTGCAGCGATCAGTTGTCATTGAAGAATTTAAACAGCGATATCTAAACCAACCTTATGGAGATGTTTGGTTAAAACTTAGGCCATTGGCCTATAAGGAGCATCCCTATAAGTGGCCCACCATTGGAGAAAAGATTGAACATATTGAAAAGGCTACTATGGAAGATGTCAAGGCCTTCTTTCATAAATACTATGTGCCTAACAATGCGGTGCTAGTGGTCGGTGGAGATGTGACAGTCGATCTAGTCAAAGCATTGAGTGAGAAATGGTTTGCTTCTATACCGAAGGGAGAGACAATAGCAAGGGAGATTCCGGTAGAGCCAAGTCAAGAATCTTATCAGTTGTTGGAAGTTGAAGAAAATGTTCCGGTGGATGCCTTATATATGACCTTTCATATGGCAGGTCGAAATGATGAAACCTATCATGCCGAAGATCTATTGAGTGATATTCTTGGAAGAGGTAAATCAAGCAGACTCTATCAGACTTTAGTTGAAGACAGGCAAGTGTTCAATTCACTAAGTGCTTATGTGATGGGGTCAATTGATCCAGGACTTCTGGTAATTCAGGGGAAGTTGAATGAAAACTATAGCCTTGCATCAGCTGAGGATGCTATTTGGCAGGTGTTGGAAGATTTTAAATCAAGCAGTCTGAAAACACAAGAATTAGAGAAAGTCAAAAACAAGGCTGAGTCTACAATGGTTTTCTCAGAGATGGAGTTACTCAATAGAGCTATGAATTTAGCTTATGCCGAGATGCTTGGCGATTTGGACTTGGTCAATCAAGAGGTAGAAAAAGTAAGAGCAGTAACTTCAGAGGCTGTAATGCAAGCTGCCCACCGCTTATTGTGTAGAGAAAACGCATCTGTGTTAAGATATAAAGCAAAGCGATAGTCATGAAGATAAGAACCGGATTTGGATATGATGTTCACAAGCTGGAAGTAGGTAAAGACTTTTGGCTAGGAGGCATCAAAGTGCCCCATACCCACGGTGCTGTAGGACATTCAGATGCTGATGTGCTCATACACGTTATTTGTGATGCATTATTGGGTGCTGCCAATATGCGAGATATCGGTTATCACTTTTCTGATCAGGACCCTAAATTCAAAGGGATCGACAGTAAAATTTTGCTGAAGGAAGTAGTAGAACTCATCAGGAATGCTGGCTTTGAGATAGGTAACATTGATTCTACCATCTGTCTGCAACAACCAAAGATCAATCCCCATATCCCAGCTATGAAAATATGTCTTTGTGAGGTGATGGGGATCGATGAGGGCGATTTGTCAATTAAAGCCACAACTACTGAGAAGCTGGGTTTCGTGGGTAAAGAAGAAGGGGTGGCTGCTTTTGCCACTGTATTGATCACTCGGTCATGACAAACACCATTAGGATCATAAAGACCGAAGATGGCTCACAGTCCCTTTATAATGAAGGCCTTAATGAGACTTATCACTCAACTCATGGTGCGCTAACAGAATCTCAGTATGTTTTTATTCAGCAGGGCCTTGATGTACTTGTCGATAGAGGAGAGACTAATATCAGTATTCTTGAAATTGGTTTCGGAACAGGCTTGAACGCCATATTGGTTCAGGAGTATGCTCAGAGAAATCCAGCCTTGATGGTTGACTTTGACACTTTAGAACCCTTTCCATTATCTCCAGATTTGATTGCAGAGTTGGAATATGATGAACTAATAGATGGTTTATCGCGTGAGGGTTTCGAGCAGCTTCATGCTTGTGCTTGGGAGACTTCTATATCGCCTTTAGATAATTTCACTTTTACAAAGTATAAATGCACGTTGGCTGAGTTTGACACTGAATCGAAATTTGATCTTGTCTTTTACGATGCCTTTGCCCCAAGTAAGCAACCAGAAATGTGGGAGAAAGCGTTGCTTTCTAAAGTTTGTTCGTTGTTAAATGACAGTGGAGTATTTGTGACTTATTGTGCGCGAGGTCAGTTAAAAAGAGATTTGGCTGACCTAGGCTTAACGGTTGAAACGCTTCCTGGGCCTCCGGGTAAAAAGGAAATGGTAAGGGCCATCGGGCCATCTATTTGAAGAACATTGTTCCTTGCTCATACTTTTATTGCTTAGGAGAAAATGGTAGATAAATTGTATCTTCCATGGTAAAGAATAGCACAGATGACCTTTAGCAAAACAAAAAACACAGTTCTCCCAGCACTCATTTTTCTTCTTTCTATAGGGCTTGCAGGTTGTAAGAGTGTTAATAATACACAGAAGTCCATTAATGTTCCTGAAGATCAAACTGTTTTGACTCCTCAAAAACTTCCAAGAAAGGCCATTAGGCTAAATGGAGAAGTGATTACAGATGTGGCCCTGATTAATAATCGGAAGATGTTTAACCTCAGAGTTAAAGAAGTGGCGGGTATTGGATCAAACTTCAGAACGCAAGAACCTGAAGTTGGCGAGACGGTCAGTATAAATTCTCCCTCAGATGTAGATTTTGAAAAGGGCGAAATAGTTTTGATAGATGTGTCGGCTACCAAAAATCAAACTGGTGATAACTTAATGTTTAACCTCTTAAGAAAGGTTGTGAAATGAACAAACGAATACTCTTTATAGCGGCTTTATTCATAGTTGGGGCAGTAGTGTTGTTGACAGTGGATAAGAGATCAATTGTTGATGGTGTGTCTTCAAGATCAGTTGAGGGACGAGCATTTGGAAATATCCAGCTCGACCAAGAGGAGAGAGAAGATAAAAACACTAACCCAAGAGCTCGAGCTGAGTTTGAGTTCAATCAACTTAAGGACCCCGCAACTGGGAAGATTCCTGCCTTGATCCGCCAAAAGGAGTTGAAATTTGCAGAAGAGCACCTGGTAGAGCAAATTGATGCAAGACCTAGGTTCCAGCGCGCTCAGGCCAGCGGAACCAGTGCCACGAATGAGGCGACATTTCAGAATTTCGGGCCTTTTCATATTGGTGGCAGAACTAGGGCTTTGGCCATTGACATTACAGATGAAAATAACATTCTGGCAGGAGGTGTTAGTGGAGGCGTCTGGAGGTCTACCGATGAAGGCGCCTCATGGACAAGAACAAGTGACCTAACGCAGCATCCTGCAGTTACAGATATTATTCAAGACACTAGAAATGGGAAAACGAATACTTGGTACTATTCTACCGGAGAAATGCTCGAGAGTAGTGCTGAGATCAATGGTGACTTTTACTTTGGAAATGGGATTTATAAGTCAGAGGATAACGGCATTACCTGGGCACCAATAGCACCAACTGTGATTGATGGTTTTGATAATACGATTGGTGTTGTGAGTCAAGGTGATTTCACCTTGGTTGATGAATTAAATATTGATATCTCCAATCCGAATGGCACTGAGATATACGCTGCCGGTATTGGTAAAATAATAAGGAGTGAAGACGGTTTCGAAACCCATCAAATTGTCTTGGGGTCTAATGATGATGAGAATTGGACAGACCTGGAAATTACTTCAACTGGTAAAGTGTTTGCTGTGATCTGTAACCTTTCACCAAGTGGAACTAATACTGATCAGGGGCTTTTTGAGTCTGAAGATGGTATCAATTGGACGAAAATTGACTTTCCCGCAGGTTTTCCAGCCACCTTATTAAGGGCAGAGATGGCCATTGATCCCCAGAACGAAAACAGACTTTACTTTGCCAGTGTCACAACCGAAGATTTGGATAATAATGTCAATGAAGGCAATCTCTTACTTTATGACGATGATACTGATACATGGACAGATTTGACTGATAATATGGGCTTGGGTAATGACTTTTTTGCCAGTCATTACACTCAGTTTGGTTATGATTTCTACATGGCTGTGCACCCTGGTAATGATCAGGTGCTTTTCCTAGGCGGTGCCAACTTGCTAAGATCTACAGACGGTTTTACAACTGATGATAATAGGTCCAAAGTTGGAGGCTATAACACAGCCAATCAATCAGGGTTGTACAATAATCAACACCCTGATCAGCATAGTTTTGCATTTTTCCCTTCCGATCCGAATAAGATGTTGTCTGGAACGGACGGTGGCGTTCATATAACCACAGACAATGTAGCACCAGCTGCCTCAAATACGACAGAGCCTATTACCTGGACTGACTTAAACAATGGTTATATTACTTCTCAGTTTTACCACTTAGCAATTCAGAAGTATGACTATGCAGATGACCAAGTGGTGGGAGGTATGCAAGACAATAGTAGTTTTGCCAAGTTTACTGATGCAACAGATGAGGAATGGACGCAGGTGCTTACTGCTGATGGTGCTTATGCTGCCATTACGTATAACTCCTTAATTGTATCCACTCAGTTAATCGGAGCCATCAGAAGGTATGAGCTGGTAGGCAATACTTATCAAAATGCCTTTGATATTTCCCCTGATCCTAGCCAAAATGGGAATGAGTTCTTATTTGTTACGCCAATTACTTATAACCCTGTTGCTCAAGATCAGTATTTCATTGCTGCCAGAGGTAAAGTGTTTTTTACTAACGATATCAGAGAAAATCCAGGTACTGGGGAATGGGATGAAATAAGGGGAGGGAGTCTACCCAATAATTCGAGAGTATCAGCGATGGCACTCTCTCATCAGCCTGAAGGAGTGCTCTATTTTGGAACTCGAAGTGGTACGATGTTCAAAATAAATGATGTCCGCGATCTGGAAGACGGAACCTCACCGGAAATTTTAGATACCAGCGAATTGCCGGCAGGTAATGTGGCGGCCATCGCGGTAGACCCAAGTGATGCAGACAATGTTGTAATCGTCATTTCCAATTATAACGTCAGAAGCGTTTGGCAATCTGTTGATGGTGGGTTATCCTGGTCCTCAATATCAGGTAATCTGGAGGAGAATCCAGACGGTACTGGAAATGGTCCTTCTGTGAGAGCCGTAGCGATAATGCCAGATGATGAAGGAGGTAATTACTATTTTGTAGGTACATCTGTTGGTCTGTATATGACTCAGACATTAGATGGAGACAATACCGTCTGGACTCAGCAATCCCCCGATGTTATTGGGCAGGTAGTTGTTAGCTGGATCACAACGAGACCGATTGACGGTACAGTAGCTGTTTCTACTCACGGTAATGGGGTTTTTAAAGCACAGTATGACGTAGGTCACTACCCTAATATCAACTATTCATTGGACCCACAAACAGGTCAGATTGTGATGCGTGCTAATTTGTCCTTTGATTCCTCTACCCCTTTTAACTATGAATGGATAAGAGATGGTGAGGCTATACCCAATTCAAATGGAGACTCTTTCACTAGTAACTTGACGGGTTCTTATCAGGCAAGAGTTACTCACCAGGACGGAACTACAGGATTATCTAACACTATTGTCTACGAGGGGGATGATATCACCTCAATTGATAACAATCTATTAACGGAGATTGAAGAGATAGTGGTAGATGCGAATCCTTCTAATGGCCTTTTCAACCTGGCATTCCCCAATCAATATATTGGTGATTTTAATCTATCGGTGGTTGGGGTTGATGGTCAGCAGAAAGTTTCTAGTACTATTCAAGGATATGGCGAAGGAGATCAGGTTCCTATTGACTTGAGTAACCTTCCCGATGGTCTTTATGTACTAAATGTTGCCAACGAAAGGGCTCGTTCTTCAATTAAATTATTAAAACGTTCTAATTAGATAGCAGTGCATATTCAAGTACATTAGATTGATGGTGAAATAGCCATTTGTGTATGCTATCACTCATTAATATAAAGTGAGGCCCATTCTTAACTTTTTTTGAACTCAATTGTCGTTACCATTTCCTTCATTCTTTGGAGATAAATTGTATATTTCGTCCCCAATAAATTTGGAATGGACTATTACGGAAAAAAACCTCTATTACTCCTCTTTTTTCTAACCTTGACATTGTTTCTGACCAATTGTTCGACAAGTAAAAGTTTGAACAACTACAGTGTTAATACAGATGGTGTTGTAGAAGCACAAATAGAGAGGATGAACAAGGATGCAATCAGGCTGAAAGGTCAGATTATGACCAAGGCTAAGAAAGTTGCCGATCGATTTCAATATACTTTCAGGATAACCGAGATTGTAAGATTAGGATCTACCTTTTCTACTGCTGAGCCTCAGGTAGGTGAGACAGTTTTGCTCTATACGCCTGGAGTAGTTTTCAAAAAGAATAGCGAAGTGATAATGGATGCCTTCTCCACACCAAGAGGGGCGGAAGAGCCATTGACCCTAAACATGATTGTAGAATAAGACTAAACATGAAGAAATTATTTCTAACACTTACTGTGCTTAGTGTAGCACTACTTATTGCGATATATTTCAATCGTAATCAACAGCCAACGTATCATGTGGCTGAACAGAATACATCGGTCAATAGCAACGAGGTTGTACAAGCTTTTAGAAATGAGGGTGAGGAAAGTGAGAACCCTGAGGAAAGAATTGACTACGAAATCGATATGCTGATGAATCCTGAAACAGGGAAGATTCCGGCTTATATTCAGCAACGTGAGTTAGCCTTCGCAAAGAAGAATCTGAATCAGATCAGTGCAGTAAGAAGTAGTGCAGCGGGCAGCGTGAGAAGTGCAGCTGCTGCCACTTCAACACAGACGGAAGACTTCATTAACAGAGGACCGTACAACATAGGCGGGCGTACACGTGCCTTGGGGCTTGATGTAAATAATGAAGACATCATTTTGGCTGGAGGTGTCTCTGGTGGTATGTGGAGAACAACTGACGCTGGAGCCTCATGGACCAGAACTACAGCGCTTGAACAACATCCGGCAGTGAGTGCTTTGGTGCAAGATACAAGGTCAGGAAAGACCAATGAATGGTATTATTCTACAGGGGAGAGAAGAGGAAATTCAGCAACCAATAATGGAGACATTTATGTGGGTAATGGTATATACAAATCTACAGACAATGGTGCTTCTTGGACTCTAATTGATGCTACAGCTGTGGCTGGTACGAGTGGTACGGATGTAATCTTAAATAACAGGGCCGAGTTCGCCATAGTAGATGAGCTGGCTATAGACCTTTCTAATTCAGAAGGTACTGAGATTTATGCTGCAGGCTCTAGTGAGATTCTCCGATCAACAGATGGTTTTGAGACTTGGGATATAGTACTGGGGTCTGAAAATACCGGTAGAAATTCCAGTGATATTGCCATTACCTCCGGTGGTAAAGTTTATGCAACTATCGCCAATTCAAGTTTTAATGGGGCAAATGCAGTTGATGGCTTCTTCAAATCTGATGATGGTATCACCTGGACAGAAATTGAATATCCCAGTGGTTTCCCTACCACTTCTACCCGTGTGGAATTAGGCATTGATCCTGCCGATGAAGACAGGGTTTATGTTTTGGCACCGAATAACCTGTTCTTATATAGTGACGCTACAGGTACTTGGAGTGATTTGACCGCCAGATTAGATGTGATTACCGATGATGGAATTAATGGTCATGATGCGCAAGGGGGATACAACCTTTACGTTACAGTTCACCCTGATAATTCTGATGTTGTTTTCGTGGGAGGTATAAACCTATTAAGATCAACGGATGGCTTTACCACAGACGCCAATAGATCCCAGGTGGCAGGGTACCGACCAGGTAACTGTTGTACTTTGTACCCGGATCAGCATCCAGATCAGCATGAAACAGTCTTCTTTCCTTCGGATGCCAACAAAATGCTTTCTGGTACAGATGGAGGAGTTGCAGTAACGGATGATAACTTGGCTGCTACAAATACCATTACACCAATTGATTGGACTTCATTAAACAATGGTTATTTGACTACGCAGTTCTATCACATCGATATTCATAACTACGACCTTGGTGATAATCAGATTTCTGGGGGGCTGCAGGATAATAGTACCTGGGCAGTTTTTGATCCTGAACCAGATGCTGAGTGGACTGATGTAGGTACCGGTGATGGGGCGTTTACGGCTATTACCTATAATGCGCTGGTAGCATCATCTCAGCGAGGTAATGTTTTCCGGTATGAAGCGGATGAAAATCGAATTTATCAGTTTGAAGGAAACATCTCGCCTACCAACGATGATAATGATTATCTATTTATCAATCCATTTACTTATAACCCAGTGCATCAAGATCAATTTTTCGTTGGTGCGAGGGGAAGAGTGTTTGTGACCAACGATGTTCGTACTAACCCGGGCAATGGTGATTGGATAGAAATCGGAGGACCTAATTCATTGACTAATCAAAATGTCTCGGCATTGGCGGTCTCAACACAGCCAGAAGGTGTACTTTATTTCGCCACACGATCTGGCCGACTATACAAAGTCGATCAAGTAAGAGATATTGAAGCGGGTGTTGAAGCAGTTGAACTAAATAGAGATGGGTTGCCAGTGGGTAATGTTTCGAGCATCACGGTAGACCCAGATGATGCGGATAAAGTAGTTGCTACCTTTTCCAATTATGAGGTAATCAGTGTATGGTATTCGGAAGATGGTGGTGACTCATGGTCATCTATTTCAGGCAATTTGGAGGAAAGCCCGAGCGGTGCAGGAGCAGGTCCATCTGTTAGGTCTTCTGCCATTATGCCTGATGGTAATGGTGGGGCTTATTATTTTGTAGGTACATCTGTAGGGTTATTTATGACCCAGACACTGGATGGAGATAATACGGTTTGGACCCAGCAAGGTGTAAATGAAATCGGTAATGTGGTGGTCTCTACTGTCCGGGTTAGACCGATTGAAGGAGTCGTTGTTGCTTCAACACACGGAAATGGTGTTTTCAAAGCTACCTATGAAGTAGGTACTGTTCCGAATATTAACTACTCCCTCCAAGCGGAGCCAAATACAGCATTGCTTCGCGGTAATGTCTCCTTTGTAGATGGAAAGGGTATGAACTATCAATGGCTAAAGGATGGCGTTGTGATCGATGGCGAGACAAGTAATACTTTATTGGTAACTGACGGAGGAGATTATCAATTGAGTCTGGCAATCCAAGGGAATGAAAATCGAGGCTTCTCTAATACCGTTTCATTTAATTTTGATGGTACAGGTCCGGATGTAAGTTCAATTACCAGACTGGATCCGACTGACGAAAATACCTCAGGTACAACGGTACAATTTCAGGTTACTTTTTCAGAATCTGTTCTAAACGTTGATGCTACTGACTTCGAAACCTCAGGCGATGCCTCAGGTACTATTGGAGATGTTACTGTGGCTACAGAAGGAACTGTCTTTAATGTTACTGTAAATAACATTGGAGGCAATGGTACGCTAAGCCTTGACGTTTCAGCTTCTACTGATATCACTGATGCTGTTGGTAATGCATTTACTGGAACGGTGATTTCTGAAGAAAACTATACCATACAGGATGGCACAGCTCCGACTTCTGCCATTACCCGTGGAACTCCAACCGATGAGACCACAGATCAAAATAGAGTGACATTCACCGTGACCTTCACAGAAGCTGTCCAAAACGTTGACGTTGCTGATTTTGCACTTTCTGCTGGGTCGCCTTCGGCTGCCCTGAGTTCTGTTACTGAGACGAGCGCAGGAGTTTATGCTGTAGAAGTGATTGATATTGTTGAAGATGGTACACTTGGACTGGATTTCGTTGCAGGTCAGGATATTCAAGATAATGCTGGAAATGCTTTTGACGGTACTGTGACCACAGATGAGACCTATACCATTGAGAATGTCATCACCTCGATTGATAACCCACTTCTTGTGAATGTTCAAAGAATTATAGTTGATGCCAATCCATCTACCGGTTTGTTCAACCTTGCCTTCCCAAATACCTTCATTGGTGATTTTGAGATGAGAGTGGTTGATGCTCAAGGCAGGGTAGCGGCTGTCAAACAAGTTAAAGGCTATACAAGTGGAGGGCAGGTCGAGCTAGACTTGACTAATTCACCTGACGGATTGTATATACTGAAAGCAAGTAATGGACAACGGTCGGCCTCTATTAAACTCCTGAAATCGAGTAATTCAAGATAAGATTTAAGAGGGATGTGATAGCATCCCTTTTTATTTCCCTCCTTTTTAACTGGGAGAACCTTCAACCAGTGCCTTCTTAGTATGCCTTTTTTGAATAGTGGTGAAAGGAACTTAACTGTGTTTGAATAGGATTTTTCCGTAGACTAACTACACATTTAGTCAAATTTCGCATAAATCGACTGGAAGATTCAGTTTTTTATGTTATTATCACTCCAACTTTCACCTACACGACATTCTGTAATGGATCAGTACTCTAGGGTACGCGCCACGCTGACTATACTAGGCGCGTTATTCTTAATGGCCTTTTCGGCTTGTTCCGTATCAAGGAACGCCTATGCTGTCCAGTCTCCAAATTCTAATGTTAAACAATCACAGGAGGTAATTGATATTGCTCACTCCAATATGACTAAAGATGCGCTCCGCATCAAGGGTACTCTTTTATCTCAATTGGGCAAAGAGAACGATTGGTATCAGTACGGCTTTCAGGTGATCAAAACACTGAAGTACGGACCTACTTTCGCAAGTATTGAGCCCTCGGTAAAAGAAGAGATAATACTCAATACCCAAGATCAATTGAAAGTGGAAAATGGCACTACTATGATCATAGATGTGACCACTCCAAGAGAACGTAGTGATGGTAAGTTGATGGTTTTTAAGGTTAGCAATTAGTTGTCACTTATGAAAAAGAGGTTCTATATAGTATGTGCGGTTTTATCGAGCTTGGCGATACTCTCTTTTATCCAAAATGACTGGTTTGAGGACTATGTTTTTAATCAAAGGCCTCATTACATTACCCAATCTGAAACGCCTGTTTCACCCAATAGAGATGAAAAAGAAAAAGAAAACCCACTTGACAGATTAGAGTTCGAAAGACTTCAGCTGGCTGATCCCACAACAGGAAAGATCCCTACCATTATCAGGGAAAAGGAAATCGCCTTTGCTAAGGAATCCTTAAACACGGCTGAGCAAATAAATGGTATTCAAAGTACGGCAAGCGGAAGTTCAGCACAAAACAATATTGTCATTCCATTCAGAAATATGGGTCCTTTTAATATTGGCGGTAGGACTAGGGCACTTGGAATTGATATAGCCAATGAAAATACCATTCTGGCAGCAGGTATTTCAGGAGGCGTATGGAAAACTTCTAATCAGGGAGCGTCTTGGACCAGAACCACTGCTTTGCAGGAACATCCGGCTGTCTCTGCTATAATACAGGACAGAAGAAGTGGTAAGACCAATGAATGGTACTACTCAACAGGAGAGAATATAGGTAATTCTGCAGATGCAGTTGGGGCTTTTTATTACGGTAATGGTATTTATAAGTCTACTGACAATGGTGATAGTTGGGACCTTATTCCTACAACCGCAGTGGCCGGTACATCAGGCACAGACGTGGTATTGGCCAATAGTACGTTCACTACCATAGATGAATTGGTTATTGATTATTCTAACCCAAGTGGTACAGAAATCTATGCAGCGGGTAATGGAAAAGTCATTCGGAGTACAGATGGTTTTGCCACTTTTGACATTGTTCTAGGTCAAAATAATACGGGTTCAACCCTTTGCGACATTGTAGTTTCTCCTACAGGAGTTGTTTACGCCACCATAGCCAATGCAGGCAATGGTATCACAGAAAGGGGGATTTTCAAGTCTTCCGATGGTTTGAATTGGGAGAATATTGACCCTGACGATCTTGATGCTACCTATACGCGCATTGAGCTGGCGATTGATCCGGCCAATGAAAATACTGTTTATGCTGTGACTGACGACCAACTATTTGTGCTGAACGCCACCAATAATACTTGGGAAAATCGATCGGCTAATTTGGGCCTTTCAACCGATGCAGGAGAGGGCTATGATGCGCAAGAAGGCTATAATATCATTGCTAAGGTTCATCCGGGTAATGATGATCTAGTATTTATTGGAGGAACCAACCTACTCAGATCAGATGATGCCTTTACAACTGCAAATTCGACAAGTCATATAGGGGGCTACCTTTCGGACGGAGGAAATACTTCTAGTTTTCCGAGCTATCCTAATCACCATCCAGACTTACATGAGATATCCTTCTTCGGCTCTGACCCTGATAAAATGTTGACTGGTAGTGATGGGGGTGTACATTTGACTAATGATAATACGGCCACTTCGAACGATAATACACCTGTTACCTGGGAGTCTTTGAACAATGGTTACTTGACTTCTCAGTTTACTTATGCAGCTATACAGAATTACTATTTAGGCGATAATCAAATCGCTGGTGGCATGCAAGACAACGGGTCTTGGTTAATTTTCCAGGATGATCCTACTGCCGATTGGATAGAGGCTGCAGGAGGGGACGGAGCCGTAGCAGCGATCACTTACAACTCGTTATATGTTTCAGCACAAGAGGCATTTATGGTAAGAAGAGAGCTTGAAAATGGCCTCTACGGTGATCCTCATATCGTAACTCCTTCGGGTAACACAAGTGAGTTTTTACAAGTCAACCCATACATTTATAACCCGGTACATCAAGACCAGGTGATTGTTGGCGCCCGCGAAAAGATTTACGCAACCAATGATATCAGAACTAATCCTGGCGAAGGAGAATGGATATCGATAGATGGTAGCCAAACTGGTGCAGAAATTAATGGATCTGTTTCGGCACTTGCTATGTCAACAGTGCCTGAGGGTGTCCTCTATTTTGGGACTAGTTCTGGTAGACTATATAAAATTTCGAACGCCCGTGATATTTCTACTTTGGCAAACTTAGAGACTTTGGATAGAACAGGACTACCAAGTGGCTATGTATCCAGTGTGGCTGTTGATCCAAGAAATGGATCGGAAGTACTGGTTTCTTTTTCTAATTATGGAGTAAGGAGTATTTGGTATTCACAGAATGGAGGAGCATCATGGCTATCAGTATCAGGAAATTTAGAAGAGAATACAGATGGCTCTGGTGCTGGTCCGTCCATTAGAGATTTACAGATATTACCCGATGGCTTTGGAGGTAATTATTATTTCGCTGCTACTTCGGTCGGCTTGTTTATGGCAAGAACATTGGATGGCGATAATACTGTTTGGGAACAACAAGCTGCTGATATTA
>Ga0207422_1002227_pt1 | contig 27690 bp, 24 predicted proteins | sample MarCyaLeptolynsp_FD_187757 | JGI IMG/M metagenome (GOLD analysis project Ga0207422, IMG submission 187757) | Marine cyanobacterial communities from Panama - species 1 Leptolyngbya sp. (SPAdes) | ecosystem: Environmental > Aquatic > Marine > Unclassified | place: Panama: Panama City | collected... | reverse complement strand
GCAACATAACTGACACCCATTAATGTATCTGGTCGCGTGGTATAGACCTCCATGGAAGGCAAACCACCTTCCACATCAAACGAAAACTGTAAACCCTCAGAACGTCCAATCCAGTTTTGCTGCATGACACGCACTTGCTCTGGCCACCCTTCTAGTGCCTGCACGCATTCCAGTAACTCATCTGCATATTGAGTGATCTTTAAAAACCACTGTGAAATTTCACGTCGTTCAACAGGTACACCTGAACGCCAACCACAACCATCGATGACTTGTTCATTAGCTAATACGGTTTGATCAACGGGATCCCAGTTAACAATAGATTTCTTTTTGTAAACTAACCCTTTCTCATACAAACGGGTAAATAACCATTGCTCCCAGCGATAATACTCAGGTGTACAAGTAGCAAGCTCTCGATCCCAGTCATAGGCAAACCCTAAGCGCTGTAATTGGCCACGCATGTAATCAATATTTTCATATGTCCATTTAGCTGGTGGCACTTTGTTTTTTAATGCCGCATTTTCTGCGGGCAGACCAAATGCATCCCAACCCATTGGCTGTAGTACATTCTTACCCTGCATACGCTGATAACGACTAATTACATCGCCAATGGTGTAATTACGTACATGCCCCATATGTAAACGACCACTCGGGTAAGGAAACATGGACAAGCAGTAAAATTTTTCTCGAGAGTCGTCCTCAGTTACTTTAAAAGCAGCAGATTGTTTCCATCGCAACTGAACCTCAGCCTCGATTTCGTGAGGTTGATAGTTTTCTTCCATATATAGATTTTTCTAGAGGTTAATAAGACAAGTGCCCGCTAATAGTAACAAAATTCCAGTAATGATAGCAGTGGATATAAAGCAAGATTTTTATCTAAATGGACAATTTCCCACCGATCAAATGACAATTACAAGCAATTAAAAACATCTTCATGAAAAGCCATTGTATTGCTATTAAACAGTTCGATATGCTTTATAGAAAAGTTCTTTTTGTAGTTATATATAGTTGAGCGTAGACTATTTCATGCAGTAAATAATTGTTAATTGACGATGTAGGCACAAAAGTCTTTTAGCAATGATAAGTTAGTATCGGTGCGCTCTTACATCATTCGTCTAGAGTTCGTCTTATTCCTCTAGGCAACTTCAAACATCATAGCACGAGCGGCTTATCAAAATACTGCGTCAGTCATGAGCCTACACAGAAAGCCCAATGTCCAAATTGGGCTTTCTTTTTTGACTATCCTATTTAGTTATTTCTTTCAGTTATCTGAACGACCATATTTGTCATCAAAACGCTCAATATCATCCTCACCCAGATAGGTACCAGACTGCACTTCAATTAATTCCAATGGAATTTTTCCGGGATTTTCCAAGCGATGGATTGCCCCGATAGGAATATAAGTTGATTCATTTTCGGAGAGCAAAAATTCTTTATCGTCACAGGTAACTACCGCAGTGCCATTAACTACAATCCAATGCTCCGCCCGATGGTGATGTTTTTGCAGTGACAATCGTTCACCAGGTTTTACCGTGATTCTTTTTACCTGGAATCTTTCTGCGTTATCAATTGACTCGTAATCACCCCAGGGACGATATACTTTACGATGTATCTGCGCCTCTTCGCGGGTAGAGTCATTAAGTTTGTTAGCTATATCTTTAACTTTTTGCGATTGATCCCGAGGCGCGACCATAATGGCATCTGCAGTTTCAACAATAACCGCATCTTTCATTCCAACTGCTGTCACTAAGCGGTTAGAACTATGTACGTAACAACCTTGGCAATCTTCCAGCAATACATCTCCAGTTAACGCATTGTTATTTTCATCCTGCGCTGAAGATTCCCACAATGCGTGCCATGAACCTACATCATTCCAGTCACTGCTCAAAGGAACGACTACTGCGTTATCAGTATTTTCCATAACCGCATAATCAATTGATTCGCTTTTGCATGCCGAGAATTCGTCTTTATCAATGCGAATAAAATCCAGGTCTTTTTGCTGCGACCCATAGGCCGTTGTTACACTCGCAGCTATCTCGGGTTGATATTTTTCAAGCTCAGTCAACAGCGTTGATGCTTTAAACATGAACATTCCGCTATTCCAGGAATACTCACCACTTTGTAAATAAGTTTGTGCCTTATCTAACGCAGGTTTTTCAACAAATTTTTCCACTTGATAAGCACCTTGCATGACTTCAGAGCCTGCTTTGATATAACCATACCCTGTTTCAGGTCGAGTTGGTTTAATACCAAACGTCACTAGCTGTTCATCAGCACTCAATGATGCAGCTAATGCTATAGCTTCTTTAAACTGGTCTTGCTGGTTAAGGATATGATCTGCTGGCAATACTAAAATAATGGCATTTTTATCCCTTTGCAGCGCACACAATGCGGCTAGAGCAATGGCAGGCGCGGTATTGCGCCCGACGGGTTCTAGAACGATATCTGCATCGTCTACACCTTCCTGACGTAATTGTTCTGCTGCCATAAAGCGATGCTCATCGTTACATACAATTATTGGCGACTGAATTCCTTCACCTAATGATTTCACTCTTGCTACTGTGTCCTGGAATAAGCTGCGATTCTCCCGCAATGGAATGAACTGCTTGGGATACAATTTGCGAGATACTGGCCACAGCCGTGTACCCGATCCACCCGACAAAATTACTGGAATCACTTGAGAGAATCTGGACATATTAATTTTATGATGTATTTGAACTATTTCGATCGATTGAATATATGCTTACGCTGAAGTGCCAATGTTATCAATAGTAAAATAGATAAACTGCTGATTATTGCCCAATTCCCCCAGCGCGTGAATGGTGTATAACCCTCAATAGGCCAAACTTCCCCCGCTACCACATCATCAACAAATTGACCGGTCTGAGCAGTAATCTGGCCGCGGTGATTAATAATAGCGCTAATGCCCGTATTGGCCGCTCTGACCATATACCTTCCCGTCTCCAGAGTTCGAACACGCGCAATCTGCAGATGTTGGTGAGGCGCGAGAGAATCACCAAACCAGGCATCGTTGGTCACATTTATCAACAACTGAGCATCAGGCAAAGCATGATTAATCTCATTACCATATGCTGCCTCATAACAAATCGAAACCCCTACAGGAATATCTTTTAACGTGACTATCGATGAACCTTCACCAGCACTCAAATCTGACATTGGAATCGTTACCAGGTTTCGGAAAAACTGGAATACCCATCGAAATGGCAAGTATTCTCCAAAAGGCACCAAATGCTGCTTATTGTATATCTGCACTTCATTACCCAAAGTGACTAAGGAGTTGAATACACGCTCAGTACCCGGCTCATAAGTAAATACGCCAGATATTAATTCCACATCATTCTGTTTAAGTTGCTGTTCGAATAATGGAATAAAATCTTTATTTGCCACACGATAAAATGTTGGAATAGCTGTTTCCGGCCAAATAATAATCTGACTATCCCAATGCTGTGCAGTTAAATCGACATAAGTTTGATATACCTCATTACGCTTAGATTTATCCCATTTCATTTCAAATGGAATATTTGCTTGTACCGCTGCAATACGCACAGATTCCTGTGTTCTTTTATCAGTCCAAGAAATATTATTAAGCGGATAATTCAATCCCAACAATATACCAATAAAAACAAGCCATTTAATTTGATCCGAGCCGGTAGCAATTAATGCTTGAAACACCGCAGCCGCAATAAGAGCAATGATTGTACTGCCACCAAATACACCTAATATTGGAATAATTCCTGTCAGCGGTGCATCAACTAGCGTATGCCCCATTAGCAACCATGGAAATCCAGTTAATATCCAACTACGCAGCCACTCAAATAACACCCATACACACGCAAATATCAACACTTGCGATATCGTATTAGTTATTCTTGAAGATAAATACATATATAGCTTAATCACACCTGCCGTGAACAAACTCAATACCAAAATTCCAACAAACGTAATTATTACGGCAGCTATCCAGGGTGCATTGCCATAGTCATACAGGCTATTAAAAATCCATGACGTACCCACACCGAACATACCTATGCCATAGAAATAGCCCGCTTTAAAAGCATGATCCTCTTTATGCGCATAAAGTAATAACAAAAGCAGTGACAATGACACAATTGACATCCACCACAAATCAAATGGTGAAAATGCCAAAACGCTTATTGCGCCAGAAAATAAATAAAGAAAAATACGCATCCTAGAATAATCATTAAGACAGCTATGCCTTAAACTTAAAAAATTATTTACGCGTTACTTTAAGCAAGTGTAAACGCCTACTATCTGCACTAATGACTTCAAACTTAAACTCGTCAATGCGCGTGGCCTCGTTTCTTTTCGGCACATGACCAAATTTATGTGTGACTAAGCCGCCTATGGTATCAAACTCATCATCATCGAAAGATGTTGCAAAATATTCATTAAAATCTTCGATGGGCGTTAATGCTTTAACTAGCGCATATTGGTCATCATCCGAGTACTTGATGTATTGGTCTTCTTCTAAATCATGTTCGTCAGTTATATCACCTACAATCTGCTCCAGTACATCCTCAATAGTCACAAGCCCAGCCACACCGCCATATTCATCTACAATAATTGCCATATGATTACGCGTATTACGAAATTCGTTTAGCAAAATATTTAAGCGCTTGCTTTCAGGCACAATAAACGCTGGACGAAGAATATCTCTAATATTAAAATCCGGCTGATTTTTTTCGGATAAAATACGAAGTAAATCTTTGGCTAGTAATACGCCAACTACTTCATCCCTACTATCACCAATTACCGGGAATCTTGAATGCGCAGACTCAATTATTGTAGGTAGCATTTCCTGAACAGAATCTTCCTCTTCAACAACAACCATTTGAGAACGAGGGATCATAATGTCACGAACCTGCAACTCTGATACCTGGAATACGCCTTCTATCATTGCCAAAGCGCTAGTATCAAATAAATTACGCTCTTGCGCTTCACGCAAGATCATTATCAATTCTTCACGGTCTTTTGGTTCGCTCGAGAATACTTGCCCGAGTCTATCTAACCAGTTTTTTTGAGAAGCGGGATCAGGCGTAGTGCCCATAGGATGTTTACTGAAATGTTATCGATTGAAGTTTTACACTATTCAAAGGTATGGGTTATCAAACCCTAATTGTTGCATGATTTTTATTTCGAGAGATTCCATTTGTACGGCCTCTACCTCGTCTATATGATTATAACCTTGCAAGTGCAGGATACCATGGACAGTCATATGCGCCCAGTGACTTTCCTCAATTTTACCTTGCTTGCGTGCTTCATTGACGACTATGGGTGCACAGATTACAACATCACCGATAAATGGAAGGTCTACTTCATCATGCAACTCCGCAGGAAATGAGAGCACATTGGTCGGGCCTTCTTTTTGACGATACTGCCTATTTAATACCGACATTTCCTGCTCATTAACAATACGAATAGTTACTACTTGAGAATCATTACCAGGTGTATCAATCGCTTTAGCCCATGATTGAAACTGTGCTTCTTCAGGCAGTGCAATTTCTGTAACAGCATACTGCAATTCAACTGTTACCATTATTTTTCAGACTTATCCTGCTCGTCTTGACGGTCATAAGCATCAATAATATGTTGCACGAGAGGATGCCTCACCACGTCTTTGGAATTAAAGTAATTAAACTTGATGCGCTTGATATCTTTTAGAACATGCATTACATGGCGTAGCCCTGACTGACCTCTATTAGGCAAGTCTACTTGCGTAACGTCGCCTGTCACTACCGCCTTAGAACCAAACCCAATACGCGTTAAAAACATTTTCATTTGATCTTTAGTTGTATTTTGTGCCTCATCTAAAATCACAAATGAATCATTTAACGTCCTGCCACGCATATAAGCAAGCGGCGCCACTTCGATTACAGTGCGCTCTATAAGTTTATTTACTCTTTCAAAACCCATCATTTCATATAAAGCGTCATACATGGGTCGCAAATAGGGATCAATTTTTTGTGTAAGATCACCCGGTAAAAATCCAAGACGCTCACCCGCTTCAACTGCTGGCCTTACCAAAACCAGACGCTGTACCTTTTCCGCATCTAATGCGGCTACAGCACATGCGACAGCCAAATAGGTTTTTCCTGTACCTGCCGGACCAATACCAAACGTTAAATCATGATTAAGCACGTCATTAATATATGCCGCCTGATTAGGTCCACGTGGTTTTATAATTCCACGACGAGTATGTAAAGTAATTTCGTCTGGTTTTTTTTCTATTGTGTTTGTCATACTTGTTACTGCAGAATCCTGTAAATGAAGATGAATACTTTCCTTTGATAATTCTTCTGAATTAGTTGTTGCATAGAGATTTTCTAGCACAGCAGAAGCTGCATTAACCGTTTTTTCCTCACCCTCTACGGTAAATGCATTACCTCGGTGATGTATTTCTACCGCTAAACGTTGTTCTATTTGATGGAGATGCTCATCAAAGGGGCCACATAGATTGGCCAGACGGGCATTATCATTCGGTTGTAACGTTAAATTAACTTTTGTGAGCTGTGCACTCAAACGTTAAGATCCCTTATTAAATGATTCCATAATATTTACACTAACTGACCACGCAGCGAATTTGGAAGCGCTTCAGTTATTTCAACATTAACAAGCTGACCAATCAAATTCTCAGAACCTTCCAAATTTACAACTCGATTATTTTCAGTTCTTCCCGATATTTCTTTATCACTCTTTTTAGATAAAGAGTTCACAAGTATTTTTTGTTTGCTACCGACCATATTGGCGGAAATCTCATTGGCCATATCCAGTATACGAGATTGCAGTATTTGCAAACGCTCTTTTTTAACCTGCATAGGCGTATCATCCTCTAGTGATGCAGCTGGCGTACCGGGTCGCGCACTAAAAATAAAACTAAATGAATGATCAAAGCCAACGTCTTCAATTAACTTCATTGTGTGTTCAAATTCTTGATCTGTTTCACCTGGGAAGCCAATAATAAAATCCGATGACATGCTGATGTCAGGTCTATGTTTTCTCAATTTACGTATCTTAGACTTATACTCTAAAGCCGTATAGCCACGTTTCATCGCTGCAAGTATACGATCCGAACCACTTTGTACTGGCAAGTGTAAATGATTCACCAGCTTTGGAATTTCCGCATAGGCTTCGATAAGAGAGTGATTAAATTCTAACGGATGAGAAGTCGTATAGCGAATACGTTCAATGCCTTCAATATTAGCTACGTAATGTAACAACAACGTGAAATTACATATTTGAGCCTTGCCTTCTGTATTTGGATACATTTTGCCGTAGTAACCATTCACATTTTGACCCAGCAGAGTAACTTCCTTAACACCCTTTTCAGCCAGCTGCATGATTTCAACTAACACATCATTTAGCGGGCGACTGATCTCTTCACCACGTGTATATGGAACAACGCAATACGAACAGTATTTACTACAGCCTTCCATAATTGACACGAAGGCACAAGGGCCCTCTACTTTAGGGGGCGGAAGATTATCGAACTTCTCAATGGCCGGGAAAGAAATATCGACAACAGATTTACCCTGCTCACGCACCTGATCAATCAGGTCTGGCAAACGATGTAAAGTTTGAGGACCAAACACCACATCAACTTGAGGAGCACGCTTTTTCAATGCCTCACCTTCCTGGCTGGCGACACACCCGCCTACTCCTATTACAAGATCTGGGTTTTTATCCTTAAGCCGATTCCACCGACCTAACTCAGAAAACACCTTTTCCTGAGCCTTTTCACGGATTGAACAGGTATTAAGCAATAGCACATCAGCTTCTTCAGGGTTATGAGTAAGCTCCATATCCTTGACCGCACCCAACACATCTGCCATCTTATCTGAGTCATACTCATTCATCTGACAGCCTTGGGTTTTTATATATACTTTTTCACGCATGGGATAATTGTATCCTGATTTTTGCTACCTAGGGATATCTCTACAGGCCACATATAAAAATTCATCGAGAGGCGAAATGTTATCATCCATAACAAATCACCTAACCTTAATCTAATTAGCCCCACATAATAAACAAATCAAATATTAATGGATTTATTTTTTTACTTTTTCCGCTCATACCCATTTCGCAGCGCAGTAGTTTTTTTTGGTGTTACAGTCGCTAGCATCATCACCGCAATAACACTATTGGCATTACCTGCGCTTCTATTTACGTTACTTGGGAGAAGCACTGCAAAAACTCAGTTCATCAATGACTTTCTAGAACAAATAGGAATTAGCCCCACCACAGAAAACTTAATTATATTCCTGATTTTGGGAATCACCATGCAAAGTGCAATACTTGCAGCAGCCAATATTTATGCTGGATTCACAAAAGCAAAAATCATTAAAGACTTGCGCATCAAATTGATCACTCTAATGTCCCAAACTGAATGGTCATTTTTCACCAAACAGTCCAGTGGAGATTTCACTGCTTCACTACTTAATGAGATCGATATTGCGGGAGACGGTTATGAAACGATGGTCATGATACTATCAAATGCTGTACAGATGATTGCTTATCTATCTGTCGCATTTTTTATATCATGGGAGATTGCATTAATAGCTGTCATTACAAGTATCTTTCTCACAATTCTATTCGGAAAACTAATTTCTATCAGCAAGAAATTAGGAGATGAAGACACAATACTCATTCGAAAGATCACTTCTCAATTAACCGATAGCTACCGTAGCATTAAACCCCTAAAGGCTATGGCGCGTGAGAAACACTCTCACGCCATATTAAATAGCTACACAAAGCAGCTAAAAACAGTTAACAAAAAAGATACTATTGCATCTCAAGTCCTAGAAATGTCTCAAGAAATCATTTTAATGAGTACTGTCATCCTGACCATATACTTCTCATTCAAACAACTCAATATACCAATTGAATATTCTATTGTTCTTGTAATCTTGTATCTAAGAACCATGAAATTATTCGGCAAATCTCAGAAACAGTTTCGAACTTATGTAGGCAATATAAGCGGCTACCATATGGTAATGAAATATATTCAAGCTGCTTTAGACAATACTGAAAAACGTAATGGAACAATCAAACACACCTTTGATGGAGATATTGAATTTAAGAATGTAAGCTTCTCATACAATCAAAAAAAAATACTCGACCACACATCGATAAGGTTTTACCACAAAAAATTAAATACTATAACTGGACTATCCGGCGAAGGAAAAACAACAGTCGCCGATTTGATATGCGGACTTTATCTCCCTTCATCTGGAGAAATTTATATTGATGGAACCCCTATAACTAACATAGACATATCCAACTGGAGACAGCAAATTGGATACGTCACACAAGAAAACAATTTACTAAACACAACCATTAGAAATAATATAACACTAGGCGATCCGGTATTTAGCACTGAAGATCTAGACTACGCTTTAACCAAATCTCACTGCAAAACTTTTATTGGAAAGTTACCCCAAGGCATAGAAACACATGTAGGAGAAAATGGCGCTCACTTATCTGGAGGGCAAAAACAACGGATACTAATAGCCCGCGCACTTGTTCACTCACCCAAGCTACTCATATTAGATGAAGCAACCAGCGCTTTAGACAGTGAAACAGAAAAATCTCTATGTGAAATTTTCAGAGCCCTAAGCCAAGAGATAACAATCATATCAGTCTCCCATCGTAAAGCGTTTATCGATATCTCTGACTATATAAATAAACTAGAGAATGGTAACTTCATTAAGTTAAATTAAAAGTAATTAACCCAAAAATTGCCAGCACTTACAATGTCGCCCTATACAAATAAAATAAATTCAATAGATTTACTTTTACTAATCATATTAACGATCACCGCATTTATCACCGTTACTGGCTTATATGAAATTCAAATTATGCCAAAAGACGAGATCCTTGTTAGCGCCCTATGCATTATAATCATAATTGGCGGATATATATTTTCTCAAAATTTCCAATTTTTAAACGAAAAAGCATTAATAGGTTTCATTATATTCAATACATTCTTCATAATTAGGGTATTTTTACAGAATGAAGAAAGCACTGAATTAAAGCTATATTTTACCCATATAATTTCACTAGGAATATTCTTATGCTTGCTTAGTACAACAGACATAGCTTTAAAAACTGCGATTCATGCAAAACATAGATACATAGAGTCATATATATCAATCTTTTCTATACTAGTGCTAGCAACCATACTGATTGGTCAGGCCATACAGATTTACAGTGAACAATACACATTGTTCTCAAGACCAGGCGGGTATCTAAACCCGAATATGTCTGCAGCTATAACTTTAATTTTTATGTATATTATCCACATAAACGAATCTAAATCTGCGAGACCACAGCCTTACACAATATTAATCGGATTGTCCCTGACATTCATCATCATACTTTTAAGCCAATCTCGCTCTGCAATCCTAATATTGATTCCATTCTCCGCATATATAATTTACACAGCCAGCATCATGCAGCAGAAAATATCGCTAATGGTATTAATTACCATTGCAATAATATTTTTTTCCATTTATCAATCCGATTTCATTGAACTAGCCAAGTCCATATCAACTAGGTTCGAAGGAGATATGAGCTCAAATTACAGAATGACCTTGCTAAATCAAGGCTGGTCAGCTTTCTTAGACTCACCAATATATGGAAATGGTTATCGCTACCTAGAACAAATTACTATCTATTCTAGTCACAATGAAATTATAGAAAATCTGGCAAACTTTGGCCTGTTAGGATTTACAATAATTCTAACAGCTTGCTATTTTCTTTACTCGCCATTAAGCCCAACATTTTTCATTGTATGCTTACTACCAACCATATTATTCACACACAATTTTTTTGATACCTATGCTTTCCAAGCAGCATTGGGCATTGCTCTCGCAATAGAGAGATTCAGATTAGCCAATATGAATGACGTTATCAGTAGAACCTAACCGATGTGAAGAATCATCTAGTTTATTTAGTAAAGCTAGCATTGACTCATCTAGATCACTGGCATGACTATTAATATATTCATCTAAATATTGATTAATTTGATTCAAAGTTTTTTTTGCGTTAATTGCAGGGTGCTTAGCAAGAAATATCTTTTGATGGGATGTTGCAACCATTCGCTCACTTGAATAAAACAATTCTTCGTAAAGCTTTTCCCCAGGCCTAAGCCCACAGTATTTTATGGTCACATCTTCATTCAACCTCTTCCCTGATAGCAATATCATCTGCTCGGCCAAGTAGCTTATCTTGACAGGATCTCCCATATCTAACACAAAAATCTCGCCACCATTTCCCATACTGGCAGCCTGCAATATTAACTGGGATGCTTCTGATATTGTCATAAAAAATCTAGTTATATCAGGATGAGTTACCGTAACAGGGCCACCTTGCTCTATTTGACTCCTAAATAATGGGACCACACTACCAGCAGAATCTAATACATTACCAAATCTAACAGTAATACATTTAGTACCCCCCGATAGATTATTCACTGATTCAACATATTGCTCTGCAATTCGCTTACTAATACCCAGAACATTTGAAGGATTAACAGCCTTATCTGTTGAAATCAAAACAAACTTATCTACGCTAAAACGACATGCCGTATCTAATATCACTTTGGTCCCATTGATATTATTCTTAATCGCCTCATGGGGTTGTTCTTGTAGTATTGGAACGTGTTTATAGGCTGCCGCATGGAATACTAATTGTGGGCGATAACAGTCAAATAGCTCAGTCATGCGTGATTCATCACAAATATCACCAAGCACATACACTATGTTAATCCTGCATTTTTGTTCCTGAAGTTTTTGTTGAATTCTATATATATTAAATTCACAATTCTCAACAATAACTAACGGAGATACGTTCAACTCAGAAATATGTTCTACTAGTACAGAACCAATTGAACCACCCCCACCAGTAACTAGAACACATTTATTTTCAAGCGTTGACTTGATACTTCTCCAGTCCAACTCCACTGGCTCCCTGCCTAAAATATCCTCTATGGAGACTTCACGCAGATCTGACAGAAGGTCCTGATGAGTCTTCATGTTTTGGAAACCAGGCAGAATTTTAATAGGGAGATTCGTTTTCTCACAATATTCAACAATCGACTGTATTTCTTGTCGTTTAGCTGACGGAATAGCAATTGCAATCCAATCTATATTGCATTGATCAACACATTCCTGTACTTGATTAATCTGACCAAAAATTTTTACGCCTCGAATTTCCGAATTTGCAAGTTTTAAATTATCGTCAAGAATTACCACCGGAACATCATGATCACTTCGCTGCATATCTCGAACAAGCATATCGCCAGCAGCCCCAGCACCAACTATTAAGACTCTATTTTTTTCAACATCAGAATGTATAAGCAAGCCATTATCTTTCCATAGACGATACCCAAGCCTGGCACCACCTAGCAAAAATACAAGGAATACCGGATAAAGTAATAGTACAGACCTAGGTACCCCTTCTAATCGAAAAAAAGCGAATAGTAATATTGCGGTAACTAATCCTCCTACAATCGATGCCCTAAAGATATTCCACAGATCAAGCAAGCTGGCAAAACGCCATAAAGCTCGATATAAGCGGAAATACCAGAACAAACCACCATGAACTAACAATAAAACGGGAATTAGAAGAAAACTAAGCTGCCAGTTATAAAAAGGAAAGTCAAAATTAAATCTTGCCCACCACGCCAACTGCCAGGCGAGGCCAACCATCAACAAATCATGCAAAATTACTGCAATTCTCTTGCTTAACGGAGTATTGAATAGAGAATCAATCATTGCCTAAAGTTTTATAATAAGAATTCTGCACAAAGTACCATAATAGCGACATAGAAATATATACAATAGCTGTAATATGTAATTTGTTTTCAGGATAGTGATACATCAGATAGGCTAAAGGCCACAAATAAAATATACCAACCATAAGCATTCCTATAGCTAACTTTTGATGGCTATTCCCTAGCTGCAAATAACGTTGATATGCGTGCGAACAATGCGCCTCATACCACTTTTCACCACGCAAAAATCTTGTCAGGAGCGTTAATGTCGAATCAACTAAAAACATAGACATTAAAATCAACCAAAAAAATATTGAGATAATTTCATCAATGTGAGTTTGATACATTAAGCAGCCAAAAATAAACCCTAGCGAACAACTACCAACATCACCCATAAATATTTTTGCAGGCGCCCAATTCCAAACAAGGAACCCTAATACAGAAGCCGCAATAACCAAACACAGTGATGCAATTTCAAATTGCTTAGAAAATACAAGAATCACTGTGACAGGAATAGCTACAATTAATGCTTGCAAGCCCGCAACCCCATCAGCTCCATCCATGAAATTATATAAGTTTATCATCCATGTTAGCACTAAGGCGCCTAATATAATCTGGATAACTTCAATTTTAGTCGCTATATCGAATCCGTGAGCTGAAATAATGTAAATAAGGGAAAATAAAACATACAAACATGCACGCAAACATGCACTTAATCCCTTAATATCATCGATAAACCCAACTAATGCGACAAAAAATAATGTAGCGCCAAACCATGCCCAGTTAGATTGATCACCACTATCATATACAAACCATAGAATACATAGAGTCACCGCTAAAACAACGCTAAACCCACCACCTCTGGGCGTAGGGCTGACATGAGAACTCCTCTTGCCCGGTATATCGAGTATACCTTTACTCTTAGCAAGTAAAATCAAACAATATGTTGATGCAAGAGAAAAAATAAATACCAAAGTAAAGAATATAATTACTAGCTGCACATTCATTTTTTAAAATTATCGAATTCACTAATAATCGCGCTGAAACCAATTTACAGTGTTCCTTATTTCATCTTCCAAAGAATAAGGAGGAAACCAACCGATATCATTATTAATTAACGACATATCAACAGCCAAATTATTTATAAGACGATCAACCTCGGCTCCTCTACCAAACACCGCTCCCAACAACTTGAGCAATGTTGGTGGCACAGGAATTAATATAACTGACTTATTAAGCGATCTAGCAATCAATCTTACTAGTTCAGACGTAGAAATATCGTGATTATCACTTACTAGAAAAGTTTTACCGTTTGCATTAGGGTGTTCCAAACATCTAATTATGGCGTCAGTAAAATTTCTAATGCCTATTAGGCTGCGTTTATTATTGATCATACCAAGAGGTAATGGCACTCCTTTGCTCACTAAAATTATCAATCTTAGAAAATTTGCACTCACACCAGGACCATAAACTAATGGTGGCCTCAAAATAACAACTTCCAGATTACTCTTTTTTGCGAGTTGTAAGAGCAGTCGCTCACTCTCTAATTTAGAAACAGCATAAGGATCGAGTGGAACTGGGTCAAAACACTCTCTAAATGGCACATTTTCTTTAGTTGACTCACCATTTACTTTCACAGAGCTAATATACACAAATCGCCTGACCCCACATTCAAGAGCTTGTTCGGCTAGGCGCGTCACCCCCAACACATTCACTTTCCGAAACTCTTCTAACGGATTAACAGCACTATCTCTAATAACATGCACTCTTGCTGCCGCATGTACTACAACCTCAACACCTCCTAAGGCAGTTGACCAATCTGTTTCTGGCCCATGATCACCTACTATCTTTGTTGGAACATCGGTGAATATATTTTTTTGACTAGATCGTATAGCCGCGATAGGCGAATAATTGCTTTCCCTAGTCAATTTTCGCACTAAATGCTGTCCAATAAACCCATTAGCGCCGGTTACTAGTATTTTCAATCCAAATTCCCTGCAAACACTGATTTAATGTCCATGGTACACGAAATATTTTAACCATATCCTTACATAACCTTATATGCACAAATCTCCAGAATCACTACAACTCACATTAGAATATTTTTTCAATCTATAAAGTTGGCTGAAAACCAGTGAAATCCCACCTCGATTTAGGATGATTTCTCCAATATTTTTGTAATTCAAATAGATAATTCGACTAGCTATTTATATACTTATAAGCTTTTAGCTGATCTTCACTATTCTAAATAATCCGCCCAGCGCCTGGGACTAAATTCTCAGCGATATCTTATTCGGAGTAGACAAATCCAAGATCCGGCTACAAGTAAGTCCAATAACTATTGAATAAATAATGAAAATTTTAATTACTGGAGGTGCTGGCTTTATAGGCTCAGCAGTAATAAGGCATGTAATTGACAATTCAAATGATACCATTGTCAATGTTGATAAACTCACTTACGCAGGCAATTTAGAATCACTTGAGACCGTATGTGAAAACAATCGTTATACATTTGAACATGCTGATGTATGTGACCGGGCTAGGATAGACCATATACTAAATGACCACCAACCAGATGCTATCATGCATCTTGCTGCTGAATCACATGTAGATCGCTCTCTAGAAGGACCATCTAATTTCATTGAGACTAATATCGTAGGCACATATCAATTACTTGAAGCATGTCGTACATATTGGAATCAATTAGACCCTGACAAACAATCTAGATTTCGTTTTCACCATATTTCGACAGATGAAGTATATGGAGATTTACAAAATAGTGAGGCGCTGTTCACAGAAAAAACACCCTATCTACCAAGCTCACCATATTCTGCCAGCAAAGCCAGTTCAGACCACCTTGTCAGAGCATGGCATCGCAGTTACAAGCTACCTACGATAATTACGAACTGTTCCAACAATTATGGTCCATACCAATTTCCTGAAAAACTTATTCCTCTTGTAATACTCAATGCACTGGAGGGCAAACCATTACCTATCTATGGCAAAGGCAATCAAATTCGTGATTGGTTATATGTAGAAGATCATGCACACGCCCTCTATACAGTGCTCACCACAGGCACTGTTAACGAAACATATAATATTGGCGGCATTAATGAAAAACAGAACATCGAAGTCGTCACAATGCTGTGTAAACTTCTTGAAGAGTTAGCCCCTAAGAAGCCCAGAGAAGTAAACAAGTATTCAGATCTAATTACTTTTATCAAAGATAGGCCAGGTCATGATATGCGCTATGCTATTGATGCAAGCAAGATCGAAAGAGAACTAGGCTGGACTCCCAGAGAAAATTTTGAAAGCGGTTTACGTAAAACAGTAGAATGGTATCTGAGTAACGCTGACTGGATTACTCATGTTAAAAGCGGCGAATATCGCGATTGGATCAAGAATCAGTATACCTAATGAATATTCTTCTTTTTGGTAAAAACGGGCAAGTCGGCTGGGAGTTGCAACGCTCATTATCACCTCTTGGAGATGTAATCTCCGTTAGCCGAGAAGATGTGGACATGGAAAATCTCGAAGAATTACGCCATTATTTACAAAATAAAAACCCAGACGTTATTGTTAATGCAGCCGCATATACAGCCGTAGATAAAGCAGAATCCGAATCAGATTTAGCCTATCAAATAAACTCTGAAGCTGTGGCCATCCTCGCTGATGAAGCTAACAAGTTAAATGCATGGCTAATACATTTTTCAACAGACTATGTATTTGATGGCAGCAAGTCGTCACCTTATAATGAAGACGATACCCCTTGCCCAATCTCTATATATGGGAAGTCAAAACTGGCCGGTGAACGACAGATTCAAAAATATCACTCAAAGTACTTGATTTTTCGTACAAGCTGGGTATTTGGAGTTCATGGACATAACTTTGCTAAAACAATACTGGCATTAGCTAAAAATAGAGAAGAGTTAAATGTAGTTAGCGATCAGTATGGCGCGCCTACCAGCGCTGAACTTATCGCAGACGTCACAGCGCTCGCTATATTCAAAGTCTCTCAAACGACAAATAATAAAAGCTTCTCAGGAATATACCACTTAGCTCCCAGCGGAGAAGCAAGTTGGCATAGTTTTGCTATATCTATAATTGAGAGGACTCAACAATCTACCAAAATCGTCTTAAAAACACTTCCTTCATCTGTACTCCCAATAGCTACAGACGATTATCCCACGGCTGCTACGCGACCAAAAAACTCACGACTAAATACTACAAAATTATGCAAGAAATTTAATGTCTATTTACCTGATTGGCATTATCATATGCATCGATTTGTAGACGAACTAGCTAGCAGGGAAATATTTTGAAACGAAAAGGAATCATTCTAGCAGGTGGATCTGGAACTCGATTATATCCAGCAACTATTGCTGTATCCAAGCAATTACTACCTGTCTACGATAAACCAATGATTTATCACCCATTAAGTACTTTAATGCTAGCGGGTATTCAAGAAATCTTGGTCATATCAACACCACGGGACACACCTCTATTTGAACAACTACTTGGGAATGGTGCTCAATGGGGATTAAACATCCAATATGCCATACAGAATTCACCCGATGGTCTTGCACAAGCTTTTCTAATAGGAGAAGATTTTATAAACGATGACCCATGTGCTTTGATTCTAGGTGACAATATATTCCATGGTCACGATCTACACCATCTACTCAGCAACGCCACAAGCCGCACCGAAGGTGCAAGTGTGTTTGCTTACCATGTACATGATCCAGAACGATATGGCGTAGTTGAATTCGATGATCAAGGAAAAGTTTTAAGCCTAGAAGAAAAACCTAAAGAGCCCAAATCAAATTATGCAGTTACAGGCTTGTACTTCTATGACTGCAATGTAGTTGAATTCGCAAAAAGACTTATCCCTTCATCACGTGGTGAGCTAGAGATTACCGACCTCAACCAACTCTATCTTGAACAAGATAATCTTAATGTTGAGATCATGGGACGCGGATATGCCTGGTTAGATACTGGGACTCATGAATCATTACTTGATGCTGGCCAATTTATTGCTACTCTCGAGCACCGTCAAGGTTTAAAAGTTGCCTGCCCTGAGGAAATTGCCTACAGGCAACGATGGATAAATATCGAACAAATGAAGAAGCTAGCATCCCCCATGATTAAAAATGGTTATGGCAAATATTTGCTACAAGTATTAAAAGAAACAAAACAATAATGAAATCATCACCACTCGCTATTCCCGATATTGTGCTTTTCGAACCAACAATATTTGGTGATGAACGCGGTTTCTTCTACGAAAGTTTTAACCAGAAAATTTTTGAGTCCACAGTAGGGTTCTCAGTAAAATTTGTACAAGATAATCATTCCAAGTCACAAAAGAATGTGCTTCGCGGCATGCACTACCAATTACCCCCAAAAGCTCAAAATAAACTTGTGCGCGTAATACAGGGCGAGGTATTTGACGTAGCTATCGACATTCGGCGTAATTCACCAACGTTTGGTCAATGGGTAGGCGAAATACTCTCTGCTGAAAATAAACGACAGATGTGGATACCAGAGGGGTTTGCACATGGATTTCTTACTCTCTCAAAATCCGCTGAATTTTTATATAAAACCACAAACTACTATGCACCGGATTATGAACGATGCATCAAATGGAATGACCCAAAAGTAGCTATCGAATGGCCTACTAAAAAACCTTCACTTTCTGAAAAAGACCAACGAGGTTCTCTATTCACAAATGCTGAGGTGTTTACTTGAATCCACACGCCCCCCAATCAACATCATTAGCCTCATTGGGCAAGTGCTTATGGCAGCGTCGACAGTTAATAAAACAACTTGCATGGCAAGAAATTATTGGAAGATATAGAGGTTCAATTCTAGGCATACTATGGCCATTTATTACACCAATACTAATGTTAGCAATTTACACATTTGTATTTTCAGTAGTATTTAAGATCAAGTGGGGTGTCAGCAATGAGGAGGACAAAACAAGCTTTGCCCTACTTCTATATTCAGGCCTAGTAATTCATGGCCTATTAGCAGAAGTGCTTAATCGCGCACCAAACATGATTTTAAGCAATGTAAGCTTCGTGAAAAAAGTTGTTTTTCCGCTGGAAATTTTACCGGTTGTAAGTTTGGTCGTAGCTTTTTTTCATAGCATGGTAGGCATAATTGTGTTGCTATTCGCTGCTGTAGTCATTAATGGTTCTCTTCCGTGGACAATAGTCTATATTCCTTTTGTATTGATACCCTTAATAACCCTCACACTTGGAATAGCCTGGATATTGTCAGCTCTAGGCGTTTTTGTCAGAGACATCGGCCAAACCATGGGAGTCGTGACAACAATTTTGCTATTTACATCGACAGTATTTTTCCCGTTATCAGCTTTACCTGATAAATATCATTCATTTATATTGGCAAATCCACTTACGTTTATTATAGAACAGTTGCGAGAAGTATTAATTTTTGGACATGCACCTAATTGGTTAGGCCTAGGCATCTATATGTTGATCGCTATTATAATTGCTTGGACAAGTTATGCTTGTTTTCAACTATCACGCAAGGTATTCGCTGATGTCATATGAAAATTTTGCAATTAGCGCTAAAGACTTAAGCAAATGTTTCTATGTATACGACACTCCAAGAGATCGTATAAAACAATTAATGCTAGCAGGATTACAGAAGCTAACTGGTAACGTCTCAAAACAATATTTTGATGAATTTTGGGCACTACAAGACATCTCTTTTGATATAACCAAAGGAGAAACTGTTGGCATCCTAGGACGTAATGGATCTGGGAAATCCACACTCTTACAAATTATCTGTGGCACACTTACTCCTGCTAGCGGAAATGTAAATATACAAGGCAAAATTGCCGCACTGCTGGAATTAGGCTCTGGCTTCAACCCTGAATTTACTGGTCGCGAAAATATTTATATGAATGCTACTGTCTATGGGCTAACTAAAAAAGAAATTGATGAACGTTTTAACGACATAGCAGAATTTGCAGATATTGGTGATTTCATTGAACAACCAATTAAAAATTACTCTAGTGGCATGATAGTTAGATTGGCATTTTCAGTAATTGTTCATGTAGATGCAGATATATTAATTATTGATGAGGCATTGGCTGTTGGGGATGCCTTTTTTACTCAGAAATGTATGCGTTTCTTACGAAACTTTATGAAAACAGGTACTATATTATTTGTTAGTCATGACACTGCTGCCGTAGCTAATTTATGCAACAAAGTAATTTTGCTAAAAGACGGAAAAATAGTTGAGATAGGCACACCAAAAAGCGTTATCAACCATTATCTCGCTACATTATACGGTAACGATCACAATATTAGCAGCATATCAACTAACAGCGAATCCAATAAAAATGAGATTCAACCACAATATTCAGATCTAAGCATAAAGGATTATGAAACAACAAGCTCCTTAGCCCAACCAAGAGACATTGAAGTCTCTCGATTCAATTCTCATAAAAAAGCATTTGGCACGGGCAATGTATCAATTACATCGGTACAATTTTATAAAAAAGAAGGCCCATCAATTTCTCATGCTACTGATGGCGAGAGCACTGTCTTGGAAATCAAATGCATTGCTCACAAGGATATTCATAACCCAATCGCAGGCTTTCAATTTAAAGATCGTCTTGGCCAAATAATTTTTGGCGAAAATAGCCTACTTACTTACCAGTCTAATCCTCTATTTTTCACTCAAGATTCTGAGCTTATTGCAAAATTTGAATTTATTATGCCGTTACTTCCAATCGGATCTTACAGCATATCAGTAGCAATCGCTGACGATTCTAAAGATAACCTTATACAACATCATTGGATACATGATGCTTTAACAATCAAAGTGCATTCAAGCTCAGTTCGCGATGGATTAGTAGGAGTTCAAATGAGAGCTATAAATTTAACTATCAAATGAGTAAAAAATAATGTATTTGATCTTACTCGAAAAGAAATTTCGTATTAATTACATTAGCCCTAGCGTTATAACCCTATATAAACTAGTACCGAACAAACTGAAAACAATAAAATCTTCATGGGGGATTAAGTTATGCCTAGGAAATTAACAAAGGAACACAAAAAAGTAAAAGCAGGAGTAAAACAAAATATAATTGGAAAATGTGAGTCTCTCTTTTGTAAGCACCTAATAGCAGAGAGAGATCGTGTTAGAATAGAGAGAGAACGCATTAGAATGGATTATCTAAATTTAATGGTTAATTGCCTTAGTGGTAGCATTTATCAAGACACTCCAATACGCCTGAACAATATTTACGAATATGACGATGAATTAAGAGAATATGGCTGGGATTGGCCAAGTGTTGCGCATACTATGATTGGCAGGAAAAGATTAAAAAATCTAAGCGACTTAACAGAGCAAGTAATAACTAACAACATCCCAGGAGATTTTATTGAAACAGGAGTATGGCGTGGGGGTGCTTGTATTATGATTCGCGCAGTTTTAAATTCCTATAACATAACAAATCGAAAAGTATGGCTGGCAGATTCATTCGAGGGCCTTCCACCACCAAATGTCAAAGACTTTCCAAAGGATAAAAATGAAACTTTCCATCAACATCCCGAGCTTTCAGTTTCTCTTGAAGAGGTAAAGAAAAATTTTGAGAAATACGGACTGCTTGACGAGCAAGTCAAATTCATCAAAGGGTGGTTCAAGGATACGCTTCAAGATCCACCAGTAGACACACTTGCCATCATTCGCTTGGATGGAGACTTATATGAATCAACTATACAACCATTAAACGCCCTATATGACAAATTATCTATCGGTGGATATGTAATCGTTGACGATTACCATGTAGTTGAACCATGCAAGTTCGCCATACATGACTTCTTTAAAAATCAAAATATTTCTCCTAATTTGATTGAAATAGATGGTGTTGGCGTTTATTGGGAAAAATGATAATGTTACTTGTATTGGAAAATAATTATGACTAAAGATAATCGCCATAATTATGAATATGACGTATACCTCGAAGGACAAACTGCGCCAGCAAAAGTGGTGCGCATGGTTGGGAAAAACAAAAAAGTCCTAGAAATTGGTGCGGGCCCAGGTTCAATTACAAAACACTTAGTCAAATCTGGAAACTGCATAGTAACAGCGCTTGAAATCGACCAAGAGGCAATCAAAAAGCTTTCAGAATTCACAGAGTCAATTTATTCAGCAGATCTAAATAGTGAGAGCTGGCCCAACCTGCTAGAAAATGACAGTCCATTTGAAGTGATTGTAGCCGCAGATGTACTTGAGCATCTCTATGACCCGTGGACCACATTAAGATTAATGAAGAACTTACTCACCAAAGATGGACATTTGGTAATTTCCTTGCCACATATTGGCCACAATGCAATATGTGCATGTTTATTAAATGGAGATTTTAATTATCGTGACTGGGGTTTACTTGACAGAACTCATATTCGTTTTTTTGGTTTAAAAAACATACAAGCTATGTTTGAAAGTGCCGACTTAGCTATTAATCAAGCAGAATTCGTTATAGTTCGACCAGAAGAAACTGAGTTTGCCGAAAGCTGGAAGAAACTACCAACACACGTACGTAATGCGCTTTCTGAAAATAAGTTCGGTTCAGTGTATCAAGTAGTAATCAAAGCCAGCCGAAAAAACGAAAAACAAAATCATCTTAATTTGCTATCAATACCAATCGAGTCGCTTGACAGCAAACCTCACGAAATCATTACGTGTAGATTACGAGTTTTGACTGCTAAATATTTACCAACAAGTATAAAAACTCGTCTAAAGAAAATATTAAACAATGGCTAACCCTATGAGCAAGAAAGCGAAATTAATCGCTATGTATTTTCCACAGTTACACGAAATTCCAGAAAACAATAAGTGGTGGGGAGATGGTTTTACAGACTGGGAAAACGTTAAATCCGCGCAGCCTCAGCATGAAGAACACAATCAGCCCAGAGTCCCTTTGAATAAGAATTATTATGATCAATCAAAGTTAGATACTTTACATTGGCAGGTAAATTTAGCAAAACAATATGGTATTTTTGGATTCTGTCATTACCACTATTGGTTCGATGGCAAGCAATTATTAGAAACACCAACAAATCTTGCAATCAAACATAAAGAACTTAACATGCCATTTTGTCTATCCTGGGCTAACGAAACGTGGTCCAAAAGATGGGATGGGCGAGATCACCATATCCTAATCAAGCAAACACATCCACCGATAAAAGCAAGATGGAAGCTACACTTCGACTATTTAATTAAAGCATGGACAGACCATAGATCAATAAAGGTAAATGAAATGCCTATATTTGCCATTTACCGACCTCATAGAATACCAGAGATCGATAACATGCTAGACTACTGGAGAGAACTATCAGTCAAAGCTGGATTGAAAGGCTTATATTTTATTGCACAAAAGCAGTATGAATTCCCAAATACAGCATGTCTAAAAAGTTTCGATGCAATATTTCAATTTCAACCATTTGAATCAATCTACTCATCAAATTTTAAAAAGGCATCAATTAAAAATTCCACTTACTTCAAACTCGTGAGAGCACTTCCAGAAAGCCTCCAAGATCTTTTAAGATCTGCGGTAGCCAATTTTTCAAAAAATAAACCGACATTTCATGAATATGACCAAGTTTGGCAAGCTATCCTCAACAACCCCACTTCTAAAAAGATAACAACTTATCCTGGCGCATTTATAGACTGGGACAATACCGCGCGATACAAAGATAGGGCAACGATATTTAAAGGTGCAACACCAGAAAAATTTGAATATTGGTTTAAAAAACTGGTCGACTCCATTCCGAATAGAAACCTTCCAGAACCTTTAATATTCATTAATGCGTGGAATGAGTGGGCTGAAAGTGCATATTTAGAACCTGATGAAAGCAATGGTTTTGCATACCTTGAAGCTGTAGAACGAGTTTTAATTAACAAATAAGCTAACCAGGCCATACCATAACCCTTAACTTACAATCACTACCTACAACTAATCAAAATCATTAAAAATTATTTAACCAGTAATTAACTAGATAACACTCTCGACTTTACTACAAAACAATTGCTCAAGCCTTCTCTCTTATATTAAAATACTAACTTAGGTGTGCTGAGCTGACGAAGAGTCGAATAGTCCATATGGATTCATATCTAGATATCACCAGTTTCCTTATTTTTCACATTCAGAGAGCAATCAAACACATGCAAAAAATTAATATTTTGATTTTATCAGTAGTATTTTTATCCTTATGGATTCAGCCAGCCGTTGCATATATAGACCCTGGTTCAGGCAGTGCAATTATGTCAGCGATCATAGGATTTTTTGTAGCAGTCGGTTTAGCAATAAAAACTTTTTGGTACAAAATTAAATCGTTCTTCACCCCAGGAAAAAAGCAACGGAAATCAGATTCAGACTCTAACTCAGAAGACCAGTAGAATTCACGTTCGAAAAATTTTATCAGAGTCAGTATGCACATGTTGCATGCCCACTATACTAACAATGTATTAAACATCATAATGGTAGTACCCATTGAGCCTTCCATCGCTATAACCCCACATCGACTACTATCGCTATGATGATATTAACGGTTAAACTTGGTCATACCCTCAAGAGCAGCATCATATTTGGTATATTACAGACTGCATCTTGGTGAAACATATAGTTGTTGTCGCCTAAAAAAATAAATCGCACTTGGAAAATAAAATGACAGAAATTAGCGTTGACCTTAACGAAGAATATTGGAATTCATTTTACAAAACAAATCATAAACACACACCATCACAATTTTGTGTCTGCACATTAACTGAAATTGATTCAGATGCAGTTGTTGTAGAATTAGGTAGTGGGAATGGTAGAGACTCTCTTTATTTTGCCAACCAAGGTCATATTACGATAGCAATAGATTTATCTCATCAAGCAATAAAAAGTTGTAACAAAGAACTGAAAGAAAAAAATATTATTCATGCGAAATTCATTCAAGGCGATATAACAAATAGAAAAATTCTTCAAGAAACTATCGAGTATGCAAGAGAGAAATCGGGTGGGAGAAAAATTATTTTTTACTCTCGTTTTGTTATGCACTCATTAGATGATAAACAAGAAGCTATTTTCTTAAAGTTGCTTGCTGAATTTATGCATACAGATGAAGTTATATATTTTGAATTTCGTTCTAAAGAAGATTTGGAATTGAAAAAACATTATGGGGGACACTTCCGTCGCTTTATCAACACAGATTATTTTCTAAAATTTCTTAGCAAAGAACTTGGATATAAAATAGATTATTCCATAACCGGAAGAGGAATGGCTAAATTTAAAGAAGAGGATCCATTCGTTAGTCGCATTATTGCAAGAAGAACATAATGCTTAAGTTTTTACATTTCTTTAGGCATATTAAAAATGTAGTTACATTCATGCAACAGCCAAAAAATTATAGGCGTCTTGTATTTTATTCAGAAGGTAAAAACTACTGGCCTCATTTGGAAGGTTTGGTTAAAGAAATTTTAACCACATCAGATATTTTAATTAATTATATTAGCTCTGGCGAAGATGACCCAGGCTTGTCAATCAAGCATCCCAATTATAAAAGTTTCAAGATTGATGAAGGGTTTGTACGCAATTGGCTATTTGAAAATATAGATACCGATGTGATGATAATGACAATGCCAGATTTACATCAATATCAAGTGAAAAAATCAAAGCATAAAGTACACTACGTTTATGTACAACACTCATTAGTTAGCCTTCATATGGTTTACCGAAGCGGTGCTTTCGATTTCTATGACACAATATTTTGCGCTGGGCCACATCACATAAAAGAGGTTCGCGCCATAGAGGAAAAATACAAGTTGCCACAAAAAAATATTGTGGAGCATGGATATGGGCGTTTGGATTCTATAATCGAAGAAGCAAGAAAATATCCAGCAAAAAAGAATACAAAAAATTCACGCAAGCATGTACTAATCGCGCCATCTTGGGGGCCAAATGGAACAATTGAATCTGGTGTTGCAAAAAAAATAATTGCACAATTACTAGCGCAAGATTGCAAAGTCACTCTGCGACCTCACCCACAAACCATTAAATTTGCCAAAAATAAAGTTGATGACATTATAAATAATTATAAAAAAAACCATTTATTCTCCTATGAATCCAATGTGGCCGGACAGAATTCATTGCATGAATCAGACATTATGATTAGCGACTGGTCAGGAGCGGCATTGGATTATGCATTTGGTTTAAACAAGCCGGTAATATTTATCGATGTACCAAGAAAAGTTAATAATCCAAAATATGAAGAAATTGCCATTGAGCCATTTGAAGTCACCATCAGAGAGAAAATAGGAAAAGTAATAGACCCAAGCAATTTAACTTTCAGTATTGATGATATGGATATCAATCGTGAGGAAAAGCTTTCTAATATATTTTGCGTGGGTCGAAGTAGTATTTCGGGAGCTAAATACCTAAAAAAGCTAGTTGATAATATACAAGAATCCTAATATAAAACTACTATATGAGTAACATAAACAATCTAGCCTTACTTACTATCCTACTTTTTTTACCAACCCTTGGTACTGCTATAGACGACAATATGTATGATCAAAAAGATCTGGCAAATATTTTTTTTAAGCAACCTAATCATATAATCAATAAAAATGTTAAAGAGTCTTATACCTTTTATGGATTAGCTTCTTACTACAATAGTATAGAATACTTTTTACTTAGCGATATTGAATTAACAAAAGCGGATGAAGAAAACTTAATAGCTCTTGACGAAGAACAATGGTTGGCCGTAGTTGGGCGATTCTCAGTGTTGTTAGTTAAAGCTTCAGGGTTAAAATTTAAAATACATGACTCAGAACTAGAAATTTTCAACCCAGACATAACAAGCTCACCAAATATAGAAGTTAAGCTTCTAGCAAAAAATTACTTATTGTCAGTATCTCCGGAGTTTGATCAAATTAGGTATTCGCATTTATGGGCTCCATTAGCATTTTTAGCTAAGCAAGTCGAAAGATCACTCAATTTTATACAGTCATCAATAACAAGTAGCTGGGGATGGACACTCGTAATTTTTGCTATACTAATTAAGATTCTTCTATTACCAGTAGGAATAGTAACAGTAAAATTTCAGCGTGACGTTAGTAAAATACAGGCAAAATTAGCCCCCATACAAGCCGAAATTAAAAAAAAATATGATGGTGAAGAAGCCCATAATCGTTTGATGGCAGCATACAAAGAAAATGGCGTCAGCCCTTTTTTTGCGCTTAAACCAGTATTAGGATCCTTTATTCAGATACCAGTTCTTATAGTAATATTCAACGCCTTAGGAGAAATGCAACAATTTTCCGAGCAAAGCTTTTTATGGATTAGCAACTTAGCATACCCAGACACAATCGTTAGTCTTGGTAGAGCAATACCAATGTTTGGAAACACTATTAATTTACTGCCTTTCGCAATGACAGCTATTGCAATCATTGCCACCATTCTATTTCAAAATAGACATGCTCCAAAATCTGAACTAAGCCGCGAAAAACGCAATTTATATTTGATGACCGGGGCTTTTTTTATTCTATTTTACCCTTTCCCCGCGGTAATGGTGCTTTATTGGACTTTAACTAATGCTTTGCAAATTATCCAACAACAGCTAGTAAAAATTTAGCGCTGTTTCTCTCTACTCACTAATCAAAGAAAAATCAATCTCTTTCTTTGCCACAATTTCCTTCAATCCACCTGCATCCCAGAAATCAATCCTACCAGTATAATCATTGTATAAGCGAATTCGACCATCGGCTCTAGGTGCGTCAAATGCATTATAGGTATCCTCATGAGCAATTGTGCACAATTGCGTGTAATAACACACTGTTTCAGGCAAATCCATGAGTGA